>SDBU01010309.1_pt1 | contig 10378 bp, 25 predicted proteins | sample 2277071 | NCBI WGS metagenome assembly SDBU01 (sample SAMN10397929, study PRJNA504765) | marine sediment metagenome | isolation source: marine sediment core GS08_GC12, 126 cmbsf | place: Arctic Ocean: Gakkel Ridge, Loki's castle | collected 2008 | reverse complement strand
TGATTACTATTGGTCTATTGATTTTTGCCGCGCTAAAAATGGCAAATGGTATTGCATAGATATGGCAATAGGATATGAAAGTTGGCATCCTAAATGTAATTTAACGATAAAGAAATCGCCGGTTTACAGCCCGGAAGAATTATGTAAAAAATTCAAGGAAGATGGTAAATGAGACATAGAATTATAGGCAACATAACAACAGGCCTCGGTAACCCCGCTAAAGAACTTTTAAATAATACTAGTAAGATCGAAGGCGCTATAAAGGAAATGTTGAATGAAGCCATTAAGCTCTATTTTTCGAAATTGGGAGGTTGCGATTTTCAGGTTGAGAAAGACTGTATAAAATTTGGGATAGAACCGGCATATATGTATGAAGATTTGAAAATTATATTGCTAGCCAAGGTAAAAGGAAACTCATACCTAAAGACGGGAAGGGCCTTTGGTGGTTACGGAAGCGGCATCCGGTCGACCACAAAATTCTATTCGGACTATACAAGAAATGGCAAGTTTAAAAAATTCATAGACAGGTGGCATGATAAAATTTATAAACTCCAATAAAGACAAATTTATACAAAAGTCCGTAAAGCATGTTATTAAGGAAGGTGCAAGATTCCATGTTGTCTATTATGATGGAAGAGGCAAACACTGTTCCGAGCTCGGTTGCGAGATAAACATAAATGATGAAACATAAGAAGGGGAATGGAAAATGAGTAAAGGGGAATCCTGCTCCCCTGCATAACCATAGCACTACATTAGTATCAGATAAGGGAATAGAATGAGACGAAGACAGCCATGTGGATATTGCCATGATACAGGTTGGGTATGTGAGAATCACTCTAGTAGAGAGGCTCATGTATGTAAATGTGGAGGAGCTGGTATGCCCTGTAGATGTAATAAGGCAAATCCACCTTGGGATTATAAACCACCAAAAGGATAAAGATAGGTCTAGGTTGGGAGGGGGGAATGATGGAAATATATACACTGCTTATAGATGCACCATATTTACCAAAAGGGAGATTCTTTCATTTTGACATAGAGAATGGATATGTTTATTGGGAAGATAAAAACAAAGTTGTTGAAACACCATTGAGAACAGGTTTAGCTGGGTATCTTTGGTTGCTTAAAGGTTCAAAACATATGCGAAGATTAAAGAAAAGAGAAAAGAGATTCTATTGATGTCCCCCAAGAGTAGAAAGAGGAAGGTATGAAGAAATACCAAATCATATATGCTGATCCACCTTGGACTTATCAGGATAAGGCTTTGGCCGGAAACAGGGGGGCATGTTGTAAATACCCCGTTATGGATCAAGCATCTATTTATTGGCTTGGTAGAAAACTCGCACCTCATATAGCTAAGGATTGTGTTTTGTTTATGTGGGTTACTGCCCCAAAACTTAATGAGGTTTTTCATATCATTTCTGGTTGGGGTTTTAAATACAAGACAAAAGGATTTATATGGATTAAAAAGAATAAAAAAGCTAACACTTTATTTTGGGGAATGGGTAGGTGGACAAGAGCGAATTCAGAAGATTGTCTTTTAGCAACAAGGGGAAATCCCAAAAGAGCATCTGCGGCTGTGCACCAAGTAATTGAGGCTCCCATAAGGGAGCATAGTAGAAAGCCTGATGAGGTTCGTAATCGTATAGTAACTCTTATGGGTGACTTACCACGCATAGAACTTTTTGCAAGAGAAAAAACTGACGGTTGGGATGTGTGGGGTAACGAAGTCCAAAGTGATATAGAACTCTAACCACCATAGAGAGGGGGATATATGGGTGAGCAATTAAAATATGCGGTTAAATGTGATGGAAGAACAATAGCTTTATTTGAACATAAAACAGATGCAGAATATTTTTTATCTGATAGCCAAGAAAGATTTCCAGATTGTAAATTTAAACTTATAGAAAAGTAACTCCCCCATGCCCCATAAGCAAAGGAGGCTATAGTGAGAGATTATTTAAAAGAAGCTATTAGGATATTACAAGGAAAAGTTATTCCAATTGAAAAAAATCATCTTAAAGCTTTTAATACACGCCTTGAAGAAGAGGGTGTTTATTTGGTTTGTGAGCATTTTGGTGAAGAGAAAAATGGTGTTTGTTTAGAATGTGGAGAAACACTTTAATAGCAGTAGTGTAATCAGATAGGGGGTAAGATATGGAAACTAAGACTTTTGATTGTTACAAGTGTAAACACCGCGGAACTGTTCCGGGAGACGCACACTCATGTTGTAAATACCCTGGGACATCAACTGGGATATTTGATTTCTTTTCTGGTAAAAATCCTCCGATAGCAAAAAAACTTAATATTAAGGGAAATGCTCATGGAATAAAAAGTGGTTGGTTTATGTGGCCAGTAAATTTTGACCCAACATGGCTTGACAATTGTGATGGATTTGAAAAGAAAGACTAACTCCTCCATACCCCATAAGAGGAGGTAAAAGATGGAAGTGGTTAATTGATGAAGTTAATAAGGATCATGCCACAAGATAAGGAGAGGGGTATGAAGATTGAAGAACAATTAACGTGTCTTGATCTTAGCCAACAGCTTAGGGATGCAGGGTACAAGCAAGAGGGGTTGTGGTGGTGGAGTGAAATGCCGAGTGGCGTTGGCATGATAACAAAAAATGGAAAACCTTGGTATAAGATTTCTTACGGTTCGCCTCATGGTCAATCTCAAAATGGATATGTCGCCCCTACAGTTGCAGAGCTTTTAAGAGTGAGGAAAATAACTGTTACTATTCATGGTAGTACACGAAAACCTGCTGACTTTTTAGCAAGAGAGTGGCTAGATGATAAGAAGAAGATCTAATGCCCATAAGGAGGTAACGTGAAAGAACGTCCAATAATCATATGTACACAATTGATCCCACCTACTCTTGATGGCAGAAAGACGCAGACGAGACGAACGAGAAACCTTGATACAGTAAATAAAGAACTAGGCAATTTTACATTCCTCAATATAACCAAATTTCCCCTAATAGAAGGTTTGTACAGATTTATGAAAATCTCAAAAGGTACGGACTATCTCGTGAGATGTCCCTATGGTCAAGTAGGTGATAGGTTGTGGGTGAGAGAAATTTTTCAGGATGGTTATGCTATCGGTGGTTGTAAGGATAATGACATAAATAAGACTATCAATGTAATTTATAAAGTGACTGAAAAATCAGATGTCAGAGATTTAAAATGGAAATCTTCAATCTATATGCCCCGTTGGGCTTCTCGCGTTACCTTAGAAATCACCGACATAAGAGTGGAGAGATTAAGAGATATGACAACAGAGGGAGCAATAGCAGAGGGCATGACGCCTGAACTTGCTGTAAAACTGTTGGAAGGCAAAAATTATTTACCATATTGTATTATGGTTGGCGGAATGAAGATGCTTTGGAACTCCCTTGCCAAGAAAGGTTTTGAATGGGAAAACAATCCTTGGGTATGGGTGATAGACTTTAAGCAATTAAAAAGAGGTTAAAGTGTAAGACAATGACACAAAAATGCATTGTTAAGCTTCAATATGGGACATATTTGGGCAACGAAGTTGTTTATTGCGACGAAAATACTGATAGTGACACAATAATAGCGAAGGCTTGGAAAAAAGCAGATGCAAATTTTCTACCTATGGTTTATACAAAAGCAACAATAATAAGTCGTGAAGAGGTATAGAATGAATATAGAAATATATTATCAACCTTTTACTGATAGCCCCAAACATTGGGTATGTAGATTTGGTGAAAAAGATGAGGATTTCATGGTAGGCAAAACACCATTACAAGCATTTAATAATGCTGAACCGCGTATAAGAGAATACTTAAAAAAGAAAAAGTGGAAGAATTAATAACGATGGTCACTTCATTAAAATTAAGTAAGATGCTTTGGGATAAAGGATTAAAAATACAACCAGAAAAATGGTGGACATTAGAAACAACGGGTTATCAGATTCGTACTGATTTTAGACAAGCTTTTGCAGATAATATAAAAGATAAGCAAATAGATCATTGCCCTGCTTACTTAACTGATGAACTTCTTGCCGTGCTCCCGGGACACATAAAAGTTCTTTCCATATCAGCTACTGAAACAGTTTATTTTGAAATAAGAAAATGGAGGGATAATGTTAATAATATTGTTTATTGCGTTGAATATAAAGGTGGTTCTTCCTATGCTATGCAGCCAAGCAAACAAGATAAATCTTTAACAGAAGCCTTAGGGCTGATGTGTTTTGAACTTTTATTAAATGGTTATATTTATAGTAAAAAAACAAAAATGTTGAAAAAAAGAGGTAAACATGGAAACTGGTAAAAACTGTTTACATAAATTAAAAGGAGGACTACCAGAATGAAACTAATAGAAAATAGCACACAGTATATTTTAAGTGGAGAATCAGAATGTAAGAAGTGCAAAGGAACTAGCTTATATTTTGGTATGGCAGAACGAGACGGTGCAAGAATAGTTTGTTATTCTTGCAAGGGTTTGGGCAAAGTTAAGACACATCTTGTTTTTGAGAAATTCTTTAATCGCAAGGTAGATAAGGGAGCAAAAAGAGTTTATGAAAATGGTATGGGATATTGTATTACTCATAAAGATATAACCGATAAGGAAGGTAATTTTTTTCCTTTCTCCCAATATGGGTGTTCTTATGCGGAATGGTTAAACGGTAAAAAACCGTTGCCACTTGAATTTTTAGGGTGCCCTTATCTTGAAACGCGTCAAGGTTTACAAAGTAAAGATAAAAATAATCTATATAAAAGTCGTTGTAAGAATAATTTGGGATGTGGAAATATTACTGATTGTAAATTATATAATGACAAACAAAAATGTTGGAAAATTTTTAACAAATAGACAGGAAAGATTATGAAACATTCAGAAATGACATCCGCAGACATTGAGCAATTGCTCCGTAATAGGTTTTGTCCTCCGGCCTGGGCATTTATACCCCAAGTACGTAGTGGCACGGGCTTTGTCTCCGCTGTCAGGACCGCAGATGCGATCGCCATGGGTCTTTGGCCAAGCCGGGGCCTTCATTTATATGGTTTTGAAATCAAAATCTATCGTAATGATTGGCTAAAAGAACTGATGAACCCCGCGAAAGCCGAAGAAATCGCTAGTTTCTGCGACTTCTGGTGGGTAGTGGCTCCAAAAGACATTGTGAAAATTGAGGAGGTACCAGCAAGTTGGGGACTTATGATCCCCCATGGATCCACTACAAAAATAGTAAAACAAGCAGAACAGTTAAAGCCACAACAAATCGACAAGCTTTTTTTGGCGGCCATATTAAGGAGAGCACAAGAGACCATCGCACCTGAGGTAAAGATAAGCGATGCCTTTAAAGAAGGTGAGAAAAAGGGAGAGGAAAAGATCAATCAGAATTTTGAATATGAGCGCAGACAACATCAGAGCTTCAAAGATACTGTTGCTACCTTTGAAAAAGCGAGCGGAGTCAGAATAGCGGACACCTGGTGCCTGGAGGACATAGGCGCTGCCGTAAGAATGGTTGCTGATGGCGAACATTTAAACGTAAAAAAGCAATTAGAATATCTTCTTACAAGTGCCAAGAACATAGTTACTAACATAGAAAATAATTTAAAGGAGTAATTAGGGGGATGGCAAAATGACCGAACAAAAGAAAACAACACGCGGAGTGTGTAGGATTTGTGGTTGCACACACAATGCGCCTTGTATTAGTTCTTCTGGGGAAACATGCGCTTGGACCAGCAAAAAAAATACATTATGCACTTTTTGCAAAAACAAATCAACTTAAACAGGAGTGGGTATGAGAACAAATTTAGAAATTGTAAGTAAGATAAGAAAGCACGAAAATGATTTTTTTGGATTCATCTCCACAGATTTATTGGAATATTTATCTTTTGATCTGGCCAAGCAATTTTTAGAAGGGGATGATATTAAAAAAGTAGAGTCTGGCAAAGCAAAATGGAAGCCTTCATCTTTAAAAACCCCTTATATAATAAAAAGTATGAAAAAATACATGGTTTTCGCCCTTAGTAAAGCTGAAAACCACCGGGGGCTTTCGGCAAGCCGCTCCATAGAACACTTCAAAGCGTGGATTTGGTTATTGGGGAATGATGATTATAATTTTATCAGATGGAATAATTACAAAAATTATGGGGCTCCTGTCCTTAGGCAGATTTGCGAAAAGTATCAGTTTGCTTTCCCGGATGATAATATCGGTTTAAAAAATATGTCACAAGGTTTAAAGTGTTCTGAAAATTGTAAGGAAGGGTGTGGGAAATAACTAATGATTTCTATGAGAGATAAAAAAAAGACTCTTTTCATGGAAACCACTAAGATAGAGCCCGAGCAGACTGTCGGGGAGATCCAAAAAGTTCTTGGCAAATACGGTGCCGCCGCAATCATGACCGAATACGACAAGGGTGAGGTGACCGGCGTGTGCTTTAAGATCAACGTCAACGGAAATGATATCCCCTTCCGGCTGCCATGTCGGTGGCAAGCGGTCCACGAAGTGCTTATATCGAGGCGCAAAAGGGCCACTGTGCGAAGCGATGACATAAGACAGGCAAAGTGCGTGGCGTGGCGCCAGATATTAAGGTGGATCGAGGCGCAGATGGCCCTTGCAGAAACGGGCATGGTCAAAATGCAGGAGGTTTTCATGCCCTACATCCAGGTGAATTTGGAGGGCAAGACGCTCTACGACAAGTTGGAAGAGACAAAGTTTAAATTATTGCCGTATCAAGATAAAAAATCCGATTAGGAGAAAGCGGACATGACAATAGAAGAATTGAAAAATTTCTTGATAAAGCGGGGCATTGAAGGTGTCAAAAAAACCGAAACCGGCAGCAAACAGCTTGGCGGTCTAGAAGGGTTTGAGATGTGCCGGGAGCTTAAAGCACCAAAAGATTTCGAAAATAAAATAGACGCATTACACAAGGAATCCAAAGAAATTTTTATGCGTCGACCCGATGTGACCACGGAAGAGCAGGAGTTGTATTGGAGAATAAGACACCAATGCTTGCAGGTGGAGTTTGTGTACGAGCGCCTCAAGTGCGCTTGGAGACTCCCACTCCTAAGCGCAAGAGCGGCATTGGACTATTCAAAAATACTCGACAATGAGGTGAACCCACAAAAAAGTGAAGAGATGAAAGCTAAACCCTTAAGGCGCGAAGAAGATATGATGGATAAGATGATTGAAAAATATTTTGGTCTTGATAGTAAAGTTATATATTTTCATCCGGCAGATATTATAGCTGCCGAACATCATCTTTCTTACCATAGACGCGGGAAGGACATTATATTGACAGTAGGTAGTGACGAAGGGGAAGTAAATATTGGTCTTTTTTGGGTGCCTGAAGAACTCGAACATTGTATTAAGCACTTCATTTATAATGCTTGGAGGCCCTAACTGGCCATAAAGGAGGGGTAGCATGTTAAAATATAGAGGCGATTGTAAAACTTGTGGCCGGATGAATATAGATCTTTTTAACGATGGACAATGTCTTATTTGTAAAAGACTTGAGGAGATAGAAAAGGAGATTGCGAAGGGAGGAGTCATGGAAGAAATTTTAACTGTTACTTACGATAAAGAAGCCGGAGCATATGTAGGGAAATGTCAATTACCACCAATATATTCGCAAGGACCGACAAAGCAACAAGCATTAGAAGCGACAGAGAGTGCGGTTAAACTATTTATAAGAACATTTTTTAAAAATAGGGAGACCTGTGATTTATTAAAGATATGTAAGAAAACGGTTGAATGTTTAAAAGCAGGAAATCTTGGACAGGATAAGGCTCTTATTGAAAAAATGGAGCAAGCTATAGCTAAAGTGGAATTGATCTAATTGTCCTAAGGGAGAGGCGATGAGTGAAAAACCTGATTTATACTTAGATGTGGACGGAGTAATGCTTTTATTTGGCAATGGCAAAGAGTACGTCAACTTGTGGCTTCTCAATTTGATTGTTAAAAACCGCGGGCAATTTGACAGAATATTCTGGCTCTCCTGCTGGACTCTTGACGGAAAGACAGACAGGTTGTTGGAGGAGCATCCCGAACTTGGCGATTTGAAAGCAACACCCTTAAAATGGCAGAAAGATAAAACAGACGCGATAGATTGGACAAGACCTTTTATTTGGATAGAGGATGGCATTTCTGAAAAAGAACGAAAAGACTTCAACGAAAAAGGCTGTGTGTGGCAACAAGTTTGGGAAATAAGAAACAATTTTAACCCGAGGATCGGTAAAACGAGCAAATAAGGAGGTGTGCGTATGAACTGTAACCACGAAGAAGTATGCGTCTATTTTCGAAACAGCGCCTGCAACCAGGAGATCTGCAAGTTTGTTGATCTTCCAGTTGCGCCCCAGGAGAGGGTGATCCGGAAAAAAAGTGGGCGTTTTGGCGACATCCCGATGGGAAAGCAGAAACCAGGTCCTGGCAGAAAGCGCGCCGTTTACAATTTTTCCACCAGCGATGAGGATACCGTAAAGGTCCGGAAAATCCTGAAGCTCCGCAGAAAAAACAGGATGCTGACTGAAGAACAGGAAAAAGCTATTGACACCTACAAGGGTACACACGCCAAAAACCTGAACGAGTCCCAACGCCAGCAGATGCTCGATATTTTACGGGATTCGTCTGAAAAATAGAAAGGATGATATGAAGATAAAAAGGCACCTTTATAATAGAGAAAAAGGAACGACGAAAGAAGTTATTGAAAATGCTGAATTGGTAAAACGCAATGCCAGAACAGCATGGGTAAGGCTGTCTAATGGCAATATAATCAACAGAAAAAACAGGGATATAGTTACGGAGGGATGATATGAAAATAGAATATCATGTTGTTGGTGTACGTCCAGAGTTGCCACAAGCCAAACAAGAAATTTTAGACATTGATTATGCGCGTCCGGTGCTTGACATTTGTCATACTGCGGAAGAAGCTAAGAAGAAGTTAAAAGAGTACCAAGATAGCAACTACAAACATTTGGATATTTGCAAGGCGATCTGGGAATGGATGTCAAAAACATAAAATATCTTCAACAAGGGCAATATCCCTGTAACTGCAAAAATCCTCCAAAGGAGTATCCAGGGTTTAATGTTATTACCAAAACAGGGCGGATAACTCATTGGTGGTGCAAGACGTGCAGCGGGGCGATTTCTGCAAAAGGAAAGTTTTTTGTAAAGATAAAACCAATAGAATAGGAGAATAGATTATGTGCGGACAAGATGCAATGGAACAAGCTAGAGAAGCTTCTTGGATAAACGGATTTTTATGTGGGGTCTTAATAATGATTCCGGCCATAATATTTGTGTTATTACTTAAAATACCGCAATAGGAGAATAAGACCATGATACAAGTAATGCCCATAGAGGGGGGATTATGACACAGATGCAAATGGATGATGATAGAAGGGATAAAAATATCAAAGAGGGTAAAAAACTATGTTGGCGTTGCGATGGCACTGGGAATGAACTATATTCAATGTATATAGAATGTAGTAAATGTAAGGGAGAGGGTTGGTTATGATAGAGATTACCCAGAAGGAGTTAGAGGTATTGAAGGAGTTACTTAAAACATATACTTATAAGTCAGAGCATGTAAACTTTAGGGAACATTTTCCTGAAGAAATTAACGCTCTCTCCAAAGCCATCCAATTCATAGAACAGGCACAGGGGGAGATAGGCAAACTCAAGAATGATATGGTTCAATATGTCCAAGAGAAAGTAACTGAAATATCTAAACTCCAAGCCGAGAACAAAGCCCTTAAAGAGAGATTGTTTAACGATGTAATGAAAGCAAAAAAGAGCGGTTATGAAGATGGTAAGAAAGAGCAACTGGATAAGGTTAAGGGGCCCATAAGGAGGTAATAATGAGTTTTCATGTTCCGAATCAATATCGTTTTCGAGATAAACATCATCCTTTCAGCTCTGATAATAGCTGTAAAAATAATGGTGCTTTTTATATTCCATTTGAAAGTTATAAATTAAAATGTATTGCTTCTGATGGCATGGATTGGGAGCATGTATCTGTGTCTCTATCGCACCGTTGTCCTAATTGGAAAGAAATGTGTTTCATAAAAAATTTGTTTTGGGATGATGAAGATATTATAATTCAATATCATCCACCAAAATCACAATATGTAAACAATTATCCACACTGTTTGCACTTATGGAAACCAAAAAAAGAAAAAATTTCATTACCACCTACAATATTGGTATGACACACTAAAAGCTATGGGGTTAGAAGAATGAAGAAGAATGCTATTGAATATTGGTATCCTAAAATAAAAGATATTGTCCCTACACCTCGAACTATTATTATATCAGCCAAGGCAATATGGGATAAAACAGGAAACTTTAAGTTGATACCAGAAGAATATGTTAAAGAGATTAAAAAACAAGCAGAAAATTTTAGCTATCCCAT
>SDBU01010308.1_pt1 | contig 10378 bp, 7 predicted proteins | sample 2277071 | NCBI WGS metagenome assembly SDBU01 (sample SAMN10397929, study PRJNA504765) | marine sediment metagenome | isolation source: marine sediment core GS08_GC12, 126 cmbsf | place: Arctic Ocean: Gakkel Ridge, Loki's castle | collected 2008 | reverse complement strand
GTGGCAGTCATTAATGCGGTGGCCGTTTTCTGGCCGATGCGGTTGGGGTCGAAGAGCCTCTGTCAGCTGGAGGAATGACTCGAATGCGGAGTGCGGAATACCCAATTCAGGAGGAGCATCTTCTTTCATTCCGCACTCCGCATTGGATTGCTTGACTATGTTCTGTGACATTGGTAGAAAGAATCTGGGTTTGGCAAACAGCATAAAGGCGAAATATGAAACAAATCTAATGCATAGGAGGGATTGTTATGGCAGATTTCGGACGGGTTAGGATTCTTGCGGGGATTTCAGCGCTATTGCTTGTCTGCATGATCTCTTTGGGCTGCGCTCGGTTGAACAGTAATACTACAAGCTCAGAATCTGCTGCAACCACGGAGAATGTGGAACCAACACCTCTTTACCATGACTTTGAAGATGTTCTAGTCCCTTCGGAGCTCAAGGTAGACACAAAGAGGACTTTTGTTCATCATGCCCCAGACTTCAGGGCCGGAGTCCTGGTGTTGACAGGGCGCGTTGAGATAAGCTCTCTGGTCAGATTCTTTGAGGACAACATGGCGCAGGATAACTGGCGACCCGTGACCACTTTCAGATCTCCCCGTACGATGATGATTTTCCAAAAACCGAATCGGGTCTGCATAATCAACATCACTGCAAAACTATTAAAGACGGAAGTGGAGATCTGGGTCGCCCCTACGACAAAAACTCAGGAAGAGACTCTACTGAAGTAACACAAAACGTAGAGCGCAAAGAGGAAAGCGCATAGAGTTTTTGGCTATTCGCTGTGTGCTATACTCTAGAGCGGTTCTAAAAAAATGTTCCGTTTGCGACAATCTTTTAGGCTGTCAGGAAATATGCAGTGACCTGACTTCAAAAAGAGATACTCCCTGCCGGCTCCTTATAAATGGTTCAAAATGGAACATACTTATGAGAATTACTATAACCGCCAAAGATAGCAAAGAGGCAAATGTCAGATCCCCTGAAGGATAAGAATATTGTATTAGGCGTGTGCGGTGGGATCGCTGCTTACAAGGCCGTGGACCTTCTCAGGGTCTTTGTCAGAGCCGGAGCCCGAATCCGGGTGATTATGACCGGGGCGGCCCAGGCGTTTGTTGGCCCGACCACGTTTCAGGCTCTCTCCGGACATTCGGTATGGACCCAGATGTTTGAGGAGCAAGAAGGCGCGCCCTTTCGACATATCGCATGGGCAGAGGAGGCAGATGCTGTTGTCATCGTGCCGGCCACTGCCAATATCATTGGCAAGATGTCCCACGGGATTGCAGATGATCCTTTGACTACCTTTGTCCTGTCGGTTCGAGCGCCAATCTTGGTCTGTCCGTCCATGAACGTTCACATGTACGAAAACCGTCTCGTCCAGGACAACATTGAGAAGCTTGAGCGGGGCGGCATCAAGGTGCTCCGTCCCGAAACCGGATTACTCGCCTGTGGCGACGAGGGGCCAGGTCGGTTGCCGGATGTCGAGACAATAGCAGAAGAAGTTCGCTCACTGTTGTGTCCCAAGGATTTGGCTGGAGAGAGGGTCCTGGTAACTGCCGGGCCCACTCAGGAACCGATCGATCCCGTCAGGTTCATCAGCAATCCTTCTTCGGGCAAGATGGGATATCTGCTTGCGCGCGTTGCCCAGAGGCGGGGGGCGGAAGTTACGTTGGTTAGCGGGCCTACAGTGCTTGCTGACCCTCAAAGCGTCAGGGTGATCCGGGTCAGGACAGCCGAAGAGATGTATAACGCGGTGATGGAGACGGCGGAAGAAGCTACAATCATCGTAATGGCCGCTGCGGTATCAGACTGGCGGCCCGCCAGTCTCTTTGAACATAAGGTCAGGAAGGAGGAGATGTCCCAGGATCTACGTCTGGAGCAGACGGTTGATATTCTAAAGGTACTGGGGGAGAACAAGAACAGGCAGATTCTGGTCGGTTTTGCGGCTGAAACTCGAGATCTAGAGGAAAGTGCCTGCGCCAAGCTGTCTGCCAAGAACTTGGATCTTATTGCTGCCAATCTAATCGGGCTCGCTGATTCAGGGTTTGGCTCAGATACCAACCAGGTAAGTCTTTTTTACAAAGACGGTCGCAAGGAGGCTTTGCCGCTTATGGACAAGGGAGCACTTGCAGAAGTATTATTCGACAAAGTCTTGGAGATTAAGAGAAAGGCGGATGACGGAAGCGATTAAAGCCTTCAATGAGAGTTCCACACAGCTCTTGCCTGAGATTCGAGAGGATCTGAAGGCTTATTTCCAATATATGAAAGGATTGGGATATCAGGGTGTGGTTTTGTCTGAAAACTCTGTCAGGATCCTGGAACGCTGGAATAAAGGCGGACTAGCAGAGACTCTGGACACGATTCAGGTGGATCTTGGCGCCTGCCAGAGGTGTAAACTCCACAAGGGGCGCAAACATATCGTTTTTGGAGCCGGGAATCCAAGGGCAAAGCTGGCTTTTGTGGGTGAAGGGCCGGGCTACGAAGAAGACATACAGGGCGAGCCGTTTGTAGGTAAAGCTGGTCAACTGCTTACTAGGATACTTCGGGCGATCGGATTGACCAGAGAGGATGTCTATATTTGCAACATCATAAAGTGCAGGCCTCCGGGGAATCGGAATCCTGAACCGGACGAGATCGCCGCGTGCATTCCTTTTCTCCGAAGACAGTTGAGAGCTATAGGACCTGGGCTGATATGTGCCCTGGGCACCTTTGCGGCCCAAACACTTCTGGCGACCAAAACGCCGATATCTCGGTTGCGGGGCAACTTCTATACTTATGAAGGTATTCGTATCCTTCCCACATATCACCCGGCTTTTCTTCTCAGGAATCCCGCAAAGAAGGCCGACGTGTGGGAAGATATGCAGAAGCTTCAGGAGGCATATGAAAAAAGTTAGAAACCTTGTAAAGGTTTCTCCCGGACATGCACTGACTATATTTGCATTGGTAGGGGTGCTGGTCTTTGCCTTTCCCCTGGCAGCCCAGGCTGCCAAAGGAGAGGTATATGTGGTTGAAGTTTCCGGTACGATCAACCCGGGCTTGGCAGGGTATGTGATAAGAAACATTGAAAAGGCTGAGAGGGAGGAAGCTGCCTGTCTCGTTATTCAGCTTGATACCCCTGGTGGGCTGGGCCTATCCATGCGTTCAATCGTCATGGCCATGCTGGCGTCAAAGATCCCTGTGGTCGTCTATGTATCGCCGAGCGGGGCACGGGCAGCCTCTGCCGGTGTGATGATCACCCTTGCGGCTGATATTGCGGCCATGGCTCCAGGCACCAATATTGGTGCGGCCCATCCGGTCAACCTCGGCCAAAAGGAGATGGACAAGACCATGGCCGAGAAGGTGGTCAACGACATGGTGGCCTATACCAAAAGCATTTCCGAAAAACGGGGTCGCAACAGCGAATGGGCGGAAAAGTCGATTCGGGAAAGTGTTTCCGTCACAGAAAAGGAGGCCTTGGAACTCAAGGTTATTGACCTCATTGCCGAGGATTTGGACGATCTGATTGAAAAGATCGATGGTAAAGACTTAAAGGACAAAGGAACATTGCGTACCAAGGGCGTCAAGCGGGTGATTCTGACGGAAGGCCTCAGAGACAAGATCCTGAAGACCCTGAGTGACCCCAACATTGCCTATCTTCTCATGATGATCGGCATGGCCGGACTATATTTTGAGCTTTCTCACCCCGGCACTATCTTTCCGGGCGTTATTGGGGCTTTCTCACTTATTCTGGCCTTCTTTGCCTTTCAAACACTGCCGGTCAACTACGCAGGGATCTTGCTGATTGCTCTCGCGCTTATCCTCTTCATTCTCGAGATGAAGGTGACCAGTTACGGTCTGTTGAGCATAGGTGGGATCATAGCACTCTTCTTGGGGTCCTTGATGCTGTTCCAGGGGCCAGGGCCTGAGATGCGCCTTTCCTGGCGTGTACTGATTCCCACGGTCGTCGTGGTTTCTGGGTTCTTTGTTGTCGTGGCCGGCCTTGTGTTTCGTTCCCAGATATCCAAGCCCCAAACAGGCGACAAGGGGTTGATTGGGGAGGTCGGTGTGGTCAGGGAAAGGCTTGCACCTGGAGGCAAAGTTTTTGTCCATGGGGAGCTTTGGAACGCCGAGGCCTCGGAACCGATCGAGGTAGGCGTTAAGGTCCGTGTAATAGGGGTGGATAGGCTGGTTTTGAGAGTCGAGGAAGTTCGGTAGTCTATGGTTTTTCCGTTCGCCTTAGGATTGTTGCGGTGAACTCAAGGGATAAAGGGTGTTAGAGTAGTTCTCATAAAAAGACTACTTCGGAAGCCATAAGATGCATTGCTGAGCTTGGATGCTGGGTAACCGTTCACGGGGTGGAGTGTTTCTTGGAACGGCTTGGCGGAGACATCACAGTGGAAAGAAGCATGCCGCTCCGTGAACGGTTACGATGCTGGAACATGGTTCTGGAGAATCACTATAAGACACAGAAGATACAGCAGGGACCGTGGGGCGCTTGGGCATTAGAGATTGACAATATGGTAGGGTTATCATATAATATAAGGTCATATCCAACGCAAAATAGGGAGTCGCTATAATCAAGGCAAGAATGTTTTAGGACCAATGTGAAGCTTCCCCGCCCTGAAGGATGGGGGTTCTGCCTTACGGCAGCACTTCGTGTGCGGGGAGCGAGCCGGTCAAACATTGCGCCTGCCATGGAGCTGTATGGGTGACAAGGGAGACCTCGATAATGGCCTCTGATCAGCGCAACCTAACGCAAGTGATATGGGGCGTCCTTTTGATCGCAATGGGGGTCCTCCTCTGCGTCACTACACCGTATGCCTTGCGCGTATCAGCGAATTCCACTTTTTTGAACTTTGCACGATACTTTATTGCAGTCCTCCTCATAGTCGCCGGTGCCAAGAAATTCTACGGGTTCTATTTTGCCAGGGACAAGGAACCCCCTTCGGGCGAGTAAGTTGGACATAAATTTGGAACCAAAACCTTTTGGCATGGAGATTTGATCTGTCATGGCTGTAGAGATGGCGGAACAGCAGACAGCTGATAACAGCGTGGAGAGTGGCGCTGCTTCTGAAGAAGCCATGGGCCATCAAGAAAGGCTCTTGGGCATTACGAACCGTGTCCATGCCGCGAGCAACATCGATGAGATTCTGATTGATCTGCACGATGATATCATCAAATTGTTCGACGCTGAGCGGCTAACAATCTACGTGGTGGACGGAATAAAGAAGGACCTGGTGTCCCGGGTCAAGTCAGGAAGTGAGATCAGCGAGATCCGCGTGTCCATCTCCACCACAAGTCTTGCGGGTTACTCAGCGTATAAGGGACAGTTGATCAACATCAACAACGTATACAATAAGAAAGAATTATCCTCGATCGATCCCAAGTTGAGCTTCGACAAGACCTGGGACGAAAAGACCGGTTTTCGCACACGGCAGGTCCTGGTGGCGCCTGTAAGTTTTCAAAAGTATCTCATGGGTGCCATCCAGGTTATCAATCGTAAGGATGGGACGGCCTTTAACGAGAAGGACGAAGCGGCTGTCCGGGAACTATCCCAGACCCTTGGAATCGCCCTGTTCAATCAGAAGAGGATGGCAAAGGCCCGTCCGGGTAAATTTGATTATCTAATAGAAAATGGGCTCGTAACACAAAAGGAGCTGGACAAGGCGGTACTGGAGGCCCGGAAGACCAGGCAGGACCTTGAAGCACTCCTGATGAAAGCCTATAAGATTTCCAAGAAAGACATCGGGCAGGCTTTGAGCCACTACTACAAGGTCCCATTTGTTGAGTATAACGAGCGGGTTCCAATTCCGGGTGATCTTCTGGCCGGTCTGAAGGTACCGTTCATGAAGAAAAACAATTGGGTTCCGATTGGACAGGATCAAGCAGGCCAAAGAGTTATTATTGCGATTGACAATCCATACCATCTCCAAAAAGTAGATATGATCAAGCCACTCTTTCCCGGGAAGGACATTATATTCCATGTAGCGCTTGCAGAAGACATCGAAAATTTCCTCACCCTCTTCTACCAGGACGAAAAGGAACTGGGCTCTATTGAAGATATCCTCGGGCAGTTGGAGGCAGAGGAGGATGAGATTGTAGAGGCGGAAAAGGGTGTGACCGAAGAGGACAGCGCCATCGTCCAAATGGTTAACAAGATGATTTTGGATGCCTATGAGCGGAATGCCTCAGATATTCACGTCGAGCCTTACCCTGGGAAGAAACACACGGAAGTGCGGTTCAGGGTTGACGGTGTATGCCAGCTTTATCAGACCGTTCCGTACAATTATCGTGCCGCAGTCGTTTCCCGCCTCAAGATTATGTCCAATCTGGACATTGCTGAGCGTCGCAAGCCACAGGACGGCAAGATAGATTTCAAGAAGTACGGTGGAAAGAATATTGAACTCCGAGTTGCCACGGTACCGACAGCGGGCGGCATGGAAGACGTGGTGCTGCGTTTATTACAGGCAGGTGAGCCTATACCGCTCAGCAAGATGGGATTTTCACAGGCGAATTATGATAACTTCCTAAGCGTAATTACCACCCCGTACGGGCTCATCTTTGTGTGCGGGCCTACCGGGTCTGGAAAGACCACAACTCTGCATTCGGCCCTTGCCTACATCAACAAACCTGACATCAAGATCTGGACGGTTGAAGACCCTGTGGAGATCACTCAAGTGGGCCTCAGGCAAGTTCAGACTCAGCAGAAGATAGGTTTTGATTTTGCCACTGCCATGCGAGCGTTCTTAAGGGCTGACCCGGACGTCATTATGGTCGGTGAGATGCGTGACAAAGAGACCACGCATATTGGTATCGAGGCCTCACTTACCGGCCACTTGGTCTTTTCCACCCTGCATACAAACAGCGCCCCTGAGAGCATTACACGACTCCTGGACATGGGTATGGATCCCTTCAACTTTGCAGATGCCATACTTTGTATCCTTGCCCAGCGGCTGGTTCGTACGCTTTGCAAAGAGTGTAAGAAGGAGTACAATCCTTCTCAAGAAGAATATGATGAGCTGGTTCGGGAGTATGGCCCAAAAGATTTTGAAAAACTGAACATGCCCTATTCAGATGACATAATGCTATGCAAGGGCGTAGGTTGTAATGCATGCAACAATACCGGGTATCGGGGTCGTATGGGTATTCATGAGCTCTTAATGGGGACCGACGAGATGAAGAGGCTGATCCAGGGTAAGGCCCAGATGGAATTCATTCGGGAGCAGGCTGTCGAGGATGGGATGAGGACACTGAAACAGGACGGTATTGAGAAGGTCTTTGGTGGTCGCATCGACCTGACAGAGGTCCGGAAAGTTTGTATAAGATAACATCTATGTTTTGCCAGTTATAAGATTTAGGAGTATTCTAGTCGCTTCCAGTTTTTCCCTGCCTAAGGAAAACCCGAAATCTGAATATCGACACGAAGTGCATTTTCTCAAGCCTTAAGTCACAACTTCGTGCCAAACAATTTTCGAAACTTCAACGACCAAAATCTGAGTCTAACGCAGGCACTTTACAGCGGGTCTCAAAAATATGTTCCATTTACGGCAATCTTTCTAATCATAACTGGTTCAAAACGGAACATATTTTTGAGACCCGCTCTAGTGAAGCTTTGGCGCTGATTGGGCAAAAGAGGGCGTTTTGGAAAGGTCGCAGTCTCCCTTTAAACTGATTTCAAGCTTCTCGCCTGAAGGCGACCAGCCGAGAGCCATTGAAGCGTTAAGTCAGGGGGTCAGAGAGGGCCTCCGTAATCAGGTGCTTCTGGGTGTGACCGGTTCGGGCAAGACCTTTACCATGGCCCACGTAATCGCCCTGTTGGACAAACCCACCCTTGTAATCGCTCCAAACAAGACTTTGGCCGCCCAACTCTACGAAGAGTTCAAGAACTTCTTTCCGGACAATGCCGTCGAGTATTTTGTCAGCTACTATGACTACTACCAGCCTGAGGCCTACCTGCCGGTCACCGACACATACATTGAAAAAGATGCGTCGATAAATGAAATGATCGATAGATTGCGACATTCTGCCACACGGTCTGTTATGGCCCGGAGAGACGTGATTGTGGTGGCGAGCGTATCCTGCATCTTTGGTCTGGGCGCTCCTGAAGATTACCTGGAGATGTGCCTCGAACTCAAGCAAGACACCGACTTTGTGCGGGACTCCATGTTAAGGCGTCTGGTAGCTATGCGGTATTCCCGAAACGACCATGATTTCCACCGTGATACCTTCCGGGTCAGGGGAGACAGGGTTGAGATTTTCCCGGCCTATGAGGACGACAGGGCCGTCCGCGTGGAGTTTTTTGGTGACACGATCGAGCACATATATGAAATCGACCCATTACTGGGCAAGGTGGTAAGGCCGCTTAAGCGGGTGATCATCTATCCGGCCACGCATTATGTCACCTCAAGGGTCACTTTGAATAATGCTGTGAAATCGATAAAGGAAGAACTCAAAGAGCGCATACCATACTTCAGGGATGCCAAGAAATGGATTGAGGCCCAGCGGATCGAGGAGCGGACCGATTTTGATCTGGAGATGATGCGGGAGCTGGGATACTGCCAGGGGATCGAAAACTATTCACGCCATTTGACCGGAAGAAAGCCAGGCGACCCTCCGCCGACCCTGCTCGAGTATTTCCCCGAGGATTTCCTCCTATTTGTTGATGAAAGTCATATAGCGGTTCCCCAGCTAAGGGGTATGTACCGCGGGGATCGGTCTCGAAAGGAGACACTCGTCGAATATGGATTCAGGCTTCCTTCGGCCCTGGACAACAGGCCCCTTGCCTTTGAGGAGTTCACAGAGAAGATATTGCAGGTGATCTATGTGTCGGCCACACCGGGCGACTACGAGATTGAGATGGCCGGAGGACAGGTCGTTGAGCAGATCATCCGTCCCACAGGGCTTATTGATCCCAGCGTTGTGGTGAAGCCTGCGGGGGGCCAGGTGGATGATCTCCTCGATGAGATCAGGGCCCGCGAAGAGCGCAAGGAGAGGGTGCTTGTGACAACCCTGACCAAACGGATGTCAGAGGATCTGACCGATTATTACAGCGATCTGGGGGTCAAGGTCCGGTATCTTCATTCTGATATTACTACCATGGAACGAGTCGAAATAATCAGGGAACTGCGTCTGGGAGTCTTTGATGTACTAATAGGGATTAACCTGCTCAGGGAAGGCCTGGACCTGCCCGAGGTTAGCCTGGTAGCCATATTGGATGCTGACAAAGAGGGGTTTCTTCGCTCGGAACGCTCCTTGATCCAGACGTGCGGCCGGGCGGCCAGAAATGTCTTTGGCACGGTAATCCTTTACGCCGATCGTGTTACTCGGTCTATGCAGAAAGCTATTGATGAGACGAATCGGCGGCGAAGGCTTCAGACGGCACATAACAAGAAGCACGGGATCACCCCTGAGACCATACAGAAGGAGATTACGAGCATATTCAGCTCGGTCTATGAGGCAGACTACGTTACAGTACGGAAGGTCTCAGAACCGGCTGCTGAGTTTAGCTCTGTGGACGATCTGGAAAATATCATTCAGGGACTCGAGTCTGAAATGAAAGAGGCCGTCAAGGAATTGGCTTTTGAGAGGGCAGCAGAGCTAAGGGATCGGATCAAAGAGCTTCGAGAGCTCGATTTGGATTTGAGATGAAAGTCGACTATCCACTCCAAATGTCAATATTTCATGGACATCCCCTCTTTCGTGTGGGGAATCCTTAACAAATACTCACAATCTTGAGTAAATTGTAAACGCCAAGGAAATCAAAACATCCTCTGTTCTAAAACCGCCCCTTTTGCCTCTCAAAAGGCCGTTTTAGGGGCTGTATCGGCGCCTAATTTATCCCTATCCTTATTGATATTCATTACTTAGCGTAGCCCGACCCTCTCTCGGGAGTTTCTCAAGCAAATCACATACCATTTAAAAAAATGCGCAACAATGCGCAAATAATGTAAAATATTACTTGCGCATTGTTGCGCAATGTTGTATTTATCCCTGATAAAACCTGTCTTACTCAGGAGGCCATATGCTCTCTTTTACCCCCAGCAACAAAATAGAAAATGAACTGAAAAGGCTCCAGGGGTTATTTGTTGAAACATATAAAGAGCTGGAAGCTTTACCTCCTGACGAGGCGAGATACCTTCATCGTTTTGCCTTAATCAGCAATATCGGAGCCTCCACCAGAATAGAAAATGCAGTTCTAACAGACCAGGAGATAGAATGGATCGATACGGTCTTGAACAAAGACGGCAAAGTAACCGCGTTTGAGGAGAAGAGAACTGCTATTCTGGACAAGTTGTCAAAAGACAGGGAACGAAGCGTTGAGGAGGTGGTTGGTTGCCGACAGGTGCTGACAACCGTCTACCTGCAAGCGAATGAACTTTTCCCCTTAACGGAAACTGTGATTCGG
>SDBU01010307.1_pt1 | contig 10378 bp, 11 predicted proteins | sample 2277071 | NCBI WGS metagenome assembly SDBU01 (sample SAMN10397929, study PRJNA504765) | marine sediment metagenome | isolation source: marine sediment core GS08_GC12, 126 cmbsf | place: Arctic Ocean: Gakkel Ridge, Loki's castle | collected 2008 | reverse complement strand
TTTTTATTAAATCGAAGAAACCCACGAATATTATCATCCATTATCCAGTGCCTTTTATCTCCCCGTTCTAAAGAATGCTCCCATACCCAATTTCGAGCCGGGATCGATCCCTGCCCTAAATTCGAGAACGGGAGTGTATAGATTTTATCAGGATCGATGACTTCTGCATATTGCTCGTATTCCTGGGGCTCGACGACGATGGAATACGGTACCCCGATCTTTTCGAGGGTCTTACTCGTAAGCCGAGTCTCCCATCGGCCTTTCGATATAATATAGACGGGGTATCTAGGATTCATCGACGAACCTCTTAGTCACCATATAACCGATCTCCGCCTCCGGGAACCAGATACTCCGAGTCGTGGGGTATATCTTCTGATCCACGAGTTCGGCGAATTTTCGCATATCGGTCTCATTCTCGAAATGAACGGGGAGCGTCTTCCAGGGAGTTTGGTCTTCCTGGTGGAACTCCGGCATCCCTTTCCACTCTTCTTTCCATAAGGTTCCTTCATCCTCGCCGAACAAGAAACCTGGTTTGTCCTTACCGCTTGACATTTAACCCTCCGGTAAATCTCGAATAGAAATGGGTAATCTCACTTCAGCTGCGCGATCCATCGCGAGTTCCATCCCTCTACTTATCCCCCGCCCGGTATAGATGACCATCCTATGGGCCTGACGGAGCCAGGCATGACCTGCGTCGATTCCAAGTTGGCGCTCCTCGGGAATCTTATCACGAAGAACGCCGGGTTGGGTAAATAGCAGATGAGAGGCAATTGCTGATTCACCACGCAGCAGGCAGTCTCGCACGCATTTACGGGCGTATTGCTCATTTGCCTCGATATCTCCGGCGTAAGGAGATTCAAGAATGACCCGTTTCATCGCTCGAGGTACCTTATCACGGTATCCCGCGCCGCCGACGCGATCTTGTCCGAGAACTCGCCGATGGTCATTTCGATGATCTCGCCGATGGTCATTTCGATGACCTCGCGGAGGCCGTCCTCGTCGACCTCTTGACCGTCCTCCAGCTCCCGTCGGGCGTTCTCCTTCACCGAGGGCAATACCCCCGGGCGGAACGTCGCCACGGAATGCCCGTCGTATTCGATTTCATCGTTTATTACTCGGAACTTCGTCATTTCGATATCTCCCTTTCCAAATACCATCGGGCCTTCTTCAGGTCCTCCTCGCGGTCGCCCTTCGCCCCGGCGCGGAGGACGTACTTGACGACGTTCCCGAGGCGGTAGCCGAGCCCGAAGGCCTCGATCACATCAATGACCTCGATCCCCGCTTCGCTCTGATAGTGCGACGGATGGTCGATCATGTTATGCGGGTCCTTGCGCGCTTCCTTACATGACCGGCATTCGCAGGTAGCGAAATCAACATTGTCGGGATACTTCTCCACGTTTTGGGGTCGTGGACGCCCCTCGCCGAGTTCTTTTACTCGCATGACTTAACCCCCGTCATCAGGTCCACGGCGCAGGCGTCGCCCTCCTCGGACGGCGCCTCGGACAGGACGCCCGCGCGAAGGCCGCCTGGGTTAAACGTCGCGAGGCCCTTGGCCCCGCGCTCCCAGGCCCTCGCGTAGAGGCCCTTGAACTCGTCCCAGGGGGTGGACGGTGACACGGACACCGTCTTGCTTACTCCGCTATCCACGCGCTCCTGGGCGGCGATCAGGACGTCTAGGTGGTCGTCGAGTGTGCACTCGGTGATGCGCTTGCCGCGGACGCCTAGGAACTTGGCGCCGTAGTCCTCGACCGCCCCGCCAGGGACGTCGGACCGCTCGAATCGGTACGAGAAGACGGGCTCGATCCCCGACGACACGTTGTCGGCGCACAGCGAGATTGTCCCCGCCGGCGCGATCGAGAGGAGATGGCTGTTGCGGATGCCGTGGTTTTGGATAGCCTTGAGGATACTGTCGCCCATCTCGGATACGAATCCATATGAGCCGTACCGCTTATCCCACTCGGGGCCATCCCATGCGGGGAACGGCCCCTTCTCCCTCGCAAGGTCGATGCTGGCTCGATAGGTAGCGTACCTGAGTATATCGAGTACCTTCACCTCGAAGTCGATAAAGTCGCTGGACCCGTACGGCCCGGCCACCGCCTCTCCGGCGTTCGCCAGGCCGGTAACGCCGAGGCCCATCCGGCGCTTGCTCTTCGCCTCAGCCTCCTGCTCGGGGAGCGGGTAGGTCGCACCGTCGATCACGTTGTCCATGGCCCGCATCACGACCGGGATGTCCCGCTCGAATTGCTCGTAATCGAAGGACCAAAGATGCCCTTCCGCAGAGCTTACGCATACTGGGATATTGTGCCCGGTCGAGACTTCATACTTAGCGAGAACTGCGGGTACCTCCTTGAGATACTTCACGAGGTTGAACGACCCCAGCAAGCACGCCCCGTGCGGGGGCAACGGCTGTTCGGCGCATGGGTTGGTGGCGCATATCGTCTCGATGTGCGCCAGATTGTTGAGCCGGTTGACCGTGTCGAGGAAGATCACGCCGGGCTCGCCCCAGTCCCAGGCCGAGCGCATCACAGCCTCCCACAGGGCCGCCGCGTCGATGGTCCGGACGACCTGCCCGCCCCACCGGAGGTCGAAGCCGCCCCCCTTAGCGACCGCCCGCATAAATTCGTCGGTGATGCCCAGGGAGATATTGAAGCCGGTCAGGGACGTCTCGTCCTGCTTGCAGTGGACGAAGGCCTCGACATCCGGGTGGTCGACCCTCAGCACGCCCATCTGGGCGCCGCGCCGCTCACCGGCGCTGCTGATCGCCCGGCACATGGCGTCGAACATGGGCATGAAGCCGAGCGGCCCGGAGGACGGCGACCCGAGGGTGTGGATCAGCGCCCCCTTGGGCCTTAGCGTTGAGAAGTCGTAGCCGATGCCCCCGCCCAGGCGCATGGTCAGGGCGGCGTCCCGTAGCGAGGCCATGATCCCGTCCATCGAATCGGGGATAGTGCCCGCTACGAAGCAGTTGTAGGCGGTGGTGACGCGGGCCGATCCGACCGAGGCCTGGATGCGGCCGCCGAAGAGGAAGCGCTGATCGAGGCATATCTCACGCAGCGCTTCCCAGTGCTCATCGGAATCTTTGAGGGCGCCGGCGGTGCGGTTCATGGCCTCGCGGAAGTCCTCGCCGGGCGCGCGGTACTTAGCGGCGTGCAGGTCGTCAGCGTGCCGGGTCTGTGGGGGCATGGTTAAGCCTTCACGTTGATAATGGGGCGGAGGTCCTTTCCTCTAAAAACGGGGGCCGCGCTAGTCGGTCTTCCTCCCGGCACGGTTGGCGCGGCCCCCTCCCGTCCTACCTTAGAACGGGATGTCGTCGTCGAGGGGAGCGTCGCCCCCAGCGGGGGGCGAGCTTCCCTCCGCCCCATAATCGGCGCGGGTGGCGCCGGACATGGCCAGGTCCCGAAAGGCCTTCGCCGCTAGGTACTCGTCGCTGTCCGGGGCGAGCCTCGCCTCGATGGCGTTGATGCCGTCGAAGGCGACCTGCCAGTTGTTGTACTCGCCGTCCTTGCTCTTCTCCTCGATCGTCGAGAGGCGGTAGACGTGGGCGAACAGCGGCGGGTTGATCCGCCGGCCGTCGGCCTGCTTCACCTGGACCGACCGAGCCTTGGTCATCCAGCCCTTATACTTCTTGATCCGCGTACTGGTGAAGCTGATTACCGATTGCTCGATCGAGTCGCCGTTGAGCAGGAGCCCATAGACGTAGAACGTCTCGGCGAGGTCGTTGTCGCCGGTCTGGTACTTCCCGAACTCGGTCGACGCCTCCTTGGCCTTGGCGACTACGTCGGATGCTAGGTCGTGCCGGGCCACGAACCCGCCGCGCTTCGGGCGCCACTCGACGAAGCAGTGGTCGAGGTGGCACGGGACGTACCTGATCTCGTCGTACAGGTCGTCCGTAACCGTGTTAATGATCCCGCCGGGCTTGGCGCCCTCGACGGTCTTCAGCTGGGGTGAGAGCCCCTCGAGGATCCCGATGAACGGGATCGCGTAGTCCTCGCGGGTCGTGTTTTCGAAGCCGGCACCCGCGTCCTCGCCGTAGTCGTAGGTGGCCAACGCGGTGTTCCCGCGCTTGGCCACTTCCTTGCCCTTCTGCTGCTTGGCCATGGTGATGGCCTCCTTACGTCAATCCTGCGGCCCTGGTTTCACCTCCGAGCCGCTCAAGAGGTAATCTTCGACTTCACCCACTGATGGACGCCGAGGTCCTCCAGGGGCACGTCCTCGCCGTCCCCCAGCATCTCCTTGACGAGGGCCTTGAACGTGGACGTGTTGACGTTCTCTACGTCGGTAACGTCTATCCCTGCGTCGCGGAGGATCGAGACCGCTCTATCGGCGGCTTCGTCCTCACCCTTGCCGAACGACGTACCTACGTCTCGGGAGATGATAGCGTCGTTCCCGGTCTCGCGAAGCCATGCAAGCGCCGGCGCGCGGTACTTCCCGGTGAGGCCGGCCGTAAGGCCGCGGACGATCGCCACTTTGTGTCCAGCCGTAGTCGTGAACTCCTCCATCCCCGCCTCGAGCATAAGGTCCGGGAGCTCCCGCTCGACGACCTCGGCCAGCGCGACGTTAATCCGCTTGAGCTCCGCCGTCGCCAGGTCCGCCGCCGCCTCGAGGTCCGCCTGCCGGTCGCCCAGCTCGGACAGCCGCTTCATGATGTCGCTCATTCGGGTTTCTTCCATAGATTATAGTTAAAATTAGGCCATTCGAAGCACGCTATAAATTCTTCTTTGTCTGGAAGATTTACTAAATGACTACAAAGACGGACGTCTCTATATTTAAAAATATGCCAAGCCTTGGGTGATCTTTGCATAGGAAACATCGCGGCGAAGGCATAATTAAACATCTCGCGATCAAATACGTATCGCGTTTTTCGTTCGACAATTACTCGTTTTCGATCGTGTAAAATCCAGACATACTTATCGAGTAAAGGTTGAACTAAAATAGTTTGCGCCCTTTTTTCTACCCAAGAACACATATCTGTCCTCGTCATGCAATTCCAACGTCGGGCGGTCATGGTTGTTAATTCATTTCGTTCCCGCCAATCTGGTAATTCAACAATTTGATCAATAATTACTGATACCGCACAAGAACCTTCGAGGGATGGATATTCCTCCCAGTTTTTTATTTTAAAGACCTGCTCGCGTATTTGTTCGAACTGGGTCATATCCACTCCCCCAACGTATCCCCGGTGATCTGGGCGGCGACGTCGTGCTTGTCGCGCAGGGCGGCGACGATCTGCTCGTCGACCGTATCGGGGCACACGAGGTCGACGTAGGTCACGGTCTTCTCCTGGCCGATCCGGTGGGCGCGGTCCTCGGACTGCAGCCGCTCGATTAACTTGAAACTGTTCGAGTAGTACACCACCGTCTCTGCTGCGTGGAGCGTCAGCCCCTCCCCCGCGCAGGCGGGATTGGCGACGAAGACGCGGGCAGGATCATGGGTAAACGATACGGAGACTCCATTCCCTAGATCAGCCCCGTCTTCCGTATTCTCTTGCGCCCCTTGGAAACGCACAATAGCTTCGGCTCGATCGATCTCGGACGTCGACCCATCATACCGGACCATCGAAATATCGGCCTCGGCTAGTGCTTCGCAGATCGTGTCGATATCATGCCGGAACCTCGCCCATACGATGACTTTCCCGGGGGCATCCTCGATGACCTCGAGCAACATCCTGATCCGGGGGTTAGGGTTAACGGTCCAGATTTTCGTACAATCAACGTCACCCAAGGGTAGGTACCCACAGACGATCTGCTGGAGCCGCATGATCCTGGTGATGGCCAGGACGGCCGTGACCTCCTCCCCAGAGGCGAGCTCGACGCGGTACTGGTCGCGGAGCGTCTCGTAGGCCTTCTTCTGCTCATGGGTCATCTCGACGTACCGCTTCTGGTAGACCTTGGGCGGGAGGTCGAGGCAGTCGACCTTAAGGACCCGGGACGACGCGCCGTCCAGGATATCCCTCAGCTGGTCGAGCCGGCGGTAGGACACGAGCTCCTCGAACTGGTGTGCGCCGCCCCGGGCGAAGCCAGGCTTGAACACCCCGAAGTGGTGCTTGAAGGCGTAGAACTTGTCGAGTCCGTGGGGCTTCCAGAAGTCCCGGTCGAGGAACCGCATCTGCGCCCACACGTCGAAGGGGCTGTTGCCCACGGGGGTCCCGGTCAGGACCCGGCGGTAGGGCGCCCGGTGGGCGAACCCGGCGTTGCGGCCCGCGCCGACGAGCAGTTTCGTCCGCCGTGCCCCCGGGGTCTTGATCCGGGCCGACTCGTCGCCGGCGGCAAGGCATGCACGACGTTCGAGGAAGGTCTCGCACGCCCGCCGACCGTAGGGCGTCACCGCCGCATCGTAGGACATGGCCAGGACGGCCAGGCCCCGATGAGCGATCAGGGCCTGGAACTCCGCCTGGAATCGCTTGGTGCGACACTTCGAGCTGTACCACGTGAGGCACCGGACGGGCACCTCGTCAGGCATGTGGGTGGGGATCTCGTCGGTGACCCAGTTACGGTGGACGCCGTTAGGCGCCCAGACCAGGAGGCCGTCGACCTCGCCCCGTTCCCAGAGGTGCGCGGCGGTGTCGATGACGGTCTTCGTCTTACCCGTCCCCTGCTCCCAGAACAGACCCCAGTACTCGAGGTCCCGGGTAGCGGACAGGCACGCCCGTTGGTGGGCGAACGGCTCGATCTTGGACTGCAAGGGGTTCCACCTCCCTCATTTAACCTACCATTATACCACGTAGGACGAGGGAGGGGTAAATTATTTTAATCGTCGGGACGTACGTACCTTCTTCGTAATCGTCGCCGGGTCGACGGCCCCGAAGGACGTTGAGGCGAGAGCCTGGAACGCCGAGTTCATGTCCGATTGGATGGCAGCCCTCGGCGCGTTCGCTACGACCAAATCATCCTGGCTCATGGTACCGCCCTCGCTTCCAACGCCTCGATACGTTCCATCGCCTCGCCAAGGGCCTTGACGGCCTTCATGTAGATGATGGAGGCCTTGACTCCCTTCGTTGTGGTCCCGAGCTTGCGTCGCTCGGTGAGCATGATCGGATCACCCTGGCGGACGATCGGTCGCTCATTCTCGTCGAGCAGACTGGTAGTGGTCATCTCGAAGAGCGGATCGCCGTCCTTATCCTCGGCTTGGACCTGGTACTCCTCGTAGTCATCGTTCTCGTAGACCAAGCCGGGGGAGATTAGTTCGAGGTCCTGGGCTACGGGTCCAATGTGGAATGGCGCGTCAGCATCTTTCTCCACTAAGGCCCTCAAGCGATACTTCTTGACGATCCCGGCGATCGCCTTCACGTCGTCCCACTGGGACCCGGAAAGGATTTCGTCCCGCTTCAACTTGCGGTCCGAGATGACTCCGTAGGCGTTATTCGTGTTTTCAAGGTCGCCGTCCGTCTTGATGTTGCAGTCGCCCGTCGCCCCGTCGAAGTTTGCAATGTCCGTGGTGCTCTCGCTGTCGATCCTCAAGGCAATCCCGTTGCCGTCCTGGTCGAGGAACATCCCGTTACCAGTACCCGCGTTCAGGGCAATGAAGCAGTTCCCTGAGGAACTCCCGTTGCTCAAGTTGCCACGCACGCAGGATGTGCCGCCGCCCGCAACTCCGGCGTTAATGATATCTACGACCTGGGTCGCCGTAGCGATCGCGAGGACCATAATGGAGGACTGATTGGTTGCCTCACTGTCAATCCTCAGACCGACCCCGTTGCCGTCCTGGTCGATGACTATCCCGTCACCAGTACCCACGTTAACGACCGTAAACCCCACACTATTCCCTGTAGGGGTGAGCGTTATGTGATCGAGTTTGTCGCCTGCCTGGTCCAACGTAAGAATGTCGATCCACGCGTCGTTCGCCTCGTTCCTGATCTTCAGGACGTTCGTATCCGTCTCGTAGTAGAGCTGGTTGGCGTACATAGTCCCTGGATCGCCGTCGCCCGAGGACGTCGAAGCGAGCGCCTTCAGCGCTAGGTTCAGGTCGGCCCGGAACGCCGCGCCGTCCGCGTTGATCAGGTCCATGTCGTGCTGGGACATCGTCTAGTCCTCTGATTATGTCCAGACCCTGACGGTCCAGGTCCACTTAGCAACGGCGACGGATGCATCGTTGAACGTACTTTTATCAAGAACCGCTATACCGAGACCTTGGATAATTGAGATGTTGGTAGCATCAATGAGTATTGAGATACCACGATCTCGTAATCCGTAACTAAATTCACTCCCGGTGATCTCATCTCCGGTGGAATACCCTAGCTCACCCGTGACGTTAACGAGAGAGACCTTTACGAGGGAAGGTATTGCCCCCAAGCCGTGAGCCACTTCCAGCAGGGTATCGTTCGTGACCGTCTCTCCGGTCGCCGAGAAGTCTGGAGAGAACGTGGTGAGAGCGAGGATCGCTTGCTTGACTCGCTGGGCCGTCCAGATACGTCGGGTAGTGGCACTTCCGGCCTCCGCCTCGGCCTGTCCGACCGTGGCCACGGCCCCAGCGGTACCGAGTGCGAGGATCGCTTGCTTGACTCGCTGGGCCGTCCAGATCCTCTCTGAAGTAGCGCTCCCGGCCTCTGCCTCGGCTTGGGAAGGGATGGCCAATAGTATACCGTTCATGTATGGGGTCACGGTGCTCGCGGTGAACTTGAGCACATTGATCCAGGCGCCGTCCGCGGCGTTCCGGGCCTTATGGATTAGGGCGCCGCTATCCATCCACCGCTGGAACTGGAATGTTGTCGTCGGAGCCACGGCGCTCGAGTTCTGTGTCTGGATGGCTTCCAGGTGGTCGTTGATATCCGAGCGGACCGTGGCCCCCGCCGCGTTCGCTACGTTCTGATCAGTCTGTGACATGGCTGTATACTACCCCCGTCGCGTCCCGTTGTAAATTAGGTGAGGCGCTCGGCCGTGACCGAGAGCTCGTCGACCTCGATGTTGATCGCTCGGTCCGTCGAGAACAGCCGTATCTGCATGTCCACCCCCCGGGTCGTAACCTCAGCGCTGTCTAGCCTGTTATACGCCCCCCACGTAGGCGAGCCGCTCGGGTCGTCGTCAGTGAGCCGCGCCCACACCTGGGCGTCGGCGGCTGAGCTGTCCGACCCGTCAAAATCGTCCCAATTGTCGATGTCGTCGTTGCGCCCGTCGAACAGATCGAGCGTGTTGACGATGGTTGCCCCGATCGTAGTGGTGATGCGACGGCTGACAGTGCTGACGAAGTCGAGTCCGGCCGCAAAGTCGTAGATTCCGTCGGCCGCCACCCCCGACCCGAAGTCGATGTTCCCGATCAGATCCACATCCACCCAGTCGTCCACCTTGTCCCCGCTTCCGAGCTGGAGTTTGTTACTCGCTACTATCGTACTCGCATGGCTCCCTAGGAAGTTCGGGTGCTCAGAGACGGTCGATACGGTCGTATAGTCCAGGACCGTAGCCTGCCTCGTGCTGATAGAGGACACCGTGGACTTGACGTTGCTCGAGTCGAAGAAGCGGGCGAGATATGTCCCGGCCTTTAACGGGAGCACGGCTACGGTCTCGGAGCCCGGGAGCGCGACGCTGATTCCCACGCTAGTGGACCACGCGCCGCCGGATTGGGCGTCGTCGTGACGGAACACGATACGTCCGCCCTGTCGCACATCGAGATCAGAGCTCCGGTCCCAGCGAAGGATCGCCATCCCGCCTACGGCTGAGATGGTCAGGTTCTGCGGCGCTGTGGGCGGGGTCAGGAGCCCGAATATCTCCTGGATCGTCGTGATAGGATCGCTCGATACTCCCAGGGTATTGATCATACGAACCCGGAAGTCATAGACGCCCGGGGCGATGTCGTCGATATCCTGCGTTAGGGCGGTCGCGTCGACGCGGGGTAGGACCACGAAGGTAGCGTCGCTCGACAGTTTGAATTCTACCTGGTACTGGTCCGCGAACTGGTCCACGGACGCCGTCCACGAGAGGCGCGCCCGGGCCTTCACCCCCGGGCTCTCGCGGGTCGAGAACAGGGACTCCGAGACGGTCAACCCCGTGGGGGGTATGGGGTCAAAGGCCGTCGGCAAGTTCGTGTTCGGGGCCGGATCAACCCGGGTCTCCTCGCCGCTATTCCAGGCGTTGGCTTCGTAGTAGTCGCCACAGTAAGGCACAACGAGGTCGATCCAGCAGGCGATCTTGTCCATCTCTTCCTGCGAAAGCTTGGCGTCGTAGTGGCCCTCTTCGAGTATCTTTATCAGGCCGCTCTTAGCGGCTCCCGCGTAGTAGGGCGGGAGCATGGTGGGAACCGACTGAACGCTGACCCAGTTGACGGTCTTGTTGATCTTACCGTTCTTCGTGAGGGCCCTATACGAATCGCTCCACCTACGCTTGGCCCCGCCGTCAACTGCCTGCCTGCCGAGCAGGCTGAAAGCCTTATCGATCTTGGCTTTTGCCAC
>SDBU01010306.1_pt1 | contig 10379 bp, 10 predicted proteins | sample 2277071 | NCBI WGS metagenome assembly SDBU01 (sample SAMN10397929, study PRJNA504765) | marine sediment metagenome | isolation source: marine sediment core GS08_GC12, 126 cmbsf | place: Arctic Ocean: Gakkel Ridge, Loki's castle | collected 2008 | reverse complement strand
CATATCAATATACCTGTTGCCATCAAGGTCCCAAACCTCAACCCCTTTGGCTTGGGAATAGTAGCTGGGCCACTGCTCAGGCAGGAACATTTCCGGTCGCTTGGAAAACAACTGAGTGCCACCGGGAATTCTAAGTTTAGCTTTTCTATATAGTGACTGACCTTTGTCGCTCATGCTGATTGCTCCGGCTTATTTTACTATTCTGTCCTCACTCAAGGATTTTGTATAGCCCCCATTATAGAAACACTGCTCTGCCTTCTTTAGCAGACTCCTTTGCTGCCAAAGCTATTTTTAATATCCTTCTGCCTTCTATCCCGTCCACGAGAGGATGCTCTTGGCCGTAGATACATTTTATGAAATGTACTATCTCTCGAACATAAGTTTCGTTGTAATCAAAGTTCGTTTCAGGAAATGCTTGCCATCTGTCAGCCGTTTCCGTAAAAAGGTTAACCTTATTGTTAGACGAATCCCAAACGATGCTCCCTTTCTCACCTATTATTTCACATTTAGTTTGGTAGGGTTGTTGGACAAAATCTACATGCAGACTTGCTATCACTCCTCTTTCAAGTTTTAACAGTATCTCGGCTATATCTTCAGACTCTAGGTTTAGATTACTCATCCTGTCGGCATAACAGAATACCTCTTTTACCCCGCCGAGAAGCCAGCTTAAGTAGTCTATAAGATGGGTTGCTGCGTCTAAAATGACTCCTCCTCCTACCTCCTTTGCGGCATAGTCCTCCTTATAGCTTTTCCATGAATGGAAAGGAAGACGGTAAAGGAAGTGTGAGCCAAAATGTGCCCTGGCGCTGATGGGTTTACCTATCTCCCCTCTGTCCAATAATTCTTTAATTAACTGGAGGTTTGGATGGAAACGCAGGTTAAAACCGATCATAATTACTAAGCCCTTGCGCTTGGCTTCTCTAATTAAATCATCGACTCCCTCTAAGTTGTGAGAGAGGGGTTTCTCTATGAAAACGTGACATCCCTGCTCAATCGCAGCTATTGCAAGGGGAACATGTTCACTCGTAGGTGTGCAAACCAATACAGCATCGATAGTTTCGTTTGAAAAAGCCTCGTTATGATTTTCGAAGGCTTTTATCTCGTATTTACCCTTCATATATTCCAGTCTTCCTTTATCTTGGTCACAAGCTGACACCTCAGCCAATTCCAGGGACTTTAGATTCTTAGTATGACGTTCCCCTGCTGAGCCACAACCGATTACTAATATTTTTAAACGGGATTCCTTGTTCATATGCTCTGCCGCAATTCATCCTTATTTTCAAGCACTTTCCTTACAGCCTTAACCACATCATCCATGTCATCTCGTGTTGCTGGTGGTCTGCATACCATCGTTGTTAGTAGTTCCTTCTCGTGAAGCCTTTCTGTTACTGGACAGATACCCTCATCATAGCTGATTTCCTGGCCAAAGTAATTATAGACAAAAGGCTTATTCTCATGGTAAACAGGATTTAAGTATAGAGGTTTAACATAACCTGCGCCAAAAGGAATGCCTTCTGCGGCCAATGCTTTCACGAATAGCTCTCTAGGAATCCTAATCTTGTCCTCGTCATATTTCAGTGGGAAGACATAGTATACGTGTTTAACCCAGGGATAAACTACAGGAGGTGTTAGTCCATCTACCAAGGCCAATTTCTTAGCTAAGCAATTAGCCAGTTTAATCCTTTGGTCATTCAATGTATCAAGCTTTTTGAACTGCACTATGCCCAGAGCCGCCTCTAATTCCGTCATCCTGTAACCCCAGCCGAGGATGTCTGACCTGTAGGTTCGCTGTTTTTGACTTTCTAAGATGACTTCGCCATGGTTTCTTACCATCCTGGCTATATTGGCAATCTCTACGTCATTGGTTATGAGCATGCCACCCTCGCCGATCGTGATATTTTTTGTCTCCTGGAAAGAGAAGATGCCGCAGTCACCGATGGTACCTACATGCCTTCCTTTGTAAGTTGCACCGGGAGCCTGAGCACAGTCTTCGATAACCTTAAGTCCGTGTTTTTTAGCGATTGACATGATTTCATCCATATCGGCAGCATTCCCGAATAGGTGAACCGGGATGATTGCCCTCGTCCTGGGTGTGATAGTCGCCTCAATCCGAGCGGGGTCCAGACAGAAGATATCTGGCTTTATATCTACAAATACGGGGATAGCATTATGCATTAATGCACAAGTAGCAGTGGAGGTGAATGTATAAGGGGGAACTATCACTTCCTCTCCTGCTTTCACTCCACAGGCTGCGACCGATGCATGCAAGGCTGATGTAGCTGAATTAAAGGCTACGGCATATTTTAGTCCATGGTAGCTGGCGAAATCCTTCTCAAATTGTCTTATTTTTTCTCCACCCAGGAAGTGCTCCCCCGGCTGCGCGATGAAGGTAGATAGCTTACCGCTTTCCAGTACCTGCATAACGGCTCTTTTTTCCTCTTCCCCAATGATTGGATGGGGAGGGAATGGTTTTTCTCGAACTTTTTCTCCGCCGAGTAAAGCAAGCTTACTGTCCATCTCTTTATTCCCTACCTCGATTTGATTTCTACTTCGCTATCGGCTAACGGAAGCGATATCTTCTTTCCCCCACCCCTGGCTGATTCATGAAAGGCACATATCAACTCCAGGGTGGCGCGTCCATCTTCACCGCTGGATACCGACCGCTTCCCTTCTTTCAGGCACTCTACTAAATTTTCCACAGCATTTACCATAGGTTTTCCGGGAGTATTCACACTAACGGGAGGGGTACTTTTAAATAATTCCCTGTAGCCAGGAACAAGTTTACTCTCCTTCACTTCGTAGAATTCCATACCTGAGCCGCTATTGATTATATTTAGCCTTCCTTTTGTTCCGATACAATCCATTTCAAATATTAAGAAGTCTTGAACATCACAAGCTTGAATAGCACAGAAGAGTCCACTGCTAAATTTAATAACCCCGTCTATATTGGGGTCGGCGGCATTAGGCGGTTTATTCTGACTATACGCAGCCTGAACCCATTCAACGTCCCCAAAGAAGAAGCGCAATAGGTCAAACATATGACTACCGGTATTGGCGATACCCGCTGTATAATAGAAAGTAACCTGCTGGATTCTACCCAGTTTTCCCTCTTGCAAAAAGCCTTTAACTTCACGGTGGAGGCTGTCGAATCTCCTTTGGTGGTCTATTTGTAATATAACGCCTTTTTCATGGCACAGCCTTATCATTTCATCGGCATTTCTTAAAGAATCGGCAATGGGTTTCTCACAGAAGACCGCCTTTACTCCATTGTTAACTGCTTCCCTGGCTATCTCCAGATGGGTTGAATTCCAGGTGCATATGCTCAGGATATCCAGGGCTTCCTTCCTCAGCATTTCTTCGTAATTCTCGTAAAGGGAGGTAATCCCCCACCTTTTTCCGCAGCGTTCTAGTTTCTCTCGGTTTAAGTCGGAAACTGCTACCAATTCCACCTCGCTGGCAGCGGAATAAGACCCGGCGTGATTGTCGTCAAACTCGCTGCCAATCCTGCCACAGCCGACTATTCCTGCCCGGTAATTCATTTTAGCTCACACTCGATAAAGAATGGAATACGCCGTTTATATACCCTCGTAAGCACTTCCCTCTTGACCATCTCAAGAGACATCTCATTTAACCCTCCCTCTTTTTGAGCGAAGACTATAAAATGCGTTCCCCAATTTTCTATGACCTTTAGTAAAGCCAAGGGCATAATCGAAGATAATCTATAAAGAGACCTAGGCAACGAGGAGAGCAGCTTTGAATGATTGCCCTTGATTGATATATTCTTTCGCCAAAGCAACCCCCCTGTGACCAAGCAATACTCTTCAAACCCAATTCTTTCTAAAAAGCTTTGTACGGTTTTCTTTCGCCACTTGGTTAAATGATAGGGCGGTTCATCAGCATTCTTAATGATAAAATCATCAATTCGGCGTCCAAACTTATAATAGTATCTTTCCCTATTTGGCACGCTCATCAGAAAATAACCGCCTGGAGCCAATGAGCCATAAATCTGTTTACCCAACTCAAAAGGCATTGCCACGTGCTCAAATACATCAAGTGCTGATATCACTTGGTAACTTTTGGGCCAATCTTCTGGAGGAGTAAATATATTATCTGCCAATGCGATTCTTGCGAAAGGCAACTTGGTTTTTAGAAAACGAACGTATTGCTGAGAAACATCTATGCCATACGGGTCAAATCCTAAATTATAAGCGTGGGTTAGAAAAACTCCAAGCCCTGCTCCGACATCTAATGTTTTCCCCCCTTTGATACTATCTAAGAAAGTAGCCATACAGGCGTAAACAAAGTTTCTTCTCAACGATTCACGCATAAGGCCGTTGAATTGGTCATATTGTGTATCCAAAGCTTCTGAGTCGCTGTCGTAATTCATGGGTTTCATTGGCCAGGAAAACTCACCATTACAATTTGGACAGAAGTAGATATCATAATCCTCCTCTTCAATCTTTTCGTAAGAAATATTTTCTACTAGGCATGTTCCCTGGGTATTCTTACATAGTGGGCATGTTATGCTAGATTCTGAAGAAGTCCCCTGTTTCATTCTGATATACCTCATCATAATAGCGAATCATCCTCGTATTCCATTTTATGTTGGGCTGAACCGCTTTCTCCCCCAAGGCAAGCTTGATTGCCAAATATAGAATGTTTACGCCAGCGGCAGCCGATAGCATCAGCGCTCCGTGAGGTCGTGCATTCACCTCGATTACTTTGGGGATGCCTTCCTCGTTCAATTTGAATTGTATCCCTAGAGCACCATCCAGTCTTAATCCACTTGTTACCTTCTGCGAATACTCGATAATCTGCTCATGCTTTACCACCCTACCGATAAAACTTGCTCCTAGAATAATCTTCTCCCTAATCCTGGGAACTATAGCAACTGCGCAACCCTTATCAGCGACAATGTCTATACTGTACTCATCACCGGGAAGATATTCCATAACCAGCAACTCAGGGAATTTCTCGGCTTTATCTAGCAATGAAGAAACTTCCTCAAGACTGGTTAGTGTGCTATCTGGTTGTTGAGTAAGTAACAAATTCAACTGCTCGACCTTGCTTGCTAAAACCCTAAAACCACGAGAGCCGCTTGACACAACAGGCTTGAAACAAACCTGCTTTTCAGGATAACCGAGATTGAATACTGCTTTTTCGAACTCCTTGTAATTCTCGGCTCTGAAAGACTCAGGGGCCGGAATGGATTCCTCTCTGCAGTATTTATATAGGAGGTACTTATTATTAGCAATCCTCAAACTCTCCAGCGGTGAGATGACCACCTTTATCCCATTTTGTTCAAATGTTCTTTTTGCTTGGGCAAAAACATCCAACTCTTGTGGCGCTACTGGGAAAACTACCTTTACATCTTCTTTTTCACAGATGCGCAGAATTTCCTCAATGAAGCTTTTATCATCGGTTGCCGGAACCAAGTAGCCTTTATCAATGAAGGCAAAACCAGCCGCATTTTTATCCTGTGCCGTTCCAATAATTCTTATCTTTCTTTCTTTGACGGCACGGAGGCACCTTACATGACTGGGGTAACCCAGTCCACCTGCTGAAGTATAAAGTACCGTTACTTCTGGTAGCACCTTCATCACTATTCCTTCAACATAGACTTGAGCTGGAGAAGGTTATTGATCACTAAAGCCCCTACTCCATTTTGACTACTTTCAGCTCCGACAGGATGGACGAGAATCGTCTTCATACCCAATGCACTTCCTACTTCTAGATCGGGGGGGGAATCCCCTACCAGCCAGCATTCACTTGGTCCAAGTCGTAGAATGTCCAAGGCAAACAGCGCTCCCTCCGTTTCTGGCTTCGGAGTGGATACCGTATCACGGCCTACAATGACTGCTGGTATGAGCAAGCCGAACTTCATAAAGGCCATCTTAATACAGCTACTATCATTATTGCTTAAAACCGCCGTGGGAATCTTGACCTCAGCTAACCATTCAAGAATCTCTCGAGCTCCGGGGTTAAGCGTAGCCTTATCTAACCCAGCTAATTCTTCCCGTGTAATTACCTCATAGGCTTGGCAAATAAATTTGTCTGCTGACTTTTTCCCTTCGGGGTCTTGGATAAGGGAATCGTAGGCTTGGCGTATGCTTCCCAGTACAGATGATGTGTTAAAATCAACCTTGAATTGCTCAAAAAGAGTGCTCAACCTCTGCCGAACTGATTTCCAGTCAACATCCAAACTGACTAGAGTCCCATCGAAATCAAATAGTATTCCCTTACATCCCATCCTGCGTAACCCTTAAAGTTTGCTCACTTGTTTTAAAAGCTTAAAAGGCAATGTCTCTATTTTCCTGTAAAAGCATCTTTTTCGATAGCCCTAAAATGGGTCTTCTCGCCGACAATAAAATGATGTTGCATTATCCTCTCCCTTTTCTTGCTTCCAAAGCCTTAATATAAGCTTCCTCTGCTATGTGGCCTTTATTAATCTTCATAAGCTCGGGATTTTTCTTCAGGAGGTCTAGTATATCTTCCATTAAGAAAACCCTGTCTGGCTGATATAGCCTCTCATACACCTCGGTTACAAATTTGAGGTCATCTTCATAATCAACCGTCCAGCGCATATATGACAGGTCCTCATCAAGCTCCACATTACCCAAGCGGTATTTCTCTGGATGCTCAAAGAAATTAGCTGTTATCCATTCCCTCCAGAAGGGGTCTTTGACCTCCTCCCAGGCTCTTACTAAGGCTCGGAAGGAGAAAATCTCAGCATCAAGGCCATCAGGATATGTCGGTGGATGGGTATTACTAACGTAATCAAGCTGGTTACCATCAAGGTAATATTTTATCACTCTGTCAACGATTACAGGGTCAACTAAGGGACAATCTGCAGTAATCCTTACGATAGCATCAGGGTTGAATTTCTTCACTGCCTGAAAATGTCTTTCCAGAAGGTCAGTCTCGCTCCCAGCGTAGCATTCTATGCCATTCTCGGCAGCAAACTTTACAATGGGCTCGTTGTCTTCCTTATTTGAGCAGGCAATTATAATTTGGTCCACTAGTTTAGCATGGGTTAGCCTATCAACAATATGCCACAGTACCGGTTTGCCAACAATCTCCTTCATTACCTTCCCTGGCAACCTGCTTGAGTCCATTCGAGCCTGTACGACGGCAACAATCATCAGCGAATCACCTCTTTAAGTAGCAGCCAATAATCAAGAAATTCACCTTAATCCTCCTGCTCATGTCCCTTCTCTACCAGCAAATCCACCCGTGTATGACCGAACGCCAGAGAACCCGGCTGGTCAAGAATGTGACCCTTTACTCCAATTTTTCCACATATACGCAGGATAGTTTCTGCATCATAGGACATCCCTGGCGCCTGAGAAGGAGGGATGTCAAGTTTAGACTTCCTTTTCTCAAATTGAAGAGCACTAATTCTGTATCTGCGTTGAATGACCTTCTGCCATAACCGTCTGACTAAATAGCGAAGTATAAACTCCCCCTTCCTGCGTTTCCCCTTAACCCAGAGCTCCTTCTTATTCTTTTCCGGGATGTCTCCCACCAATACCAAGCCCCCGGGCTGGCAAACCCTTACCATTTCGAGCAGTGTTCCTTTGAAATCTTCATAATCCTGGAGACACATAACTACGCTGTAGCATGAAACCTTGCTAAAGGTTCTATCGCGGAAAGGGAGGGCGATTAGGTCTCCCTGGACAAAATCCATATAGCTGTTGCCTCGTTGAAAATTTTCCGTGGCGCGCAGTAAGACATCTCGCCCGAAATCCAAGCCCGTAACCCCTCCGACTTTCTTGGACAGGTTGATACTGATTAGCCCGGTGCCACATCCCAAGTCCAAAAGCGTATCCGTTGAATTTAGACGTAATTTGTCAGTAATATCGCTCTCAATCCGCTGTATCACCTTTTTACTGACTGCGCCATATCTGGATGAGGCACATACCTCACTTGGTTCCTTCCGGGCTAAACTATCATAGAGATTGCCCCATTCAATATGAGCCCAACTTCTCTTATCCGTCACTTAATTCTCCTGGCGATGGATTGATGTATAGGATGCGTTTCCCCATCTCTTCATTATCATCTTACTCATTTACTTGGGGCACCTTAATCAGGTTATCATTTAGGTAATAGCCTTCCAGGCATACCTTTAAATCACTGTTCAATAACTCCCGGTCATAGTACCCCAGCCACGTAATCTTCGGTAATAAGAAACCTCCATACCGTTCTTTGAATTCACCTATTGTAATTTCTTTATCAGTCGGCACATATAGCAATTGCGGACCATAAAATCTTTCACCCACTTCATAATATCTGAAACCATTTCTCTTATAATAGTTCATTGCTTCCCATTCCAGAAGGTGCCTCGGGGAATAAGCCTTCTCAAATTCCTTCACATTTACCTGTGACCAACCAAAAGCCATGGATGAAAACTCACCGCAAAAAAGAAAGCTTATTGCCGTATCTTCCAGGAAGGCGCAAAATAAAGACGCTTCGCCATTTAAGGCAATATCATACATAGTGTCCCATGTTTCCTGTGGTCTTGTCATTCTTCCTGCAGCAGCAAAATGCGCATCTTGATATTTATAGAACCAATGTTTCAGTTGCTCCGTATTTTCACTGCCGTTGAAGGCTTTAGTCTCGATTTTCTTCTTCCTGCCCCTGGTTATATGTCTTCTTTGATATTTGCCTACATTTAGAAACAATATTTCATCTGACAACCCAAGGTCTATCACCAAAGTGTTGGTAACACGACACAGCATTTGATAACGCAAAAGCTCAAAAGCATTCCTGAAACCAGAAATCTCATCCGCACACACACTGCGCGTCAGAGGGTGCGTGGTCATTATCATTTTTTTTACATCATTTGCCTTGACGCAATCCTGTATAACGCAGAAAACTGCGTCCAGCAATTTGCGTCTAATACTAGGATTAAATTTATCCGCTAAAGCAGGAACACCAACCGGTCCACCATTAACCGATATTTCATTGAATCCTTTTGAACTGGTAACTATCAGGGGGCATATGGCTAACGGACTGAAATCACTATCCAGGCAAACAAAAGACCGATTCTCCATCACATTTTGAAACTTACTGGCATGATCAATCCAAGACCAAGAATGATGGTAACTTGTTGTTTTGATGTCGGCCACCCAATTATCCCACTGCTCCTTGCCGACATCATTAAAATAGACGGTTTTAAAATCCATTTTCCCGTTATCTCCTCTTCACCTCCGGTACTGCCCAAGCACCTTTCTAACTGCCTGAATTACATCGCTGGCATCCTCGTCACTCATCCTGGGGAAGATGGGCAGGGTGAGAGCTCTTTCATAATACCTTTCCGAGGAAGGATAATCGCCCTCTCTATAACCAAATTTTCTCTGATAGAAGGGGTGGAGGTGCACCGGTATATAATGGACATTCACCCCGATGTTTTCCGCCCTTAAGGCTTCGAATATTTCCTTTCTACTCGCCGTTATCATCTCGGTTCGCAGTTGAACCACATAGATATGATATGCTGCCCTTACATCGTTTTTTTCAGTAGGGACTACGATTTCCTCCATTTCGGCAAAGGCTTCATTATACTTACTGGCTATTTCTCTTCTCCTCTGGATAAAGCGGTCTAATTTATTCATCTGACTGAGCCCTAAAGCACACTGAAAATCGGTGATTCTGAAGTTATGTCCCGGCTCATTTATTTCATAATACCAGGGGCCTTTGTCAGAATCACTCCTTACTATGCCATGATTCCTGAAGATTTTGATTTTCTCATAAAACTCCTCATTGCTGGTTAAAATCATACCTCCTTCGCCGGTAGTAATGTGCTTTACCGGGTGGAAGCTAAAGACAGTCATATCGGACAAACTGCCAATTTTCTTTCCTTTATACTCAGCACCCAGGGCATGACAGGCATCCTCAATTACTATTAAATTCCTCTCCTTAGCTATGGCTCTTATCTCATCCAAATCAGCAGGGTGCCCGGTAAAGTCCACAGGGAGAATCGCTTTAGTCCGAGGCGATAATTTTTTCCTAATTTCGCCAGGGTCAATATTCAGGGTATCGTCTCTTATGTCGGCAAACACCGGCTTCCCACCGCTATATGCAATGGCATTAGCGGTAGCGGCAAAGGTTATCGGGGTGGTTATCACCTCATCACCATTTGAAATGCCGGCTACAGCGCACGCCGTGTGCAGGGCGGCAGTGCCACTGGATACCGCCACGGCATATTTGGCTCCGCAATAGTCAGCAATCCTTTTAATATGCCCCCTTCAGAAAATGAGGCTTTTACTAAATCCCAATGTTTCCGGAATGACTGAATTAAGGAAATTATAAAACCCAGCGGCCCCATAACAAGGGTTAAAGCAGCCCCCCATGTATCCCCTGAGGTCCTGGCCGCCCTGGAG
>SDBU01010305.1_pt1 | contig 10379 bp, 16 predicted proteins | sample 2277071 | NCBI WGS metagenome assembly SDBU01 (sample SAMN10397929, study PRJNA504765) | marine sediment metagenome | isolation source: marine sediment core GS08_GC12, 126 cmbsf | place: Arctic Ocean: Gakkel Ridge, Loki's castle | collected 2008 | reverse complement strand
GAAGTAATAAATAAGTTAATTAATTTAAAAGAAAAACTTTTAAATAGTGAAAGTTCTAAGTTATGGTCTGAGAGAGTATCTGATGCTAAAAAAGAGTTTTATTATATTTTAGAAGGAGCAGATTTTAAGAATGGTGGAAATCTTACTGCTACAGATTTAGAACAAATGTTCAGGTTAATGAAAAAGCTTTCCGCTAACAGATCTTTATGTAGATTAATTTATGAAGAAAATGGTCTTAATAATTTTAATGATAAGCTAAGAAATCTATATTATGGTAAATTACCATTACCTGAAAGAGTGGATGATTTACTCATGTTAAAGAAAATAGGAACAACAACAATTTCTCATTTTCTTGTGATATTTGATTGGTTTAAATATTCTTTTACTTCACCTATAATGAAAGAGGTTTTAGATTTAGATACTTATATAGAAACAGAAGCAAAAAAAATGGTATTACAAGAATATAATATTGTTGATTCAAGTATTTTTTCAAATAGAACTATTAATTATCTTGTAGATTCAATTATCATTAAGCAGATTAAGTCTATTTTAAATTTAGACAATTATTTTCAGGTAAATAAGCTTTTATGGATATATAGTAAGTTGGTAGATGAAGAAATAATAGAAGATGAGATTTCATATACTTCTGTATCTTTAGAGAAAGACTTACAAAACTATTTGGCAGAAAATACAGGAGTAATAGAAGTTGGACTCAAACTAATAGATGGTGGTAAAGAATTAGATACACAGCAAGTTGGTAGAATAGATTTATTATGTAAGGATAAGGATGGAAGCTATGTAGTTGTTGAGTTAAAAAAAGGAAGAACAGGTGATACTGTAATAGGTCAGATACAGAGATATATAGGTTGGGTGATGAAGAATTTTAATATTGATAAAGTTAGAGGAATTATAATAGCAAATGAAGAAGATGAAAAATTGGATTTTGCTATAATACCAGTTAAAAGCTTTATACAAGTTAAATATTATCAGGTTAAATTTGAAATTCATGATAAATTTCAGGAGAATAAAATAAAAAGGAGGTGATAAAATTGGATGAGGAGTTTATTGATAAATGGTCTAATATTGATGTAGATGAGTATGAGTATAATAATATCATTAAATTAGTTAAGAATGACATTGAAACAGAGAATACTATTACTGAATCTACATTTGAAAGAATTATAAATTGGAAATCAGCACGTTCTAAAGGTTATACACGTAAACGAGAGTATGAAGAATATAAAAATACATTTACAGAAATCTTAACCACAGAAAATAAATTAGAAAAATTGAAGGGTTTATATGGAATTGGTGTTTCAATCGCGTCAACTATATTACATTTTATTTATCCTGATAATTATCCTATTATAGATGTTAGAACAATTGAAGCATTACAATTATTAGGATATATTGATAAAGATGTTAAAATGACAGATATTAGAGATACTATAGAAGGGTATAATTCTTATTGTTCAAAAATTTTTGAATTATCTAAAAAAGTGAAAAGAAAATTAAGAGAAGTTGATAAAGCATTATTTAAATTCCATAAAATTAAATCACTATAATGTAAGTTTTCAATTAAAGAATTAGAATTTGATGAATTAGAGGAAGAGAAAAAATTGGATGAAGTAATCGAAGAATCGTTAGATGAATCAAGAATGTCATGACGCTGTTCATTCCACAAAAAAGGATACAAGAGAAGTTTTAGCTATCATCATATAAAGGTTCTGGTAATGCTAATTGTCATCATTTCTTTCTTAATCATTTATGGTGTTGGGAGTCTTCTTAACTCAGTGCGGTGAAGTACACTTCTTTAAAGATATCTATATTCTTCTACTTGGGAGTGTTATCTTCTCTTTTATAAATAGAAATTGATTCTGGTATCTTACATCCACCCATCATCTAAAACTGTGATTCCAATCAGATCTAGATCATCTTTTAAAATTAAAAAATTAAATTAGTTTAAAATAAGGATAGGAAAATATCTTAACCTATCTTTTTTTTTAATATAAGAATTACTTTTTCTAGCTCATTATCTATATCATGTGGGAATACTTCACCTAATGCAAACTCATCAGCAGAATAAACTAAAGAAAATGTTATATCATTCATGAATAATCCTTGAAATATAACAAACCAATCATTTAAATGATCACGTAATTTTTGAGTCAAGTCTAAAAATATTTCTATCTTAGGATTAGCTATACTTCGCAATTTTATTAAATGTCCTTCATTTAACCAATCTAATATCCTCTGATTTTCTCGTCTCATATTCTCCTTTGTAAAAGTTCTTATTAACGTGAACTTTTCAAGCTCTTTCTCACTATAAAGGTTATGTAGCTTCCGAAATAAATCATTATACCCCTTATAATTTTCCTCCTTTATATCTGGTTCATTAGCATAGACCTCTTGTAAATATTCACTAAATTCGTTTCGTTTAAGACTTTGTTGTTTATGGACATTTTTAGATTGTAGTAGTATTGCTTGAAAACGCTCTAAATTATTGATTAGTTCTTTTCTTTTCCTTTTCTTAACAGTAAAAAAATCAGTAAAGATCTTAAGAAAAAAACCGGGTGGTCCCTCTAGAATCGTAAAATCTGGTGTACTCAAGGCAATTTCAACAAAATTCCGTTGATTTTGAACACCTGGAAAATTAGATTCCTTAAGTAAAAACCACTCCTTAATTTTTACATTATTAAACTTAGGCCATATAACCCCCTTTTTACTAACAAATAATTTTAACAGAGGCAAATGTTCCTTACGGGGTTTTGATTGAAGATTATAAATCGCATCAATTTGTTGTTGTATGTCATAAATATTAGGATTAAAAAAAATCCATTTAGATTCAGGCTTTCTTTCTACCTGTAGCACATTGTATAAAGGATAACTTTGCAAAACATTAAAGCGATTTTACTAACTCTAAAAATCTTGCTAATTCTTGCTTTGACAAATCTACTACTTTTCCAATAACGTTGTCTCCAGGAACGGGGTCACTCTCTATATATTGATTATTTACCCCTTTCGTAGTATAAGTCCTTTTACCATTAGAATCTTTATAACTTACGATCTCATAGACAACATTCACTCCATTTAGATTATAGAAGATAATATCCCCTTTTTCATACATGTCCTTAGAACTCACTGAATTAACATATAGTACTTTTACCATCACTTACTGAGAGAAGAGAAAATCACATTTTGAAAAGCGTTTCTGTAAAAGTATAAAGAGGACAAATAAGGCTACGATTTAGGTTTCCAGACAAGAAAGGGACGATTTGATAAAGATCTTGACAGATTTTCAAATAAATTTAATTTCTATTGAAACAAATTAAGAACTTTTCTTTTACCAGAATTTCAAAAAATGGTTAGTTTTAATACTTGTATTTATAATCCTTATAAATGTGAACTAATGAAAAAAAATGAGATTTGAGGATTTAGCTACTTTATTAATAGATAGTTTAATAGAAAAAATAGAAGCCTTTGAAATCCTTTCTCTTTTCGCAAAAAATCGTGCAAATTTTGAAGGGTGGTTAAAAGTAGAGGTCTGTGATATACTCCAAAAAGATTTTGATAAAATATTACCAGAAAATTCAGATAGTGGAAATACGATTGATATTGTTTTTAAAAATCATAATAGTAATAAAAAATGGGCTATTGAACTGAAAACAGTTCCTACGCAATATAAAACGCCACATACTCTGGGTAAAGGGAGAAGTATTGATAATAAGAAAAAATCTATAATAGAAGACATTGAAAAACTCAGGACTCTCAATTTCGACAAAAAAATTGTTTTATTTCTTGTATACCCACTAGCTTATGAAAATCAATTTGAAGAAAAGCGAGTAAACATGGAAAAGAGTCATCTTCAATATATTCAAGAACATTTGAGACGAATTCTATCAAGAGATTTTATTTTTACCTATAGAGATATTGGGAAGATATATATAGGTCTTGTTTAGTTTCATTTTTATTAAATTCAAGTAATTTTAATGAAAAATTTATTGGCGGATTAAACTTTATCAAAAGTTCATAACCTGATTCTGAAAAATAAAATTGAAATTAAGATGAATGCCTAAGTTTTATTTCTATTAGAATTATGTAGAATCAACTTCTTCGATTTTTTTTGCTTTAGGAACTTTCTTAATTTTCTTGGCTTTTTTAACTTTTTTAACCTTTTTAACTTTTTTAACCTTTTTAACTTTCTTGACCATGATTATATTATCCTTTTGATTATATTTAAAGATAATAGAAATAGAGTCTCGAATAGCTTTGCATTTATTAGGGAGATGTTTTATAGACATGCTCGAGTTATCGATGAAGTAGGATTAAGTCAATATGTAGGAATGGATCCTCAATTTGCTATTGGTGTGGCTCTTGTAGTGATTGGTGTTGGATTTATAGTTGGTGCTATTACTGAAGATGATTGGAATTTAGGGATATTTGGGGTGTTTCTTATATTAGCCGGTTTTATGTTCATCGGAGCTTCAATAGCAGGACTGTCAGTGTCTGTGACAGGTGGTTAGTAAAAAAGAAAGAAAGTTAAAACTATTTAAAATAGGAAAAAAACAATGTGCGTGTTCTTGATAAATGAAATTTAATGTAATTTTAATTAAGTCTTCTGGAATCTGGACGGTTCTATATTTTGTTTTATCAGTCAGTTGGTATCACCTGATTTATTTAATTTTTTCATTTTAGAGTTTTATTTACCTCAAATTCTGTAATTCTTCAGCCACCTCTTTTGGAGGAGCGAATATTCATTTATCAAGCAATTCCTGTTATGAAGTAAAATTTCATTATATTGTCCTGTTGCGTAAAGTGAATCTACCAATTTACTATTGCGCAATAATGGATCACCTGTGGTCGAGGTTTTGCTGTTCATACATAGTGAAAAGATTGCTTCTGCAAGTGATTCATATTGAATTTTCTGAAGATTAATGATAGGAAATGACTTAATAAAGGAGTATCGTGAAATATCTTGTCCCTGTACTTCTAAATAACGGTACATATTTAAAAGCTCGAATCTTTCATGATTTAAAAATATGAATTTAATTAAGAAGAAGTAATTATCTTAGGATGACATAAAAATAAATTTGATTAACAATATTATAATTTAAATCTAAAATCTTAATAACAAAAAAAAGGAAAAGTGTTAAATAATTCCACCGCCAGAATGTTTTGGAACTGGTATTTATCAATATTGGCGAAGAAGTAAGGATAGTATAAAACTACTTGCCAATGGAATAAAAGAAAGAGACCCTCTTATTATCCTTCTTGGTACTATGCTTACTGGAATGGCAAGTATTAAACCCGCCATTAATATATACAAAGGAAATTATTTTGATGCCCTATTACCCAAAGCAGAATGCTCCGAATGTGAGTATCTTGCAGGTTGCTTTGGAGCAGGGATAGCATGCATTTCAAACGAGTTAGGAGTAGAATTTAGAGGAGATTTGCAAGATCTAAGAGAGACGACAAATAAAAGAAAATCTTTACCTGAATAATGTCACTATATTCAGTTTTAATTATAATAACTAATCTTCTATTCCATCTTATCCTAAAGGTCATGGTGATCTAACAAATTTTGAAAATTATGGTGGAACATTGTCAAATCTCATATCAATAGAATCCCAATAAGTAGGACTGACTGTATAAAAGTCTGTTACAAATCTGTATTTTTTTTCTTCTTTTGAATTTGGATCTATAAATCGTAGATAATTTTTTTCTTCACTCATTTTAGATGTCTTTTGGGTATACAAATTAAAAATGGATTTTATTGCATTTCCTTTTAAGGAGCGTTTTGGATTATTAGTCTCTCATCTTTTATCAGTTATTGCAGATCGATTTGTTCCTAGATATGAGCATCTTGGAATACCGTATAATTTGCAAAAATATTTTCCTTTAGATTTATATAAACTTGATATCAAAGAATTAATGGATTCGGGGGAACAAGCTTATGGATTTGAATTTGGCGAAGATTACACCATAAGAACTGATTATTCATGAATTCTTTATTTTTCCTATTCAAATTAGCTCCACACCTACTTTTTCGAGAGGTTCTTTTTGTAATAATATACATATCTAAAGATTGTTTAGAAACTCTTATCTCAAAAAATTATGTTAAACTTTCTCTCTAAACTTTCTTCACACGTAATAAATTTTTTATATTTCATAATTTAAGATTTAAGTTTTTCATCCTTAAATTGAGGATTTATCAATTCTGTTATTATAGGGGAAAGTAAAAACCAGACTTTTTTTTGCTATTTACTCAATTAACAGGAACTTCTGGGCTATTAACTCATCAAGAATCTCATCTATGATTATATTTGGTTAGATATTTAATTGATTATTAAAAAAGTAAGAAGTTCTATTCATTCACGGAAATTTTACAAATGCTGATGTTACTATGAAAAAGGCCAAAAGAAAAGATATGAAAAAAAAAGTAAATTTAAAATTGAAATTAGGGGGTAGGGTTTGGAACTATATACAGAATATTGTTTTGTTCTAGTTTTATGTTATTTAATTCTAAATGATCTAATTCTTTGAATTTATTTAGTTTATCAACGACATCTCCAACTGGAAAATCATCAATATTTTTTGCATCAAATCAAATTTAAATTCTTTCTAACAACATTAGATTCCAAAGCTAAAACTGCTGCGTCTTCTTCTCTTACGTATAGAACTTTTGCTTCAATTTCTTCCCATCCAAGTAATTTAGCTGCCCGTATTCTTTGACCTCCCGCAATTACTTCATAATATCCATTGACATTACGCCTGACAATTATATCATCTAATAATCCTAAAGTTTTCAAACTTTCTGATAATTCCTTTAGATACTCGTCATCATATTCCTCCCGAGGTGCATACCATGGATACTTAATGTTTTCGATCTTTATTTTCATTTTATTATCAACCTATTCACTATTGTTCAAATCTAAGAAGTTTATATATATATAAAAAGAGACAAAATGGACTAATACTAATACTAATAGAACATACCACGAATGTGGCGGAAAAATGGTTCAGTTAAGGGCTAATTTTTATGTTTGCATAAGTTGTGGATTAGAACAACAACGTAAATATTAATCAAGAATATTGGTTTGATAAAAACCACTAATTCTCTTTTTTTAATTTACTTAATTTTTTTTTTATTAAATATAAAAAACTTCTTTCTTGTTTTGAGAGATATTTATCACCTATTTTTTATTCATATCTTTTAAGTAAAATAAATAAACTAAAGGAAAAGATTGAGTTATGTGTGCAGATTCTTCATATAATGTGCAGATTATTTATTTTTAACCAGAATTCCCTGACTCCTCACTTCCAAAAATATAATGGATTTCTTTGATATTCTTCTTTCATTGGTGTCCAATAAAGGTATTATAGTATCACCAAACCAATAAGAATACTTATTAAAAAAATTCCAAATATTTTGTAGATGGTCTCTTAGATCAACAAGCAAGCTCGTAGACCATTTATATTTAGGATTATTGAAACGAGGCTTACTAATTAGGAGCACCACAGCTAAAAAACAATTATCGGGGAAAATGGGGAAAAAGATATATTTCTGTTGTGTTTATTATAGGGTAAGAAAAAAACTATTTTAAAACATCACAAATACCAATGGATGATATGAAATGATTATTGATTGGAAAACTATAGAACCCGATAATTTTGAAAAATTAATTCGAGATTTACTTGATCAGATTGGGTTGCAGGAGGTATCTCTTTTAGGTAGACCTGGAGATGAGAACATAGATATTTTAGCAAAAGAGACTTATCAATCAAAAAGAGGATTTACAATGATTAAAGAAGTAATGGTCCAAGTAAAGAGATATATATCAAGAAAAATGAATCCATCAGAATTTTATAACATAATTGAAGATGCGAAAAATCATAATGTTGAGCATTTAATAATTATCAATCTTTCTGGTTTCACTTCAGGTGTAAAAGATCGATTTTTAACATATAATAACAACAGAAATAAACCAACAATTGAATTATGGGAAAAAAATCAAATTGAATCCTACATCTTCCGTTTTCCACACTTATTAAGATATTTTTCTGTTGAATTTGTTGAATTAGATTTGAATACAAAAAAATCTATATTAAAAGAGTTAGTAAAAAGTTGGGATGAACTTAGTAAAGTATGGTTAAGTGGCGGTTTTTTAGATACCTACAAGGAAAAATTTTATAACCCTCATTTTTATTCAATTATTAAGGGATTAATTTCACTAACAAATGGTTTTGAAATCTTAAAGGAATTTAATTCTACTGAAAAATATTATATAACACTTCTAAATCGTTCAATCTATCCAGAAATCTCACAGCTTGGCTCTCCGATTCTTTTTTATATTACTACATACAATCCAACTATTTTAAGTCTAAGTTACTTTCTAACGAATCAAATGTTCCCAGAGCTTGAAATGCTAATGGATAAAAAAAAAATTATGATTGCATTCACCTTACAAACAGTAGATATAGAAAATAGAAAAGATTTTCATATTTTTCTTAATACAATTGGGAAAGACGGAATTATTTTGGATTATAATGACGTAAAGTCAATAATTAAAACTGGAAATCTTAATTCCATAATAATTCAATATCTGTAAAATAATTTTAATTAGTAAATCTAATATTAGCTATAAAAATAAGTTAATAGGGATACCAGTGAAATAAGGGACACTCCTCGGCGATACAGGGGGTCGTATCGCTTTTTCTCTTATAAATTGGAGCATATAGTGGAAGGATAAAGAGAGAGAAAGCTAAAGGTTTTTATTAACTTTTAATTAATTCCAGTGTCCTCAGTAATAAAATAGTATAACTGTAGCATAATTTAGCTTCCCATTCTAATTTGATTTTTGAGTACAAGAACAACTGTCTATGAACATTGTATAATTTTCACTCAACCAATTTATGGTATAATTTATCGTAGTCGACGTCTTGCTCTTTAATTAACTGATATTAAAGCAGATTACAAACATTTTATATATAGATGTCTCAACTGAAGGTACGGAATGACATATCCAATGATCTCAGATCGAATATTATGAGATTTTCGTAGCTTCAGATATAGATTTTTATTTTAACTATAGATAATACCGATGTAACTGTTCTCTAGCTATATTAAAACTTGTTAACTGTTCTCTAGCTATATTAAAACTTGTTTCATCTTTAACATTACTGAAGACACGAGCAGTATCTTCGTTGGCGATTCTATAAGCGGGATTGCTCATAAAACCATCGTAAAGTTTTTCCAAGATGAGTTTTTGATAATATTCTACAGTATCATTCATAATTATATTATTTTTCTGTCTATAATGAACTTATATGCATATTCTATTTGAATAATCGTATTAAGGGATAGGTTATTAATCTGAGAATAAATGGAGTAAATAAACCTACAGCTCTTAATCTCTTAGTTTAAGAAAATTTTACTTAAGAAAAAAAATAACTTTAAGGAAAGGCATTTCGATTTTATTTAAAGCCAAGACCGAGTTATTGCTTCTCCAAAGATTAATTCTTCTAAATCAGAAAAGAGTGTAATTAATTTCTTAATTGGAGTTGTATCGCCTCTTGTATAAAATAAAGCATAACTTCTCGACATTTTTTATGCCATTCGTCATAATTAGTATCTTTATGAAACTCTTATCAAAATAAAAACACTTATTATATTTAGGGGATCAAAATAAATTTTCTATGAGTCTGGCAAAAATTTCATTATATCTTCTATATAAGTCTTGCACTTATCAAAATCTTCCTTATTAAATCGACTATGCGCTAAGTCATTACGAATATTTGAGATTCTCTCGAATGGTGCTTGGATAATATATTTATCTCTAAAAAACTTTTGAAAAATCTGTGTCCAATTCTTTTTTTGTGAAATAATATAAACATAATCAATTAAATTGAGAAAGTCTATGGCATTATACGTTCTTCTAGGTTCACTTCGTTGTTTTTGCTCTTTTCTTTTCTCAGCATTTTCCCTTAAATTTGTTGAGATACCAAAGTTCCACCAACCATCCCCATAAAACGTTATCAATTGTTCTTTAAGGAAAAATCTTATCTTTAGTTCAAAATCTTCTAATAAAGTTTCTAATTCATGGTTGAATCAGTCCAACAAATAAATGAAGTATTTGGGGACAATCTCGCGCCAGAATATATCTCTATAGTTTCTGAAATCCTTAAAAATTGTTTAAGAAGTTCTATTCATGACAAAATCTAATAAACTAATGTAAAATTCAGTTTCAGATTCATTAATGGTGGATTTTAACTCATCAAGCGATGATTTAGCTTCTTGATAGTAAGAATTAGCTAATTTTTTACATGAATCAATCACATTCACATCCCGAAATAAATCTTTAACTTCTTCTACATTCTCA
>SDBU01010303.1_pt1 | contig 10379 bp, 12 predicted proteins | sample 2277071 | NCBI WGS metagenome assembly SDBU01 (sample SAMN10397929, study PRJNA504765) | marine sediment metagenome | isolation source: marine sediment core GS08_GC12, 126 cmbsf | place: Arctic Ocean: Gakkel Ridge, Loki's castle | collected 2008 | reverse complement strand
AATAATAAGATATTCAGGGAGGAATGTGTTATGCCATTTCGCATTGGCCCTTGGGAGGTTGGTCTCATCCTGCTGATAATATTACTCGTCTTCGGGGTGGGCAAATTACCCCAAGTCGGTGAAGCCTTGGGCAAGGGGCTCAGGTCTTTTCGCAAAGGGCAGCAGGGTGAAACCGAAGAGGAACCAGCCAAAAAGATTGCAAAAAGGGCTGGTAAGAGCTAGGACTTGACTTGTAGCTCCAGCTCTATGTGGCAAATTATCTAGCATTTGCCCTTTAGCTGGGTAGATTGGGTTACGGTGGGAGATTAGAAGTGGACCTTTTTGGTATTGGTATTTTGGAGATTCTGCTTATCCTCATTGTGGCACTGGTGATATGGGGGCCGGGGAGGATGGTGGAAATCGGTATGAAACTGGGTAAGATAGCCCGTAATTTAAAGAGGGCTACTTATGACCTGACAGCGCAGTTGGCTAAAGAGATGGACAGTGAAGATAAAGGACCACCGGGCTCATTAATCAAAAAAGAGAAGACCTCAAGCGATGGAGATAAGCCCAAGAAAAAGATGTAGTTTTGAGTAAAAACTGGCGACAAGATTTACTTGGGAGCGACTAAAACGGAATGAGTGACGATGAGAAGATGACCTTCCTCGGTCATCTTCGAGAATTCAGGCGACGTTTAATCAAGAGTGTTATTGCCGTCCTAATTACCACCGCCATTTCCTTTGTCTTCGCCAGGCAAATCTTCGATATTTTAATTTTGCCGGCCGAGGGAATCAACCTCATCTATATTGAGATGACCGAAATGATTGGCACCTATATGAAGGTCAGTTTCGCCTCGGGCATTATTCTGGCCATGCCTTATCTTGTTTATCACTTTGTGATGTTTGTTTCCCCGGCGCTTACTCGGAAAGAGAGAAAGTACATCTATCTGGTATTGCCCTGGGTAGCACTGATGTTTGCTGGCGGTGTTGCCTTTAGCTATTTTATCCTGGTGCCGCCGGCAACTCACTTTTTAATCACCTTTGGCAGTGATATTGCCGCTCCTCAGATTAAGATAGGCAATTATATCTCGGTGGTAACCCGGCTCCTGCTGGCGATCGGTTTTGTCTTTGAAATGCCGGTTATTACCACTTTCCTCGCCAGAATTGGCGTGCTTAAAGCAAAATGGCTTGAACGCAGGCGGAAGACAGCGATTATCCTCGCCTTTATTCTGGCAGCGATTATCACCCCGACCTTTGACCCGGTAAACCAGAGTTTGGTAGCGGTTCCGCTGGTAGTACTCTATGAGCTGTCTATCTGGCTGGCTAAGCTCGTCCAGCGCCGAGAACCTGGGACCGTAGCCTCCTCAGCTGCCTAAAAGCCATAAAGCACCAACACTTTTTGACATTGATGTGGCTTACTTGGACACCCACAGTTGGTATTGGTTTGGTTGTTGCGCTGTTAAGGTGGCTGGGCTATACTTACTCTGCTCGGTGGTTTGGGAGCGGATGAGTCCCGGTGGGCTTTGCGGACTTCAAATCCGTTGGCGGGCATTTATGATGTTCGTGGTGGGTTCGACTCCCATGCGCTCCCGCCAGTAAATGCTTGCCATCTCGCTCAGGTTTGAGGATAGTTTGAGGCATTAACGGTTCTTCTCCCATATACTCCGAACAACCAAACCAATTATGATACCTATTGCCCCAGCACCAATAAGATACAAAGAATAAAATAATAATAGGTCTGTTATAAAATATACTATTAGGAGAATGACCCCTAAAATTAAAGCGGTAATTCCTATTATAAAGAACCTTAAAGAGTATTTTTGATACCTTCCTTCCTTTTTCCCTCTCAAAATCATTATTGCCAGTATTATTCCTACTGCAATTAGTACAGCTCTAACGACCCACAGTAACCAATCCATACTTATTCGCCTGTTTTTCCTTTCCTAGGTTACAGTATTATGCCATCTACCTACTCTTTTCCGCTATTGATATGGGGGGTATACCCCAGGGCACTGGTCTGACCTGAACCTAGAGCACCGATAGTTAGGCTCATGTAGAAATTTCAGTTAGCCTTAAAAGTTCCTCTGGTACTACTGCCTTTGTAATTAAGACTGGGAGCATAGGGACAAATAGGATGAACTAAATTCCCCCACTGTCTTAGATTGGAGCAATAATAAATAGTAAATTTGGTTATAACACTATTCATCCTTGACACAGACAAGTTTGCCGACTAAAGTTTTTATCAAGATGGATAATTTGCTAGAAAGAGATTTATATGAACCCGTAAGAGGCTACCTAATCAATATGCTCAAAAGAAAGTATAGTAATTTCCATTTAGAAGTTACTGCTAACGGAAATTATAGTGAAACTCTAAAACATGTTGTCCGCCACGATATTGTATTTTCTTTCCTAAAAACTGCATCACCAGACCTGACGGGTTATATTTTAAAAAGAGGCGTGAACTTGAGAGTTGTACGAAGTTCGGATGTCGAGGACTTTATGACAGTAGAGGTAAAACTTGAAAAGATTAAATTACGAGATATTTTTCAGGCAAAGATGTACGGCGACCTCTTTTATGCTAGGTATGCTCTTTTGGTTTCCCCTGATATTATAGGAGAAGAAATTAGACGATTACAAGAAAAGCTATATATACTTAATCGATTTAGAAATTGGAAAGTTTATGTTGGGCAAGTCCTTGTTGAACAATCAGATAAGTCAATAATCAAGGTGAAAGATTCTATTTGGTGTCCAGAAACACCCTTCTAAATGACTGACCTTTACCACCCTTATGTTCCCACTCCAAAGCCTTTTCTCGTGTAGTCCTGTGACCTACCTGCTTAATTTTAGACCTTGGAAACTCTTGTTGATGTTCCCTCAATCGGCGGTCTAGGTCATCAGTAATACCTCGATGAATTATCTTATTACCTTTTTTCAAGTGGTATTTGTATGTATCTCTCTTATTACTCATACCCTACCCCTTAATAATATTATACCACTAATTTTATATACACACGACAATCGCATATCTGATTGAGATTGTTCTTAATACTACTGCCTTATTTTGGATTTGGTGAAAGTTACCACGTTCAAAAAGTGGGTGATTTAGCCCCACATGGGCAACTGAGATTAAGGTCGGTCTTTGTTTTCTTCTTTAGGTCTTGTACTTCTAGAGCCTAAGTTAGTAATTATGAGAACCGCAGTAAATTTTTGATTCGCAGGACGTTGGTTCTATTTTACGATTGGGAGTTCTTCTGCCTCCCATTGGATAATGCCGCCCAGCATATTGTAGCCCTCTTCAAAACCAAGCTCCTCCATGATATCCGAAGCACTTCTGCTTCGAGCTCCGCTTTTGCAATAAACGAGGTACGTCTTGCTCTTATCTAGTTCATTGACTTTCTCTCTAAAATCTTCGGCACGCAAATCTATGTTAACCGCATCCCCTAAATGTCCCCCGGTAAATTCTTGTGGAGTTCTTACATCAAGAATTACAAAGCCGGGGTTGGTAAGATTTTCCTGTATTAGTGTGAAGGCTTCCTGCGCAGTGATATCTTCGATTATTTGGGTTGGTAGTTCCTGGTTGGCCGGTTCGTTTGTCTTCTCGGCACAACCCCCCGTGAGCACAATTCCGGTAGCCAGTAATGCTGACAAAATTAACACTAACAGATGATGCTTCATTACCCACCTCATTTCTTTTGGTCTTCTTTAATTCTGCTTTAATCTGAAGTTAACACCATTCAGCCGTCTCTTAGCTGCTACTGAGCTGGCCGGCTTGGTGCAGGAGTTTACGGATAGCCGCTGTGTTACGCTAATTGTATATAAAGAATCAAGAAAGAACAAGGATGATGAAATGGATTGCCTGGCATGGTATTATAAGTCTGGCAGGGGGGTAGCAAGGACGTTTGGATATAAAAAATAGGGAACAGGTAACCATAATTCTACACAGTGGCTCCTACGATAGGGCATCCTATGCGCTGACTCTTGCCCATGTCGCTTTGGCTAGTGAGATGGAAGTGCATATGCTGCTTACCTTTGAGGGGCTGAGGCGGTTTACTAAAAAGCACATAGCCGACATAGGAACGGAAACCTCGCCAGACTTAAAACCCAGCATTGAGCTGGGGTTGGAATCGGGGGTTATTCCACCTTTGGAGGGACAGTTAGGCAGTGCCAAGAAACTAGGGTTAAAAATATATGCCTGCCCCAATGCCCTTGCCTGTCTCAATATTAAGCGAAGTGACCTGCTGGATGAGGTGGATGACACAATGGGTCTAGCCGCCTTTTTGCAGTTAGCCCGTAGTGCCGCTATTAACTGGTATATATAGAGAAATCGGCACGGGAAATATGGTGATTGCTGTTTCCTTAAATGTGAATTGAACTAGGTTTCCTTATATAGCACTCGTTCATCACCGGTGCGGCGGGTTATCTTTTTTTGGTCAAGGTGTTCCAGGAGAGCCTGGGCATACTTGCGGCTCGTCTGGAATAAATCCCTTACCTCAGCCAGGGTTACCTTGCCATGTTCCTTGATATAAATAGCGACCTTTGCCACCATTTCATTATAGGCTTTGTCTGAGAAGACTATATTGGGGGCTACCTTGACTACCTTCTCTTGTTCAATGAGCAAATTAAGCAGGTCTGGCTCAGGTATCTGGTCGGTTGGGGGTGCATAGGGATTTATGGCTAGAGATTTTAGAAAAGACTCTATTTTGACTTGTTGCTCGGGGGCAAGCTTTATCTGATGTGACGGTAGCCGAACAATTAACCCCTCTTCAACTAAAATGCCATCGTCAATCAGTTTTGGCAGAAGATACTGGTTTTTGAGTTTTAATCGGCTAATCAGTTCTGCTTTAGGTATGCCGGGACGAGCCGGGAAGCTGTGGTGATACTCATTAACCATAACCTTGGCTCGGTTTTCTAGATTTTCCCAGCCGGGCAGGGTGAAAAACAGCTGGCTTTCCCTCTGACCGATGGCTACCACCTTTGACTCTTGGACGAGAACTTTGAGTGCCGACTTTACTTCGCTTGCCGGCAGATCAGATTTGGAAAGCAGGGCTTTAAACTCAAGCGGTTGCTTCGACTCAAGTAGTGCCAGCACTATCTCTTCGGCTTTACCTTCCTCTCTAACTCTCAAGCTTTCAATCACCGCCGGACGGAAGCGGCGCAGTCTCTTGGTGTGCGAATCCAAAACCCTGCCGCCGCCTAGAGTCTCCATCGGAGAGCGGATAATGAAGTGGTCGCCAGCGATAGCTGCCATGGGTTTAGTTAGCTTAAACTGTACCCAGCTTGCTTCTCCCGGCTTGAGCTGTTCTTTTTCTAGGAGTCTTATTCTGGTCTGTGTTTCATCAGTGCCGGTGTGAAAGCTGATAACAGCATTGTGCTTTAATGGGTGTTTGAGATAGGAAATGAGTTTGAGTTTGGCAGTCAGCAGGGTAGTTAGCTTTAGCCAGCCGGGGATAGTCAATACATTGCCGCGCTCCAGTTCAGAGGTACTGATACCAACCAGGTTGGCGGCAACGCGGCTGCCTGGGCCAACCGTATCGAGACGGGTCTTATGCATCTGTAGTGCCCTTAGGCGAGACCTGAGTCCCGGCGGAACAATCTCTACCTCCTGTCCGATAGAAAGCGAGCCATCAATTAAAGTCCCGGTAACAACGGTGCCAGAACCGGCGATGGTGAAAACGCGGTCGATGTGAAGCCTTGGCCGGCCAATATCCTTCCTCGGTGTTGCCGAGCCAAGAATTTGGTCAATGGTCTGAACCAGTTCGGGTAAGCCTTCTCCGGTAATGGCGGAGACAGCTATAGTTGGTGCCCCGTCCAGGACGGTTGGTTTTAGCAGTTCCTCTACTTCCATCTTAACCAGATCAAGCCATTCGTCATCGACCAGGTCCCTTTTGGTAATGGCAACCACTGCCCGGTCAATACCAAGCAGGTCTAGGATTGTCAGGTGTTCCTTGGTCTGGGGCATTACACCTTCATTGGCAGCTACAACCAGTAAAGCTAGGTCAATGCCGCCGACGCCAGCCAGCATGTTTTTAATGAAGCGCTCGTGCCCCGGGACGTCGACAATACCTAGTTCTCGCCCGCTGGGTAATTTAAGCCAGGCAAAACCGAGGTCAATGGTCATGCCCCGCTCCTTCTCTTCACTCAGGCGGTCCGGGTCAATACCGGTCAGGGCATGAACCAGGACCGATTTGCCGTGGTCAATATGTCCAGCCGTGCCAAGAACAAACATTGCCTTAAGTCTGCTTTAAATTTGAGGCTAGATTTTGGAGAGCTTTGAGTACCAATTTATCTTCTTCAGGGAGTACCGTGCGTGGGTCAAGGAGCAGGCTGTCTTCACTGATGCGTCCGATGACTGGAACCTCCTGTCCTCTCAGTCTCTGGCTTAAAAGTGACACTTTCGCCTTGCCCTGTCCGCTAATTGCTACCAGTCTGGTGGGTAGGGTGCTCCCCGGCAGGCTGCCGCCACCGATACCGGTCTCGCCATGAGTCACCTGCGCCAGCCCGTTAAGGCTTTTTGCCCACTCCAGAGCACGCCGCTCGATTTCGTCAAGTGTGCTTGCCATCATCTGCCACACCGGGATTTCGGTGGTTGCTTCATCTTTTAAATAATGGAGCAAGGTGGCCCTAAGACCGGCTAGGCTTATCTTATCGATTCGTACCGCCCGTGCCAGGGGGTGTTTTTTTAGTTTATCGACCAGTTCCTTTTTGCCGACGATAATCCCGGCTTGAGGGCCGCCGACCAGCTTATCCCCGGAGAAGAAGGTTAGCGCTGCACCCTCGGCAACGCTTTGTTGCACCATTGGCTCCGGTTTAAGCCCGAACCCGGTCGTGTCTAGAAAACAGCCACTGCCCAGGTCGTCAAGCACGGTGAGGTTGTAACTCTTGCCAAGCGTTACCAGTTCCTTTAAGGTAACCTCATGGACAAAACCGGTGATAGTGAAGTTGCTTGAGTGTACCCTCATCAGGGCTTGCGTATGCGGGTTAATTGCCTGCTCATAGTCACTTGCGTAGGTACAATTGGTGGTGCCGACCTCAACCAGCTTGGCGCCACTTTGACGCATGACATCAGGGATGCGGAAGCCACCACCGATCTCAACAGCTTGACCACGGGAGACGATTACCTCCCTTCTCTTGGCAAGGGCAGTAAGGGCAAGCAGGATAGCGGCGGCATTGTTGTTAACGGCAAACCCTGCCTCGGCACCAGTTATCTGGCACAAGAGTGGCTCAAGATGAACATGACGAGAACCCCTGGCAGCGCCATCAAGGTTATATTCCAGATTGGAATAACCTTGGGCTGCCGTCTCCATAGCCTTAATCGTGTCACCGCTTAGTGGGGCACGTCCAAGATTGGTGTGGAGGATTACCCCGGTGGCATTAATTACCCGACGCAGGCTTGGTTCCTCCAGGGTGTGAATCTTGAGGCAGATGGATTCGATAATCTCGTTACTGGAATGGCCGGGCTTGCCCTGAGCAATTAAGCGGCGCTCACCCTCAAGTTGCTTTCTGATTAGGCTTAAAAGCAGGTGGTGCGGATAAACGGCTCCAAGCTGCCTCATCCGCTCATTAGAAAACACCTTATCAACACTGGGGAGGGAACGGAATTTACTCTCCATAGTTACTCCGGATATTTTACTATATATAAACGGACTTTCAAAATCTTATCCAGATAGTGCTTTGCTCTCTCGAGGTGCAAGTGGTAGAATATTAACTTGAGATGGATAAGGAGATAAAATTTCGTCTTACCGAAATGGTTTCGGGTGCCGGTTGAGCTTCTAAATTGGGTCCGGGTGACCTGAGTGAAGCGATTTGCGGCTTGCCCCTGCTTTCCAGTCCGGATTTAATCCGGGGGATGGGAAGTCTGGATGATGCTGGCGTCTACAAGTTAACTGGTGACCTGGCTTTAATTCAGACGATTGATTTTTTTACCCCGATAGTTGATGACCCTTACCTTTTCGGCCAAATCGCAATCGCCAATGCCCTGAGCGATGTTTATGCCATGGGAGGTAAGCCTCTCCTTGGGATGAATATCGTCTGTTTTCCAAGTAAGACTATGGACATTGAAGTGCTGAAGTCTATCCTGCGGGGTGGAGCGGACAAGATGCGCGAGGCAGGGGTGATACTGGTTGGAGGGCACAGCATCGATGACGCTGAGCTTAAATATGGGCTTTCGGTTACCGGTATCGTTCACCCCGGGAAATTGGTGACCAATTCCGGAGCTGAAGTTGGAGACATGCTCATCCTGACCAAGCCACTTGGGTCTGGCATTATCAGCACGGCGCTAAAGGCAGGGGTGGCAGGTGGTGAAGTGGTAAATAAGGTTACCAAGTACATGACAGCTTTAAATGCCGAAGCCTCAGGGATGATGCAGGAGGTAGGGGTTCATGCCTGTACTGACATTACCGGGTTTGGACTTATCGGGCATGCCTGTCAACTGGCTGGGAACAGCCACGCTGGCATCAAAATTCACTTTTCAGATGTGCCCATCTTTGATGAAGCCCTTGAGTTTTCAAAGCAAGGCTTTACTCCAGGTGGCTTGCACCGTAATCGCGATTTTTATTCCCCGAAGGTTAAAATCTCAAACCAGCTCCCTGATTTTAGGCAGGATATCCTTTTTGACCCGCAGACCTCTGGTGGACTGCTAATCTCACTTGACTCAAGTAAAGCGGGACTGTTACTTGAGAAATTGGGTCAGGCAGGGGTGATGGAGGCTGCTTTAATCGGTGAGGTGGTTGCCAAGTCAAAAGAATTGATTACGGTTGATTAGGCGTTATGGAATCATAATCTAAAAGGGATTGACGGGATTACCAGATTGATGGTAAACTCAACTTTAAAACTTTATTAATAAAAAAGGAGTATGGTGATGAAGCTTTCGGATTTATCTCAGGCTGTTATTGAGGGGAATGCCAACTTGGCAAAGGAGCTAACCCAGAAGGCTCTGGATGAAGGTACAGCTCCACTTGCTATTTATCAGGAGGGGCTGATTCCTGGAATGGGGGTGGTAGGGAAGAAGATGCAGGCCGGAGAATATTACATTCCTGAGGTCTTGCTTTCAGCCAGGGCGATGAAGCAGGCTTCTGCGATAGTCAAACCCTTATTAGGTGACAGCTCGGCGAGTTCGCAGGGGAAGGTTATTGTAGGCACGGTACAGGGCGACCTTCATGATATTGGCAAGAACCTGGTGATTTCCATGCTTGAGGGGGCCGGTTTTGAAGTTGTCGACCTTGGGGTGGATGTACCCACGGAAAAGTTTGTTAATGCGGTCAAAGAGACAGGGGCTAGCGTTATTGGACTTTCGGCGCTGCTTTCAATAACGATGCTGAAGATGAAAGAGGTGATAGATTCGCTTCAGGCGACTGGTCAGCGAGGTGATGTGAAAGTTATGATTGGAGGTGCCCCGGCCAGCCAGAGGTATGCTGATGAGATTGGTGCCGATGGTTATGCAGCTGATGCCGGTGGTGCCGCAGATTTGGCCAAGCAGTTAATGGCAGGCTAAAATGGTGGAGAGAAAGCCTGACTTCTCCAGGCTTAGGCGAACCCTTCTCCTGGAAGGTGAGCCGGATTATGTTCCCTTATTTGATGGTGTTGACCGGGAGGTAAAAAGTGCCTTTCTGGGTAAACCCGTACCCAGCCTTAAGGAGGAAGTAGAGTTTTACATTGCTGCCGGCTACGACTACATGCATCTGGCAGTGGGATTGCCGCATTTCATGGGCTGGGGAAGCCGTGTTTTTTCTGGACTGGGGGCTGGTATTCAAACCCAAAAACCATTATTTAAGGTACGTGCCGCTCGTTACAGCGTCTTTGCTGATACAGAGGTGGAGAGGACCTGGGCAGAGGAAGGCGAAGGTAACATCACTAACCTTGTGGAATTCGAGAACTTCCCTTGGCCAACGGCTGAAGACTTCGACTATTCTCCTTTCGAAGCGGTAAAAGAGTATCTTCCCTCGGAAATGAAGATTTTCGCCACTGTGGATGGTTGGTTTACTCCCGTATGGTGGCTGATGGGAGAAGAAACCTTCTACCTGTCTCTAACGGATAATCCTGAGCTGGTAGCCCGAATGTTTAAGCAGATTGGGACGATACAGCTGGAGTGTGTCAAGAAAATAGTTGGTTTTGACTGTGTCGGCGCATTGCGAATCAATGATGACATTGCCTACAACCGGGGATTGTTAGTCTCGCCAAAACACTTGAGAGAGTACTTCTTTCCTTGGCTTAAAGAGGCAGGCGGTATCTCTAAGCAGCATGACTTGCCCTTTATCTTTCATACGGATGGCGATATCAGTGAGGTTCTGGGTGATATTATTGACGCCGGCGTCAATGCCCTTCACCCCATTCAGCCGGGTGCCATGAATATTAACGAACTGAAGAGAGAGGTTGGGGATAAATTATGTCTCATGGGGAACATTG
>SDBU01010302.1_pt1 | contig 10379 bp, 14 predicted proteins | sample 2277071 | NCBI WGS metagenome assembly SDBU01 (sample SAMN10397929, study PRJNA504765) | marine sediment metagenome | isolation source: marine sediment core GS08_GC12, 126 cmbsf | place: Arctic Ocean: Gakkel Ridge, Loki's castle | collected 2008 | reverse complement strand
GATTTCGATGATATATTCAAACTATAAAATAACCTAAAGCAGTAAAAAATGGATATTGAAAATAGAATAAAAAACTATTTTGATGCACAGAAAGAAGTGTTATGTGCTTATTTATTTGGGTCAACCGTAACCGGTAAAGACAACAAATTTAGTGATGTCGATGTTGCTGTTCTCTTCGACCCTAATTTGGCTCAGGATAGGTATACCGAAGAACGGTTGGCTATTATGGATAACTTAAGCCGCATTTTAAATAAAGATATAGATGTGGTGGTTTTAAATGAGGCGAGCTCTTTTTTAAAGTTTCAAATTATTAAAGAAGGCTCGTTTGCAAAGCTGTCTTTGGATTTAGAGGAAATAAGCCGAATTTGGAATAATAGTTCAGTGATCCGGTCTTTTTTGTTGGGCCTTGCGCATGAGGTGTTTGAGCAAGATCAAGAGCTGCATGATATTGTTGGCGAAATTGCGCAAGGCGGTACGGGCGAATGGACGGTGCAAGAAGCAAAGAAGCATAATATTCCAGCACCAGTTATTGACCATGCATTGCAGGTTCGGCAATGGTCGCGTGAATCGGGTGGCAATTATGCAACGAAGCTGATTGCCATGTTACGCAACAAGTTTGGTGGTCATCCGGTAAAAAAGACAAAGGAGAGTCGATGAAAATTATTGATCTTAGTTGGCCAATCAGCGAGGCGATCACTGCGTATAAAAATAAAAAAACTATTAAATTGACTGAATTTAAATCGTTTGCAAAAGATGGCGTGCGCGAATCGGGGTTCTGTTGTGGTTCGCACACAGGCACGCATGTTGATGCGCCGTCTCATTTTTTAAAAGATGGCAAAACGATTGATGAGATCTCGTTGGATCGCCTGATTGGTCGAGCGGTGGTGCTCGATTTAGTAACTGTTACCGAATCAGTAACGGCGCAGGATCTTGAGGAATATGAGATTGAGTCGGGTGATATTGTGTTGTTGCGCACGGCCAACAGTTCGCATGATCCAACGGACGAATTTGACCAAGATTTTATTTATCTGGATGTTTCCGGGGCCCAGTATTTAGTAGATAAAGGCGTTAGGGCGGTTGGGATTGATTATCTTGGGCTTGAACGCGGCGATCCAGCACATACCACCCATACCACGCTCATGAGTGCAGATATCGTGATTGTCGAAGGTCTGCGTCTTTCTCATGTGCAGTCTGGAAGATATTTTTTTATCTGCCTGCCACTACCAGTGATCGGCCTTGAGGCGGCTCCTGCCAGGGCAATTTTGATGTGTGAAGATGTCGAATAAAAGTTATTTCGTATATTCTTGCTCAAGTGCATCAATATATTTTTTAAATTTAAATAATTTTCCACGTTTTTGTTGGTTTTCTTCGGTCAAAATATCCAGTTCAATAAATCGAGATATAATTTGATTTGCCGTATTGTATGACACATTAAGTTGTGAACTCATTTCATTGATGCTGATTACAGGGAAGCTAAAGAGAGTTGATAATGCTTTCAATCTTATTTCGCATGCTTTGTCTGAGAGATTTTCATTTATAATAACGTTTGTAAGTTGTTGATTTAATTTTTCTATATCCTTTGCGCGACGATATGCATCGATGCAGCTATCTAATATTGCTGTTAGATAGAACGTGATCCATGCTTCGAAATTACCGTCAGTTCTCACGCGATCGATGTGTTGATAGTACTCCAAGTGATGTTTTTTAAAGAAGTATGAAGGATATAAAATTGGTTCTGATAGGAGCTCCCCTTCTACTAGCATCAAGACAATTAGGAGCCTGCCAATACGGCCGTTTCCGTCAAGAAATGGATGAATGGTTTCAAATTGAACGTGTGCAAGCCCGGCTTTGATGAGAGTTGGGATTGTTTCATTTTCATTAATAAAATGCTCGAGTTTCGTCATAAGTTGCGGAACTTGTGATGGCGGCGCTGGAACGAGATTGCCAACGCGCACCGATTGTTTGCGATCGTGGCCAGGATTTGCTTTGTCGCCTTCACCTAATTGCATTAATAGTTCATGTGCTTTGAGGATTACTCGCGAGCAAATGGGAAGGTTTTGTTTTTTGATCATAGAAAGTGCTGCATGGAGTGCTTTGGGGTAGTTCATGACAAGTTGTGTGTTTTTATTCGGTTTTGATTCTGCCAGAGGTTGTGTGAACACTTCCAATAATGTTGTATGAATACCTTCTATTGAAGACGAAAGCAGCGCTTCTTTGATTACGTATGCTTTTATAAAGCGTGTGATATCTGGAAGATTTTCTGTCATTTCATTTAGTTTGCCTAGCTGGTGCATTGTTTGTCCGTAAAGATCTGCTGTCTCGGTATCCAGCTCAAATGATGGTTTTTCTGGAGGCAGCGGATTTGGTATAAAATACTCGATATCTGCAAGCTTTTCGTAATGTCCTGTAATTCGCATAGCTAGATCCTTATTTGAATTTGCGCACGATAATTGAAATACCATAGTAATAATACACGAATTATTTCATTTTTTGTAGCTTTATTGAAATAGTATGCTGTTTTTTGGGGTTAGCTGTCCGAAAAGGCTTGGATTTTAAATTAAGTTTTTTCGCGCAATTACCATGAATTTTTATATTTTTTATTAAAACTCTTTAAATCAGAGGTTGAACTTTGCTAGTATAAAGTCAGGAGTAGAAGTGAAGTAAAGCAAAGGAGGAGGGAAGTATTAGGTATGAGAAAGCAAAATCGATTACACACAATACTTTATATTATTACTTTTTCCTGTTTGTTCAGCTCAATTTCCCATGCGGGATTAATGGATTGGGCAAAGCGCAAAGCGCAGCAAACGAGGGAGTATGCGCAGCGTAAATTTAACGATGCGCAAAAGGTTGTTGCTGATTTGCAGCTATCGTTGCAAGAGAGCAGAGCTTGTATGGTTCGGGGTGATTGCAAGCCGGGGCAGAAAGATAGACTCAAATCGTTGGCAAAAAAGGTTGTGATAGCGATGACTGCTGTTATTGTTGCGGCGATAGCGGTTTTTGCGGCAAAAAAGTTTCTTTCAAGTAAGGACGAAGGTGTGATTGAGATATCTGGGCCGGAAGAGAAAGAAGGAGAATCGATAGGTATTGATCAACTTGCAAGAAAATATGGCTTTAAGTTTGGTCTAGAAGAACAAGACACAGAAATAGGTAAGTTCTTTTATTCCGTATCAGGCGGACTAATCAATGAAGCAAAGCAATATGCATCAGTGGTTGATAGTAACGTTCTTGGTGCCGGTATCGAGGTTGCGCAAAGACTTAAAAATATGGATATGCAACGATCACTGAACGATGCGAAAAATTCGATTACGGATGCCGTTCGCAGGGCCAATGCGTTGTTGTTGGAAAAAATAAAATCAGGGATTTTTGGAGTGGTAAATGACGTGCGCTCAGTTTATTGTTCTCTTGAACCGACACGAGATGCGGTTTTAGTTGGTTTGGAGACCGCACGGGATAAATTGAAAAAAACAGCCCAAGCTGTTTATAGAGATATAATTCATTTTCTTGAAGAGCCGAGGTGTACAGGATAAGAGAAAATTGAATAAATCGAGCAAGGAGGAGGATATGATGGGAGTAAAAAATAAAATCGCGATGATCAGCTTAAGTGCGCTGCTTTTCAATGCCAATCACATGAGTGGTATGGAAACGATTAAGCGAGGGTATGAGAAGGTGAAAAAAACAATAACAAGCCCGATCACCAAAGTACGTCAAGCTGCCCGAAACTTGCAAGCGGATATGGCGTGTGTATACAAAAATGCCTGCACGCAAGTGCAAAAAGATCGGATTAAATCCCGCATGAAAGTGCTGCTTACCATTCTTGGTATTGCTGCTCTTATTGGTGGTGGTGCGTATGTGCTCAGCAAATCGGATGCGTTGCAGCACATTTATGACGAGTATCAAAACTTACCTGACCAGGCGAAGGTATTTCTCGAAAAAATTTATGATCTGAGCAAGAAAGCGATAAAAAATTTGCAGAGTGCAATTGACGATGTCAAGCAACAATCTCGATTTATCAAATTACAAGGTTTAAAGGCGGCGCTAAGCCTTTTAGATTTGCTTACAGGTTTTGAAGGGAAAAAAGGGTTGCGTGATTTTCTTGCTCTAAAAGAGGCAGAGAAGTTAGCAACGCCACTTTTGACTGAAAAAGCTGCAGTGGATCTTTTACTAAAAAGAGGCTATACCGTAGTCCAATAGGGAGTGTATGATGAAGAGCACAAATAAAATAATTAGTTCATTTGTATTCGTGGCATTATTTTCACAAAGCACTTGTTTGTTTGCACAAGACACGAGTGCGCCAAGTTTTTGGCAAGACGTCAAGGCGTATAAACGATGTCGTGGAACGAGACAGGGTTGTTCGCCTGAGTTAACAGCACGCTTAAAGCGCAAGGCATTATATGGTGTTGGTGTGCTAGCAGTAGTTGCAGCAACAATTTTAGGTATAGCCGGTATAGCCGTTGGTACAAGCAGGAGAGGTAGTGGCGAACAAGAACATTTGTCTGCAGTGGCTGACGTGGTTGAAGCAATTAAGGAGTTCAAGATAGCAGACCAAAATGATTTGTTTCTTTTGGATTCTGCTGCACATGGCAACATCAATCAAGTACTTCAAATGCCCGTATACAATTTTTCTAAAAATGCATTTATTGCTGCCATTTCGATTGCCGAACAAAATGGCATGGATGAAATTGTCAATATGTTGCGATCAAAATTGGCGGGCGCAGATGCGGTGCTTTTAGATATTGCTCAAAGGGGCGTTGATGCAGAACTTGAAAATGCACTTAATGCTAGAGCGCTCCCGTTTTATTCACCAGAAGTATTGAGAGCGGTTTTTGAAAAGAGAATTAAAGATGGCAATTTTGCCATAGGGTTTAAAGCTCTATTAAGTATTTATTTGTAAAACAAGTCTAATTAGTAAGGAGGGAAAGAGAAAAAAGGGAGAAATAAAGAAAAGATGTGTTTGTAGTATTTTTTAACCAAATAAGCTCGCAGCGAGTAGCTGCGACATAAGGAGTGTATGATGAACATACGAAACAAACTCATGATGCTGAGTCTAACTGCATTACTTGTACAAAGCGCAGGCCTCATTGCGCAGGAAGAGGCAACAGCTGGACCAGGTCTTTTTGAACGAGCAAAAGGCTATGTCGGCAAACAATTTGGACATGGAAAAGCGTTTGTGAATCGAAAGTTAGATGATTTGCAAAAGACAGTCCGTGGGTTTGGTGCAGACTTGAAGGCATTCAGACGATGCCAGGGAACTGAAGAAGGTTGCCCTGCTGATTTGAAGGCTCGTCTTAGCTCTGCACGTAACAAAATAGGTGTTGGTGTTGCTGTCATACTTGCAGCTGTCGGTGCTGTTGCTGTAACTAAGTGGGGTCTTGGCCAAAAAAAGACGCTGGAAAATACGCTAAGAAAATTTGGGATAAAAAAAGGTTCGGATGATGAAACGTATCTTGGATGGATAATTGCGTGGGATCAACAAGGAAATCCTGAGGCAGAACATGAAGTAAAACATATGACTGGCAGACAAGAAAAGGATCAACGCACCAGCTTGGTTTCTATGAAAACTATTGATGCTGCCAAATGGCTTGTTCCTCCTCACTCTATTGTGCGTATATGGATCAATAAGATGGCACGATTTGTGATTAAAGCGACTGAGATAGAGCAAGAAGAGGGAGAAAAAGCATACTTTGGAACGTTAGAAGATTCATCGATCGATCCCCCGATTAAGCCTATGACGGACGTTGAAAAAGAAACGTTGAGGCGGCGGTTTTTGGATCCGCTTGAACAATTAAAGTCGGGATACTAAGGCTCTCTTAGCCACTTCCCATTCCCTCACTCAATCACCAAAGAACAGTGTACCAACTAGTTAGGTAATTTCACGTCGGTGGGCAGAAAAGCAGCTGCCCACTGACTCAAATCGCAGCATAGAATCTGCGATAAAAAAGGAGATATCTCATAACCTCGCAGCGGTCAGCTGCGATATAAGGAGTGTGTGATGAACATACGGAACAAACTCATGATGCTGAGTCTAACTGCATTACTTGTACAAAGCGTTGGCCTTCAGGCTGGGATAGTAGAATGGACAAAACAAGCATGGCAAGATATTAAAGCCTATAGACAATGTCGCAAGACAGAACGAGGCTGTCCGCCAGAATTGACGGCTCGTCTTAAAAAGCTTGCTTTTGGCTCGGGTGCTATTGCTGCTGCAGCAGTAGCGGTACTTGCTACTACAACAAGTGGATTGTTTTACAAAAGTCTCAATGAACCAACTGTGGCAAACGCTGCAAGAAAATTCGAGGTTGATCTAAAGAATTCATATAACAGATCGCTACTTGAGGCGTTCGCTTCAAATCAACCTGACACAATTGCTCGCAACTATGACGATGCTATGAAAAGGACCGCTTCATACGATCGGCAAGCTATTCGTGCTGCAGGTTGGCTTGCTGATAGAAATATGAATCGCACGGCGTATGTACTCGCTGAAACACTGCTGAAAAAATGGGCTGAAAAGAAATAAGCATCTCATCCCCAGCCCTTATTATTATGCAACAACGCAACAATCTCTTGCCCAAACGTTTTAGCGGAACTTGGGCCAACTGCGGTGACGATGTTTTCTTCAACGACAACAGGCTCTGGTAGATATTTTACATCGTATGTTTCGTAAATTTCTTTTAGTTCGTTATCACCATCCCAGCCGGTGGCACGTTTTCGTGTGAGGCCGCCTGCTTTGGCGAGTATGCGCGTGGAGATACAGATTGCGCCCAGCGGGAGATGTTTATCGCTGGAGTCTTTTATGATGCGATAACTTTCTTTGGTATCAAGATGCTCTAGTGCGCCGGGGCCACCAATGAAAAAAATACCTTCATAATCTTTCACATTAACTTCTTTGAGCGTGAGATCAACGGGTGTTGTTTTTCCATCTTTGTCGGTTGCTGTTCCGGCTTTATCGCTTGCAGTAACGACGGCAAAACCTGCATCTTCTAGAATTTTTTTCGGTTCTGCGTATTCGGTTGGTTGGTATCCTTCATGAGCGACGATTAATAACACTTTTGCATTGGCCATGAGATTCCTTATTTTTTTGTACCTGAATTTTGTGCCAGTTGAATGGCAAGGGGGGATTTTTTCCCTGAAGCATAAAAAGTAACGGCTTTATTGTCAATGCACCCAGAGAGCGTAATGTTTGGGTATGTGATGGTTCGGTAGGAGTTTTGGCCGTCAGGGTGCAGCGATAGTGTTGTCTGATCGGTAACGGTGATTGCAACAGGTTTGTTGGTAATTCGCGTAATTGTTGTCTGTTGTTGTTTGAGGAGTGCGTACAATTTTGCAAAGGATGTTTTGAATGAGCCTTCAAGCTCTCCGTTCATGCAGGGAAGATAGATGTGGTGGATGTATGCGTTGTCGCATAAGGTGATCAGCGCTTCAAAAATGAGAATGCCAGGCTTGAGTATAATCAGATGATCGATAGTTAGCGATCCGGTTTGGCTGATTAGCGCAGGCAATAATGTATACGAAATCCACGATGATGCTGAAATTCTTTTGCCAATGCATCCAGGATCAATGACGATTGTTTGGTTGTTTTGATGTACTAATGTTACTAATCCGCCGTTGCAAGGAATTTCTGTGTGCAAAAATGTACGTGTGCTTGCTCGCATGATAGTCATGGTGACACCAAGGAGTATGGTGAGGCCAAGCAGACGTCTGCTTGGTGTGCGCATAAGCGGGTGCATGATGCTTGCCAAACTAATGATTGCAATTAGGAGCAATAGCCAAAGGGGTGGCCTGCAAAAACCATACAGACTGTTAGTTGGAGCGACTTTGAGGAGCCAATACCAGCAAGCGGTTATTTGTTCCAGGAACCAATCAAGGAGTCCATGCGGCAAGGCGAGTAGGTGGGCGAAAAATGCGAGCGATGAAAACAGAAGAAAGAGAGAAAGTAATGGACTGAAAAGGAAGTTGCCGAGCGGCGAGAGCCAAGAGAACGGCAAGCCCCACGCAACGATTATCGGGATTGATAGCAGGGTAATGAATAAGTGAACAATGAAGTATTGAATGAGCTTATTTTTTAGCCAGTGCCAATTGATGTTCATAGTTGTTTAGTTTAGGGGTTTTTTGATATTTATCAAAGCTCACTTGCTGCACAATTTTGTGCAATGGTACGATGAGATCAAAATGAAAAGGAGTAATTATGAAAAAAATGTGGGGAAAAACACGTCAAACTATGCAAAATTATTGGCGCAAAATGATGAAGTCAACGCGCATCAACATGCCGGTTGGCGCGAAATATATCGATAAGATTATTTCATGGGCGCGCGGTGAAAATTGGCGGGGGAATAGGAAAAATAAAAAATAGTCTCTCGCTATTTTACTAACTTCAAAAACCATCGCTTCAAAATAGATTTCTTTTTCTGAGGTTCGCCTGCACTTTTTTGCGAGCCTTCATGATATTTTCCTAATTCTGCAAGTTTTACTGAGTCCTCTTGCCCCATGTCAGAGCCGGACGTTTCTAAGTCTGAAGAATCATCGTCAGAGACGGACGTTTCTAAGTTTGATGAGTTGTCAGTGTGGAAAGAGTATTTGGTGTTATTGCGAAATTTTGCAAGTCCAATAATCGTGTGCAATGAAGCAAGACCTGAGCCAAAATCGGGTGGCTGCCAGACCCCCGGCCGGATAGAGCAAACATAAGAGCAGAAGACGAGGACACACAATACACAATTCTTTTTCATAATTATCCCTTTCGAAGAATTTGTACTGATCGTAGATCTGCCGGTTCATAATAACAAGCGTGGTATTATTTTTGAGCTTTTTTCTCTTTATTGTTAGGGTTTATTCCTAGTATTTGATTTACACGTTACCAGGATCGAATTCATGAAAAATGTGATGCCGTTTCTTGAGCATATAGCGTATGATATGCGCCGATTATCAATTGAAATGACCACCAAGGCTGGTTCAGGGCATGCAACGTCAGCCTTATCTGCTGCAGATATTATGACCGTGTATTTTTTTATGCGATGCACTATGATCCAACAAATTTTAACAACCCAAACAATGATCGTTTTATTTTATCAAAGGGGCATGCGGTGCCCATTTTATACGCAGCATGGAAAGAAGTTGGGCGGATTTCAGAGCAAGATTTGTTTTCATATCGTGCATTTACTTCTCCTCTAGAAGGACACCCAACGATGCGTTTTGCGTACACCGAAGCAGCAACTGGGGCATTAGGTATACCACCGAGTTCGTATAATACATAGTACCCTATAAGTTCGTTAAGATACGCCCTCGTAAATTTTGGCTGCTTTGTAGTTTTTATATCAATGAGTGCGTCATCTATTACCAAATCAGCATCAGCACCTTTTACAAGCTTGGATGCCTCACCAAACGTTGGGTTAAGTAGACAAAGCTCTTTGGCTTTGAAAGAATCTGGATTTATAATAGAAATAAGCTTTCGTAAGTCCGCTACATCATCCTCATCTATTATGCCAAAATTTTCGCCTATAATTTTTGTTCTATAGTAAGTATCCAGTTGAGCCAATAGGATAGTGCACTTTATAACTTCGTCATTCGTCTCTCCTGATTTAATGTAATCTGAATAAGCTATCTTAGCTTGTGAAAGCATTTCTTGAGCTTCCCCAAGTATATTATCATCGATTTCGAATGGGACTCTTTGAGAGTCTAATGCATGCCCTAGCCATTTCATCCTCTCGACGGATTCCTCAGCAACCCATTTTTGCGTGATTGCTTCAGGGTTAAGCCGTTTGGTATAAAAACGCATTAGGTAATCAAACGCTGTACCAACTAACATGTAATGTTTTGTCACTGGTGGCGCTAACAGTTCCTTCTTTAAGGCAAACTTGGGTCTAGGGAATTCTTCTTTGAATCTAGCTTTAACATCCTGATTTAGCAAGAAACTTGTTAAACTCATAAAATTGCCTCCTTTAACTGTTCGTTAATTTCATCGGTCAGATTATATCCGTTAATGGGCCTTCCCTCAAAGTCAATGACTTTTTTGCCGGCTGTTATCTTAATTTTACCCTGGCTGAAAGCCTTAAGTGTGGATATTATCAGCGGAAATTCTCTAGCCAGCTCATGTTGTCGGATGAGTTTAAATAAGGGATTATTTTCACCCTCCCTCTTTTTGACCTCACTGAGGGGACGTCTTTCTATCTCATCCCAATATCTATCAAATGATTTACCCCTGATAGGAAAGGTGCAATAGGTTACCGGGGGTCCCTTGTCCATCCCTGGAGTTACCAGGTGCATCATTCCTCCTGTTTCCTTAGCCTTATTATCAATCAGTTGCCAGATTACCTCCTGCCATGTTCCTGTGGGTCCGCCTGGCGCCGCCGGATGAAGATTAATCATATTGTATTTCCGGCATACCTCCGGAC
>SDBU01010301.1_pt1 | contig 10380 bp, 12 predicted proteins | sample 2277071 | NCBI WGS metagenome assembly SDBU01 (sample SAMN10397929, study PRJNA504765) | marine sediment metagenome | isolation source: marine sediment core GS08_GC12, 126 cmbsf | place: Arctic Ocean: Gakkel Ridge, Loki's castle | collected 2008 | reverse complement strand
ATCTACTTTGCGATACCAATTCCACTGGCCGTGATAATGTGATGAGATTTCCAATGAAGGATCTAGGCATTGACACGGAGTGTCATGCTAAACAAATACTTTTTTTGTATTGTTGATATGATTTCCCTTAATATTATTAAGGGACGATTTTAATAATAATCCCTCATAATCAGCTGGTGAATCTCTTGATGAAATATATCGATGGGATATTCGTTGACAAATCGGTTCTAACTGGCGAATGACTGAGAAATCAATCCTTGAATTTTCCCTAATGGAGCTGGTATTCAATCTTCACAACCCCAAATCGATGATTCCAGCAACAACCACATTCGACCCGGACTTTCACCCACCCCTACCCTCCTCATTCGCACCCCCTGGACCGAAACATATATATTGAATCCGCCATCATATTCAATATGTCCAATGCCACGCCGTGTCAAAGTGCAGCAGCTACCGAACGACCAGTTCATCGTGACCATCCCCAAGGCCCTCGCAGAGGCCATGGGCATCCGCAAGGGCGAGACCGTCCAGTGGTCATTCGTCAAGGGCGATCTGGTGCTGAAGAGGATCAGGTAGCGAGGCATGCTACCAGGCATGCCCCGTACCATGCCACCCTCCTAGCCTGGCCCCTCGCCATCCTCGTCACCACCCTCATCATCATCATCCTGTCCCCCACCGGGGGGTCCCCCCTCGACGACATCGCCTACGTCATCGGCGATCCCTTCGAGTTCCTCGTCTACGTGGCCATCGTCTACCTCGTCCTTTCTTTCGTCGACATCGTGGTGAGGAGGAGGCGGTCGATGAAGGAGCCCAACGAGGTGGACAGGGCGCTCTGTGAGGGGTTGAACTGGCTGTCCGCCGGGGAGGGGCCCGGCTTCGTGGTCCGCGGCCTGGAGAGGGCGACGGACGGCGGGGCCAAGCTGGCGGGAGAGGCGAAGGACCACTACATGATGGCCATCGAGAGCCTGGAGAGGGCGGAGCAGGGTGACCATGTGCTGGGATGGGATGAGAGGCGCCGGGACCTCGAGGAGGGCAGGAGGTCGTTGTGGGCCGCGAGGAGGGAGGCGGCGAGGGAGATGGTACGGTGAGCATTGCCTCGAGGCTGGTGAGGGATGAGGTGCGGGGAGAGCCGGTGCCGGTGGTGGTGCCGGGGGAGTTCGTGGTCGACCTGTTGGAGGACACCGGGATGATGGACAGGGCGGAGACTGAGCTCATGCTGTCCATCTTGGAGTGGGTCGAGGTGGAGGCGCAGGGGTTCCCCGACCTGGTCGAGGGGCTGTGCCGGCTGCGAGGGGCTGTGATGAAGGCGGGAGCGATGGGGTGGGATGATGGTGTGGGATGAACTTCGAGAGGAGATCATCGAGGTGTTCAATGCCAGAACCAGGGAGATGGGTCTACCGGCCGATATGGAGTTGAACATCATTGAGGATGCGCCCGTTGATGGGGAGTACGTGTACGGCGAGGCATTCCCCGAGGAGAACAGGATCTGGCTGGAGGTGGTGGGGCCGGACGCCTCCGATGATGAGATAATGGAGACGATATGCCATGAACTCGTGCACCTCGAGCATCCAGAACTGGACCATGATTCAGAGGTCTTCGAGATAATAGTGAAGCGTAGCATGAGGGCGTGAACTCTACCGTTCTCGAATCTCTGCATTCTTCCTATACCACTAATACCGATGAAAGACGATACACACCTCGATGACATCGAGGGACGAGGGGGTAAGGACCTATCGGGAGTTCGCATCCAGGATCACATTCTTCTCCTTCTTGGATATCGAGGAATTTAACCCCACAGAGTTCAAGGCGGAGAGGTACCGTGAGGAGCTCGATGCCCTCGAGGAACTTCACGATGTGAACGTGGGAACACTCTCGAGGTTCCTGAAGGAGCATCCAAGGTCCATCTCGATATTCTCTCGGCTCCTCCGAGAGCAGCGCTTCAGCAATACCCAGATCGCACACTTTTGCTTCGACATAGGTGTGATAAACTCGAGCGACATCGATACGCTGGTGGCAGTGTTCGAAGCCCATCACGCGCATGATCCCCTGTTCGCGACGCATGTCGAGAAGGAGATGGCGAAGCTGGGGAAGGACGGCATCATCGAGAGGAGCGATGCCTCCGCTTTGAGCGACGAGGAGAAGGTAATACTTCTGAAGGCGACCGTCCAGCTCTTCTCGGGCAAGGACGAGTACCTGATCTCCCTGCTGAGGAATCCCGAATTCCCGAAGGTCAGCGAGAGGACGGCAAGATACCTCATTGAAAACCTCTGGGTGGAACGATTCCTGGAGGCCATGGATGTGGAGAAGTATCTCCTGGCCAAGAGGAGGGCCAGGGACACCAAGGGCCTCCATGGCAACTTCGGCAGCCAGCAGGTGAGAGGGATCATCGAGAGGCGAGGGATCCCCTGCCTTGACGAGATCCTGAAAGGCAACAGTACGTTGCCCCTGGAAACCGTCCATCCTGACCTGAGGTCGACTCTCGATTGGGAGGCGATACGGTCAGGATGGTCCTACACCTCGGAGAAGTTTATCGAGGGTGTCGTGAAGCCGAAGGAGAACAAGGCAAAGCAGTTCGATTTCTTGCTGCTCCACGAAGGTGTCCCAAAGGTAGCCGTAGAGACAAATTTCTACACGACCGTCGGGACCAAGATCGGCATCAACATCGGGGAGTACACCGACCTCCTGGACGATATCGAGGAGCGGGGGCTCCCGTTGCACTTCATCTGGATCACCGATGGGCCGACCTGGTTGCAGACGTCCATGCGAAGGCAGATGGTGGACCAGCTAATCCCAAAGTTCGGCAACCATCTGATGAACTACCAATTGTTTGATGAGTATCTGAGGACATTATGACATAGCGCAGGTGTGGGACATTCACCCTACCCCCGAATACACTCTTATATATACTCCGGGCCTTGGTAGATAGGATAACGTGTCTGATGATGAAGTATCCGAGGCGATCCTTAATAGGGTCGATTCCGATGTTGTGGACCAGATGCGAAGGCGTAAACTAATGAAGGCCCGACCTGTCCTCAAGTGGGCTGGCGGCAAACGAAAACTTGCCGAGACCTATGAGAGAATCGGTGCCTTTCCAGTGTCGTTTTCCAGGTATTTCGAGCCATTCATTGGTGGTGGAGCCGTTTTCTTCCGTCTACAACCAGAGGATGCACACATTTCCGATGCCAACGAGGAACTCATCAACATGTATAGGATGATAAAAGAGAATCTGGAAGATCTTGTTGGACTCCTCGCGATTCACCAGAACAAACACAACTCGGGTCGAAAGGATTACTTCTACGAGATACGTGGTTTAGAGCCCGGCACCCTCTCGGATCCTGAAAGGGCGGCAAGGATGATATTCCTTAACAGAACCTGTTTCAATGGTCTATACCGTGTGAACCAGCAAGGAAAGTTCAATGTTCCATACGGACGCTACAAGAATCCAAAAATCCTTGACGAGATTAACCTGCAGAACGTATCCAACCTTCTCCAGAATGTTACTCTGAATACCAATGATTTCGAGGAGGCCGTTGAGATAGCCAAGAAAGGAGACTTCGTTTATATGGACCCGCCGTACAGGCCAATAAGCGAGACTTCAAGCTTCACAAGCTACACGGAGAAAAACTTCAATGACAAAGAGCAGGAGAGATTAAAAACTGTCTTCACAGATCTCGCAGCCCGTGGTTGTTACGTCCTTGAAAGTAACTCAAATGCTCCCGAGATCACACAGTTGTACGAAGACAACGGTATCTTCATCAATGAGGTACTGGCACCCAGGGCGATTAGCTGCAAGGGTGACGGCCGGCAACCGATCACGGAACTGGTGATATCCAACTATGAATTCGATCCTTGAGAACCTGCCCAAACCGTACTTCCTTCATGAGGGGGATGGTCGATTCGCTGCCCTATATCAGGGGGATTCTCTCACACTTCTTGATCTCATACCAGAAGAGTCCATTGATTTGATTTTTGCAGACCCTCCATACTTCCTCTCCAATGGTGGGATAACTTGCCATTCCGGCAAGATGGTGTCTGTGGACAAGGGCGATTGGGATAAGGTTGAAGGTTTTGCCCAGATCGAGGAATTCAACGAGGCTTGGTTAAGTAAATGTCGGAAAGTATTGAAGCCAGATGGCTCGATCTGGGTTTCTGGAACTTTCCATAATATCTACACTATTGGACACCTCATGAACAAAGTGGGTTATAAGATTCTAAATGATGTTATCTGGGAAAAACCGAATCCACCTCCTAATCTGAGCTGCAGATATCTCACCCATTCAACCGAGATCTTGTTATGGGCTGCCAAAGATGATAGATCTAAACATACATTTAATTACCAATGGGCAAAAATAAAGAATAAAGGAAAACAAATGAAGAACGTATGGCGAATTAAACCTACCTCCAGCCAAGAGAAGATATATGGTATACATCCCACACAAAAACCAGAGAATCTGATTGATTACATTATCAATGTTTCATCATTAGAAAAGGATCTAGTTCTCGATCCTTTTAACGGAAGTGGTACTACAACTGTAGTCGCTGCCCGGAATAAAAGGTCCACAATCGGATTCGATTTATTAAACGAATTTAATACAATCGCTGAACAAAGATTAGTCGCTGAGTTATCACAAAAAAAGATAATCTAATGTATTTGTATCGGAAGAATATTAACTGCGTATCATTTGGCTTGTACTATCGAAAATATAAAAAATAGTAACAATTTATGCTCTTATCGTTATTGTCAATTTGTGTTAGGAAAAAATATATCAGTTGATTATCCATTGTTATCTCATGGTCTTCTCAAATCGTTTCGATTATATATCTGTCCGTCCAGAACAATTATTACTCGATCCTAATAATCCAAGATATCAAGGTGATTTTCCAGATTTCGTTATTATACCCTATTCTCAATTAGGATTGGAATCACATCAAGAGAAAGCCTATGATAGGTTAATGAATAAACGATTCGCAGTGAAGGATTTGGCAGAATCAATATCACAGATTGGTTATTTGACAATAGATAATATTGTGGTTATTGAATATGACATCAATCGATATATTGTGATCGAGGGAAATCGACGACTTGCAGCGATATTTATGATTCTTCGTAACCATGTTAATTGTTCTCAGGATGTATTGAAGACGATCGAAAAAATACCTGCTGTATTATTGAAAGAACCATATGAGGAAGCTTCAATCGACCAGTGGATATTGCAGGGCACTAGGCATATTGGTGGAGTAAAACAATGGGGACCTTACCAGAAGGCCAAGGCAATTATTACATTGCAGGATGAAAAAGGATATTCTCTTTCTGAGACCGCTGATATCCTTGGATTGACAAAACGTGATATCAATAAAGCCGTAAGAGCGCTACGAGCTCTCGAAGCATGCCAAAAACATCCAATATTCGGAAGACGAGTAAAACCAGATCACTTTTCTTTCTTTGATGAAATGAATAATAAACCTTTTTTACGAAATTATTTTCAATGGGATATGTATAAAATGGAATTTCTCTCTGAAGAACGTAGAGACTTCTTCTTTACATTATTTCTCGGGGATCCTGCCAAGAATATTCACCCAAAAATCACATCCGCTATTCAATTAAGGCAATTACAGAGAATATTAAAAAATGAGAATGCAATCGTATCATTCGAGGATCTGCACGAATCACTTGATAATGCATTATATATTTCATCAATGAGTGATGACAGTAAGGATTTTAAGACGATATTATCAAATCTAGCATATTATCTTAATGCATTAGAGAACCTAGGTGATACTTCACTAGATTCTGAACAAATAAATAAACTAATCCAAATAATAACCAATATCAATCAAATCCTTTCTTCAAAGGTGAGATCTGATTGATGTCTACACCTTCATATCCCGAAATTCTTCATTCGTTAGCATTGGAAGCTGCTGAACATGAAGTATCCTTACGAAAAGGTGTGGAGAACTCACTAAGGAGAGAAGGATGGTTAGCACATGATGCGCGTAAAAAAGCTACAGAATTGTTACCATATGTAAGAACATCCTTAAACGATCACCTACGGTCATTTCCCGGAAGACACATTGAGGAGTATTATCAACAGGATCCGACAAACCCAGATTTATTAATTCCAATTGCTGGATGTGGTAAGAATAAATGGACTGCATATATTCAATCAAGAATCATTGTCCTTCCAGCCCGTGATTTCGAACTATTGGTGGGTAACACTTTTGTAAGCATCGAATGTACCCAGGTCGCTGTTACTCCGATGACTGGTGATGGCGGTTGTGATTTCGTGGGGAAGCTGGATTTAAGTCTAGAGATGTCCAAATTACGAGGATTTACTGGACCGAGTGCCTTAGAAGGCCAATGTGATTTCCTCTTCGGTGAAGCAAAAAGATACAAATTATCAAATCCAGTCGAAGTAGGTGATGTTGACAAACTGATTGGTTCTGTTCACACACTTACAGAGGGAGGAGGGACTCCAACAAAGGACAAAATTATCGATGCACTCGACGAATGGGGATGGGTACATGGATCACCTATTAGATACTTATTCGCGACTACAGGTAGGTTTAGAACCCCAATTAGAGGATTGGCTAGAAGACACAAGTGTTTTGTTATTGATGGAGAGCAACTATCACAACGGATTATCTATTTGTATCCAACTATTGACAGTAGGGAACAAGCAGATACAGTAGTCAATGATTTAACCAAAAATATGAAACCAAACGTTTCATTATTGTAACTAATAATGTAATTATTAGATGAAATATCATTCTATCTAATATTCTTACCTAATCCTCCGAAGACGTTGAATGTGACTATATATTAGCAGCATCCGAACGACTCCGAGATGGGATTTCACAAACACAGCCATTTTGGAAATATATGTATCATTTAGATGCATATTTTTTCCGTAGACACATCAGAAGGAATGGTGTCCTGGAGTTTGATCTGTCTGGTCTTGGGATAAGTTACATTCTCAGGAAACCAAGCATCGGGGATTTCAGATAATAAATTCATTTTTGGCTTAGCCACAATTTTATAGTATTCCGACTTTGGAATTTGTTTACGTTCAAATTTACTCGAATGAAAATTAAATCCATGTCTAATACAGATATTTTGTCTTCGGACATTACGTCGAAATTGTTTAACTAAATCGTCGGTCCATCCACTTTCCACATGAATGTGATAATCATCGATGCTTTGATTCTTCTTTCTTGGATTGTAATGGTCATATAATTGGTCTAACGGACGATATCTACAATCAGAAATCTGGACGTTCCAATCCCAACATCGAATCCTCTTTTCCTCCATTTCTTTGAAGGTAATTTTCCAATTATATATCATGAATATCCCAATATCCTTGGGTTTATAGCCAGCACCGAGTAATATCCTAATCTGTTTGAAAATAGTATCTGCTTGATTGATTCCCCAGTCCCATGCAATTCGTGGATATCTGAATCCAGCTTGCTTAATTTTATTTCCAAATCTTGGATTTTCAACTAGGATTCTACCATCGAATCCACTTTGTGATTCACACCATAATATTTTCCTTGATTTTTTTAATTCTATTAACTCATCCAGGATTTTTTCGAAGTGTGGATTTGCGAATAAATTGTTATCGTAAAATACCAACTTCCTCTTTTTAACCTCTCGACGGATTGACTTCTTTGACTTGAACTTGGGTTCAATCTTCCATGTGCCACAGAAATCACAATTTCTGATACAACCTCGAGATGTGTGAATAATCTGATAATCAACTCCATTACCTAGAAGGATCTTATAATCTGGTAATAATTTCTCAGCATCTTCGTGAACACCCTTATAATAATCATTGCATCCAGTGTATTTAATACAATGATCAGGCATTAGAGATGCATAGATACCCCCAACGGTTATTGGAACATCTGGATATTGTTGTTTATAGTAGCCAACGCAGTTCTTTACATACTCTGACCAATATGTAAAAAGCGATGTGATTTTAATCTGATCTGGAACATCCCATCTTGTAGGCCCGACATTTCTAATCTCATTTGGTAAAACATTTCCACGTACTAGCTTAACTGAATCGCCAATTTTCTTATGATAAGAAGATAATTTTAATAAGCCGATAGGTAGGAAATCCTTATGATTTTTACTTTTTGTGGGGATAGGGAACTTTGGTTCTACTAATAATATTTTCAATGAGATCTCACTTCCGTTGTTTTTTTGGTACGTGGATTTTTATGTCAATCTCTTTACATAAATTAATTAGATCTTTCGTCAACGAATGAACTTTAGAACAGTCACGGTTACTCTTTTTTATTCCCTCTCTATCTTCTCGTGTAAGAGCTAGCATTTTCTTGCCTAATTCTTCAATATCTTTCATAAATGGTGAATCTGTCATTGGATTCGTAGATTTTAAATCATGATACACTTGCGTAATATCCTCTTTATCTACAAAAACTCTCTTCTTCGCTTTCTTATGTTTATAGATATCTCCCACCAATCTAACATCTACCGCAGTAGGGATTTTATCTTCTTTTATTAATGTAACAACTTGATTCTCAATATCTGGATCCCTCTCACTTATTTCCTGAATGTCTTTACTCCGTACGAGTTGGTCAAAATGGCTATATTTTTCTTTATCAACCACACCATTATCGGCCATCAGACGATATGCTCTATACCGATAGGCAACTGTAGATGATGATTCACCCACTAGGTCTGATATTTGTGTGTAATTCATATCTTCTTCATCCTTCATTTTTGCATAAAGGTTTGCTTTCTCATACGTATCCCATTCTACCTTTCCTTCAATATGTTCTGTGCATAATAGTCTATATATTTCATTACGAGATAATTCTTGTTTAATCACGTGAGAACGGATTTGCCTCCAATTATTGTCGCCAGTAATATCATATAGATGCCTATAACAACACAACCGAGTATTTCCTTCGAGAACTTCATTGTTATATACAACAATCGGATGGATGAGGCCGCCATCTTGCTCTATCCGCCGATAGAGTTTCCTTGTAGAATTTCTGTCCCAAAGAATCAGGTCTACGATGTCATCCGTGATAGTACCTTTCTGATCTGCTAGGATAGAAGCGATTCTAGGATTGTGCGGATAAAAATGAAGGGTCTCAATATCTAGCTCCCGATATTCGTAAGATATTTCCTTTCCTTCGATTGATAATTTACTTTCCTCACTTGCCATTTTCCCCTCACCCCAAAATCCTAATAAGATCATCTTTCGTGATTAAGTGTCTATCAATATTAATCGTATCAATATCTCCAAGAGTATATTTTGCGACCTTCTCTTTTCTATCTAGAATTTCATCAGTATATTCGTCAATTGTATTGTTTGCGATTAATTTTAGAATATAGCAATTTTTAGATTGGCTAATTCTATGAATGCGATCTTGTGATTGAAGATAATCATCCATTTTAAAATTTCTGTCTAGATATATTGCATTATTTGCAGAGGTTAATGTGAGTCCTTCCTTTGCCGCAGAAGGATTCGCGATTAGGACTTTCTTTGAAGGATCTGTGCGGAATAAACGAACATTCCGATTTCGATCTTCAATTGAGACATCTCCATATATCATTAGGGAACCATGATCTTGATATCGTTTCCTTAGCAAGCGGATGTTCTTTCGAAAACTTGTCCAGATAATTACTTTTTCATCCTTAGCAATGATTTCAGAAACAAGTTCATCTAATCGAGTGAATTTTAATGGCTCTTCGGAATAATTATCGATTATCAATTGTGGATTGCTAGCTATTTGAGTCAACCGTAATAACTTAACTAAATAATTATCAATTTCCTTGACTATTGTTCTGCCATCTTCGGCTTGAATCTCGTAAAGTAATTCTTCTTTCGCCGTAGTATAGATATCCAATTGCGATCCATACAGATCGATTCTAATATCCTCATATGTTTTGTCCGGCAGGTCCATTACATCTTTTGTACGCCTAATCGCTATGGAGTTAATTTTTTCCTTTAATGTTTGTAATTTCGCTAAGTTCCGCTCTGTTGAGATTTCTTCCTTTAAATTTAATGAATATTCCTTTTTAAATGCATTATAATCAGTACCTAATAATTGTCCGTCATCAAGGAAATAGAATTGAGACCAGATATCTTCTGGTCTATTAGCGATTGGTGTACCTGTGATAATTATTTTCTTACTCGCCTTTAACCTCAGTGATAATACAGCTTGAGTAATTTTAGCATTTGGATTCTTTATCTTATGAGATTCATCTAGAACTATAGCGAATTTCCTATTTGAAATTATTAGATTTATTATATCAAGTTCACTTAATAATGTCTCATATCCAACTATAAAATAATGCCCTAATGTTAATAGAGACCTCCCCCGTTGTTTCTTGGTCCCAGATAACAC
>SDBU01010300.1_pt1 | contig 10380 bp, 15 predicted proteins | sample 2277071 | NCBI WGS metagenome assembly SDBU01 (sample SAMN10397929, study PRJNA504765) | marine sediment metagenome | isolation source: marine sediment core GS08_GC12, 126 cmbsf | place: Arctic Ocean: Gakkel Ridge, Loki's castle | collected 2008 | reverse complement strand
GTGGTGGTATTGGTGTAATTGTGGTTGTAAAGAAACTGGGGGCATGCTAAAAGGTATGTCCGAAACTACGTGGATTAAAAATGAATGGAAAAAGGTCAATAACATTGAATAAAACAACAGTAGGCAAACACATGTGCTACGCATTTATCACCCCGCGACGGGCAGGTATCTTTGTTTACAAGCTGGAGAAGTATCTAAAGATAGCGCGGGTTTACAAAGTAAAATCGGGGGCAAAGAAGGATGAAATAAGAATACAGATGCACCCTCACGGCGCAGTAGAGAGAAAACTACACAGAACAAACGAGTGGCTCTCCATACCGCCAGACCTTATCTTACCTTTGATTGATATACTTAAAGAGTGGTATGTGGAGTTGAATAAAGAGGAATTGCCCGAAACAGCACTATTTAAAAAGGTGAGTGAGGACAAAGAGTTGTCGAAAGATATTGAGGATATAGGTTTATGATTGCCACGAAAATGCTTGACAAGGGACATGCCACGATGTATCTTAGGGAAGGAGGCAAGAATGAGTAAATATATGAAACTAAAAACACGAGTAGAACAACTAGAGTTAGCCATTATGGGTTATAGAGAGATTTATGTTTTACCCCGAGATAAAGCCCACTTGATTTTACAAGGGGCTGATGGAACAATGGTTCCAGTTGGGGAGAATAAAGGTGATATGATTTCATTGGGGGAAGCCTTGGGAAAACTGGGTGTTTTTGAGGAAGGAACAGAGAGAAGTAAATGATGACCCATGAAGATTGCTCTGTGAAATCGCTAATAATGAAGGTTTATTGTAAGGGTTGCAAGTACAAGGTTAGATGCGGCATCGGATGTTGGCATCCAAAAAGCCATGATGACAGTGGGAGTGAGTGGTGTCAAGAAATGGGCATCCTTAAATGTGAGCAGTTCGGGCTTTTTAGGCGTAAGCATTGGTGGAAGTCCCAAGTTTAAAATCGGGCAACTAACAGGAGGTAAGAGATGAAGTATTGTTGTGAGGAAATGGAAGAACTAGAAATAATGGATTTCGGCGTGTACCCACCAGAAGAAAATGATGAGGGATGGCGATTATTCATTCAGGGAAGGCACCATTATACAGATGCCGAAATATTTAATATTAAGTTTTGCCCATTTTGTGGCAAGAAGTTAATATCCACTCACTAATGACCTCCCCGCCTGAGTGTCATCCATTATGTGCTTCGGGCGGGTATCCTTTTTTTCTCTTCTCGACATGTGGTATCTGAACAACTTACCCAAACAGTCAATCAAATCATTAGTCAACCCGTGCGGGTAATCCCTGTACTCTCCAATTAAGTCCTTCATACTACGATGTATGTATATCTCGCCATTGAAGAAGGGATTTATCAAAGCCTGGATATCCGAGTCCTTAGCATCCTTTCTTACGTCCCTATCAAGTGGTGAGATGGCGATATGCTCTCCTCTCCTGCCCCTCGCTGCTTTTATATCCATATAGATATAGTTCTGGGCGGCAACTGTTTCTATGTCCCACTTCCGTGGTTTCCACTTCTTGTTCGCGGCAAATATAACATCTATAAACTTCTCTGGTTCTTTTATCCTGTTTGCGTCGGCACATATTATAAACTTCTTGATAGAACTCCTAGCCTGTCCCCCGATAAGGAGTGCGTTGCGTGAACCCTTCCTCGACCTGACCTCGGCAAATGCACCAGGGTCTATAATCCCATAGAGCTTAATGTCCGACAAAGGAAATACTTCTTCCGTGTCTTTACCGTTGTCGTCGAGGCAAATAAGGTATAGTCCCTTATCTCTTTCGTCGAACCTATAAAACCTAAGCCAGTCATACTCAAACTTATGTAGTCCCGTGGCTTTCTGAGGCTGGCAGGCATGTTGTGTCCAGTAGATGTATGGCTTTTTGGCCTTGAGTTCCTCGTAATAGGACGTTGGAAATAAAGGGAAGTTGCTCTCCCCGTGTTCCACGTTGGGGTTCTGTATCCACTTGAGGTTTTCTTCATCCTGAAGATTTGTGTCCTTCTGGCAGGGAGAAATTAACCATTTGAATTCTGGGTACTCTTTTCGGATGTAATCATATATATCCCCCGAACCCCAAGGCGAGCCTGTTATCTTGATTCTACTCCCGTTAGGTTTCGTATAATCTGGCTCTACTAGAAGTTCAGAAAGGTTGTCAATCCAGAAGAATGCATCCTCCATTATGATTTGCGACTCAGTAGCAGCCTGCCCGATAATATCGTCTAAATGTATTGTGGTGAAATGCCCACCTTGGGCGGCACCCCTGATACCTAATACCTGAACACTGGGAGAAGTATATAGTCCTTTTTTCGGCAATTCTATAGCTGTAGCCTTCCATGGGTTATTCTTAGTCCACGTGCTATCCACGTATTTAAGCTTATCTTCATATACCTTCCTTAGTAATTTGTTCTGCATGATTTGTGTCTTTACCCATTTCAATATGTCTGTTCCTAGTCGCTCTTTTTCTGTACCAATCAGTTGTCTTTCTTCTGGGTCTTGAAGCCATGACCATATCACATCCCATCCAGTAAGGACAACAGTCTTTCTTTGTCCCCTTGCCATACCAGCACCGATACGTTTTTCTTTGGGGTCTTGCCATGCTTGGCAGAATTTACCGTGGATTTCCTTAATGATGTCCCTGCCCTGGTTTACAGAGCCACCGATAATCTTGCAGAACCAATAAAAACTGGAATCGCAGAGACATCTTAATTGTTGGAGATTAAGATTCATTTAGAATTGTTTCTACCTCTGCTTTTTCGGAAGGGGAAAGCTCAGGGGCTTTCTTTTCTTGGTGGGTTCTTTCCTGTATTTTCTCTGGGCTTAAAGCCTTGTGCATCCTTGCCAGGAGTTTTGAGGCATCTGTTATGTCCTTAGCTTTGGAGTCCTTACCCTCTATAATTTCGAGTAATTTATTACGCACAAGAATCAGGTCAGCCTGCTTATGCTCTTCTATGGGTGATGTTTTTTTAGCCATATACCCTCGCCAAAATATTAGCAACAACAGCCAGGACAGATATGCCACCTACAATCAAGCAAATCTTAACGACTAGCTTATCAACCTTTTCTTCAAGGTGTGCGAAGTCGTTATTTTTAAATTCTTTAAAGTCCTCACGAAGATAGTTAATGAGTTGGTGTAGCCCATTTATGTCCATATCATTTCCTCAATAAAGAGTAAAGTGCGACCCCAATTCCTATTACTACAAATTTTGTCTTTAGTTTAGATGTGAATTTCAGTCGCCGATTTATTTTCTCAAGTTCTTTAACTTGGTTTGTATGGATGTCTACAAGAACTTGTACGGATTCATACATATCCTTGTAGTTTAAAGAGATTACTACTTGCGCCTTGTACTTCTGGGTGAGATTAAAGATAATATCATTTTTGTCTACCACGATAGACTTGCATAAAGAAAACGCAGTAACTAACTTATCGTATTGTTGCTGGCACTCCTCTAGGTCAGCAAAGTCTCTCCTTAACTCCCCGAGTTCTTCTTCTTTCTCGGCAAGGTCTTTATCCTTTACCTCAATAATGCCGTGCAGGTAGGTTAACTTTTCTGTTAAGATACCGATTTCGTCATTCTGATTATCTATGGCTTCGATGGACTGCTGTACAACTGTCCTCGACATTATATAGTAAGCCTGATACTCACCTTTGAGTTTATTATATTTGGCGGTATCACCACAGTTATCCATCGCCAAAAACACTATCGCCAAACTTAGTGCGACAACTACTGTGACATACTTAATGTTCATCGCAACCTCTCGGCTAATTCATAGATACCCTTAGTCCTGTATACGTAGAGATAAAACTTGCCGTCAAAACCCATGCCTTTAAATATTCCATACACCTCAATATCACTGGGAGAGAAATAAGCCCTCTTCATATGATTGTGGATAATGAGTATGATATTGGAGACCTCATACCCCCTAGTTCTGAAATTTCTTTCCAAGTCCCACATTTTTAAATTAATCTTATTTTCATCGTAAGAAGTGGCTTTAAGTATTCGGGCATCGTGCATCATAAAATACATAACCTCTATGGGTTCTTTGAATCTGTTTTTAAAAATGGCGTATAGTATCGCATCGTCACTCTTAACTGCATTATAGTTCGTGGCACTTGTCAAACACAGTAGACAAAGAGCTAGTATAATAATCTTATTTCTCATTATTTGATATCTTTAATTTATACCGCCTAAAACCATATGCTCCACCGATACTTCCCAAGAACGCATAGAGTAATTCAAGTGGGGCATCAGTCTCGAAAGTTCTCAATATAAATGCCCCCACAGCAATAGCCATGGTAATTGCCCACGCCCACGATGTACTAATTTTCAATAAACAACTCCTTTCTTCTTCTTTGCCCCATATGTTTGTATTCCAGTACCGAAGAAACCAAAAATAGATACTGGTAATAACTCGGGGTCTTCCTTAGCTAAGTCAATTACATCCTGTATAACCATTGGTATAAACCGCTTGGCTATTTCTTCAGGTACGTCCAGTGGTTCACCAAAGGTAGTCTGCCCACGTAATAAATTAACAGCAAAGGACGCAACGGGAGCTAGCTTATATTCTAATCCCCGTGATAAAATTCCCAAGTGAGTTTGGGGTTTATATCCTTCGCCCAATTTTGAAACTTTCCCCGTTGTTGTACTGACAGTCCTGCTTGATGCAAGTTGTGCCACTGTTCTAATGTATTGTTGGAAACCACCCATGATATCTAAGCGAGTATTACCGATTTTAATCTTAGCAAAATCAGCACTCCGAGGGTCGAGGCTTACTTCTGCACCACTCAACTTTGCTAATCCTAAAACAGTTGCGGTCATCCCAGTAAATGCGAATAAAGATTGCAATGCTTGTTTCCTGACAAATGGGTCTAGTTTATAATAAAATCTAGGATTGAGTAAATTTAATCGCGAGGCTATTAACCGAGGTGAAAACAGAACTGTATTAAGATTGACGGCAGCCTTCTCAAGCACCTTCAATGAGCCACGCCCACTTCCTGCATTAACAAAATCAATAATACTATCTACGAGGGCAGGGTCTTTCCACGGGTTTCGTCCAGTTTTCTCGGCTGATTTTATTAAATGGTCAAATACATCGGCTCTTAGTTTATTTGCGAAGCCAGTGTATGCCCTTGCTGACATCCTGACTCCCTTGCCAACGAGTGGTATCTTCTCTGCCCATGCTGCTCCCATGAATGCTTCTTCTCGTAAGCTAAGGGCAGAATCCATCTCCGTAAGTGCTAACTTACGCCTGCCACGGGTCATTAATTCATAAGTTGGGCGACTAGCTATCTCTGCTTTTAATGCTTTAAACGCCTTCTCGCTTCCGAATAGTTTGAATTGACTGGCAAAAGCCCTGCCAAACTCCTTGGGATAACGACCTGCAAGAAATATTCCCTGCCTGAGACCAAAAGATAAATCATATGATGCCATAAGAGCACGGGGGACATTTACCCCTTCTAGCAGACCAGGTTTAATCTTTTCCCACATAGTATGTTTACTTTGTATGGTTTCAATAAATTCCCTAGAAAAAACTCTCTTGAGTAAGAGTAATTCTCCCCCAGTGGGCACATCACCACCAGCTTCTCCCAATATTTTACCAAGTCCCTCTCTGGCAGGAAGTGTTTCCAAGTAGGATAATGCGGGGCTATCGGTAACTTGCTTGAACATTGAATCAATCTCTGCCTGCGTTAATTTAGGCCTGATGGGTTCAAATCTAACCCTTGGTAATTTACCTGGTAACTTTGCCTTTTCGGCATAAAACCCCTTCTCTCCTGTAATTTCCTTACCCACTGCTTCTGCTTTTTTAAATCTCCTGGCACGCTCTGCCGTATATAATGCTTCCTGTTTTGCCCTGAGTGGCTTCGCTTCCTTGAGAGCGGTCATAATCTTTTGTACTGGAGTTATCGCCTCTGCTTTACCAAATGATAATTCCATCTGCTCGGGAATCTTTGATTTCATCTCAAGTTTTTGTTTCCTAGTTAGGAGTTTCTCTGGCATCTCATCTACAACCCGATGTATGTCCTTCCCTGTAATGGGTTTCCCCCTCGCTGCCTTTGTCTTAATCGCCTTAGCTCCACCCTTCCCCAGCACAGTAGCCAACATTATGAAGTTCAATGGTTCTTTTTCTATCACTTCCCCAGGACTTTGCACAAATTTATCAAATGTCACTGGTAAGAAAGTAATGAATTCCAAACCTTGTTTCCCAATTTCCTTTAGTGACACCTTTTTCCTGGGTCTCTTTTCCTCCATGATGCTTTTACGTATATCTTCTCTTGGGTCAAGAAGTTTCTCGCTAATAAATTGTTGGAGTTGACTGCGTGCAGTTTCCCCTGCCCTTTTCCAGAACTCACCCGAAGGAACTTGTTTGGTTATAAACTTAGACCAATTCTTAATTACGGGTAACTCTCCTAATGTTTTCTTAATTGCCCCTGGAAGTTCTTTCCTCCAGTCGGCTGGTTTAGTTTCCCTTCTAGGAGGAAATGCAGGAGGCTCTTCATACCCAGGAGGAGCAGATGGTAGTTTAGGTAGAGTAAGAACTTTCTTCTTCTCTATTTCCTCATACCCCAGGGGAACTTGTCCGTTCATTCTTTAATCCACTTGCTCCCGTCCCACCTAAACCAATCTAATTTACCTGTCTTTTTATTTCTAAATTGTTTTCTTTGCGGAGCCTGTGGGGTCATCCCTGCTTCTTTTACCCACGAAGCTCTGAGTTCATCTAAAAGAGTTCCCTCTCTTAGACCTCCAATATTTCCCACCATCCTACTGAGAGCCATCGACTGTCGTTTTCCAAATGCCCCGCTTTCTAAGGAAGATTCCATCCTACCCAAAAAGTCAAGAGCACTTTCTACGTTAGTTAGCTGACCAATAGCCTTGTTCTTGGCTTTCATACGTACCAAATCTTCTGCCGTTGGTTCTTCACCCCCAATAAGTTTAAAGAGTTTTGACCGTTGCTTTAAGGTTGTTACTTCTTTACCAAGTCGTGTTCTAAGTGATTCTATTAAATTCTTTCGCTGGTTATATTTATTATCTAAATCTATTGTCTCTTTTTCTGGTTTGGCACGCCACTCATCTAGCTTTATTCCCACGGGTTTCCAGTTTATCTCCTCGTATGGTATACCACCCTGGTCTGTAGCCATTATCGCCTCTTGTACTCTTGCTGGTATTGTGGGCTGCTTAGGTCGTTGCATAGCCTCAACCTGAGCTTCTCTATATGCTCCCAAAGACTCTGCCTTTTTTTCCTCCATCCCCCTCTGCCACGTCTGCTGACCTTGTTGCTGGCGCATTTGTTTTGCCATCATCATATTTTGCATAAACTGCTGTGCAAGACCTACTATGTCGGGGTACTTTGAATATGGATTATAGCCTGGACTACCTTGTGGGCCGTATTGTCTTCCGTAAGCCATTGTTATCTCCTATCGAAGTCCGAACCCAAGTTCAGAACCTTCCATTAACTGACCCGCCGCAGCACCAGCGGGATTAAGTAGCCACGGTGCTACTGAAGCTCCAAAACCTAACATCTGACCAAAGGGACTTTGCTGATACATTTGGGGCTGTTGCTGAAACTGTCCGTAAGGGAACTGCTGCCCCATCTGTAACCAAGGACTTTGCTCTGGGGTCATGCGAGACCACTCAGATAGTGCGGGCATCATTGCTTGTTGTTGCTGTCGCTGGTACTCTCCACCCATACCTAACATACGCTCTCCTACCTCCATCGGGAACCTAGCCATCTCACCACCTGCTCCGAAGAGATTCTGGGCAGCACCCATCTGTCGCCCTCTAGCGGCTTCCTGAGCTTGCATTCCCATCTGCCAGTACTGTGGCATGATTCCTGCCGTGGTTTCTGCTCCAATGCGTCCTAGCTGCTGTCCTAGAGGCGTAGAGTACCTCATTCCCCCAAGTCCGAACTGTTCGGCGGCTTCTTTACCTGCCCTTGTTATCTGTTGCCCCGCCGCTTGTTGCTGGGATTTCCACCAGGGACTTATGTCGGTTGGTTGCCCCGTTTTCATCATCTGTGACCAGAAATCGCTGGCCTCGCCCCACTGTGAGGGCATCGGGAAATTACTCCAATCTATTGGCATTGTCATTTCTCCAAAAATTCGGAATAGCGTGTTCTTAATCTATCCCGATTTATATAGTTTTTTGTCTTATTAAATCTATCCGCAGATTCCGTGAACATAGTCTTTATCTCTGCTTTAGGTGTCCGAAAGAACCGATTATACATTGTTTGCGTTTTATTATGCGGGAACCTATTGACGAAGCGATGCTGTGCCTCTTTAAAGGTCTGGTCTCGCATAGCTTCCACGTGGCGGCATCGACCCAGGCCCTGGTGCTTGTTGCTGACCGTATATCGACTGGTAGAAATCCATCGGGTCAAACTGTTGAGGTTGGAACTGTTGCCCCCCACCATACATTTGACTCAGATACTGTAATGGCCCCTGTGCGAAACTCGGCATCTGAGCAGCACCCATATATGCCCCAAATAAGTCTTGCGGCATCGGGGTAGCACCTTGGCGCATACCCTGACCTATTTGACCAGCAGTTTGTTGCCCCAGTTGCTCAGCCCACGGGCTTATTTGTGATTGCATCGGCATTTCTGCCCCTTGACAGCACATTATTTAAACCTCCATTCCCATGATGAAATTATCATAGTATTTATCGTTGAATTTAAAGTCCTTGTTTCGTATACCCTCGACCCTGAAGCCAATCATCTTTGCTATACGAACTATGCGAGGATCGGGCGACTCCGCCGAGATTCTCTTTAACTCAAACTCTTTCATATAAAGTTTCAGTAGATTTCTTGTTTCCCTTACAAAGTCTCTGCCCCAGAAGTCCTTGTCGAATATCTTCAGCATAATATCGCATTTATGCCGAGGTATAATGTTTGTTATACCCAGTAATGCTTGAAATTTCCCTCGCCCTATTTCGTAGAAAATACTGAACGAATAGTGGAAGTAGTAGTTCATAGACTTATAAATACTCTCATAGTTCCTAAAATTGTCATCTAGGTTTAGGAATCCACTCATAAGTTCATGCGCTATTAATTTATCCTTCGCCTCGGTACGCTGTAAGACCCTAAACAAAGGTGAGGGCTTTTCCAGAGACTTCCAGTCTACTTTCTTAAAGTCGAAACTTACCATTCGTTCCCCCGATATAGTTTCTCGCTATAGATTGGTCTTATCCTATATCCCGTGTCGATATGGATAAAGGTTTGTCCCTTATGTAAATACCCCTTCCATCCGATACGAAGTTCAGGGCAGTAAGTCTTTATTAATTTAACCATGCTTCGTACATCTTTCTCGCTATCTAAATCCATATCTATAGACAGCCCAAAATTATGCACAGAAAGATATACCGTACTAATCTCCTGGTCGAATAAATTTGCCTGACGTTTGAGGCAACGGTAGCCTCCGTCTTTCCCCCACTTACCAATGGGAATTGCCCGCCCCCATTTCTCTCTGATTAATTGAAACTTATCAAAAAGTTCATCATAAAGTATAGGTATGTCTCCCCTTCTTTCCCCGTTATAGTAGAATTCTGGAGGAAGGTGGTGGCAGCAACTGCACTGATATTCCGTTGTTAGAATGAAGTCGGATATGTATTTACTCATATTGATGCCCCGAGTTTAATCGTATTATCATCATTGGTGTCTACATAAAGTTCGTTCTCCGATGCACCAGCGGCAGCTTGGTCTGTGCCTGATTTTAAATTTGGCATCCTGACTCCAAGCACTCCAGAGTCCCCAGCAATCGTAAGAATATCACTGGAATCCAATTCCATACAAAACAAGTTATCATTATCAGCGTTATTTCTCCATTTAATTGCCTTATTATTAGACATGTGAAGTTCATTGACTAAATCAAGTTGTCCAGCAGTTAGGAATCGCCCAACGTCGGTATTATTTGGCTTAAATATAATATCTGAATTAGCATCAATTTTGAGAACCGTGCTATCTATCTGTAAAAAAGCTATTTCTGTTCCCGCAGCATTATGTAATGCTATTTTCCCCGTGTCGCTATATCCAGCAGCGATATCACCTCCGACCTCAAGGAACGCTCCTGAGTTGGGGATTGGACGATTAATGCCCACATGTCCAGAGGCATCAGTCATAAAGAATTTATGCCCCTTATCTGTAGGGGTAGACACCTCTGCCGTATCCATATTTCTTATTTTATTATTTTCTAAGATACAATTTGTTACTGAAGCAACATCAGTAAGGAAAACACCATGAGTCATTGAGTTGCCCGATGTTTCCTCTTTAATAAAATTATCTTTTATGTAGAGTAAATCACAGTTTGATACCGCTAATATTCCATAGCCAGTAACATTTAGACCAGAATCAATTATTGTATTATTCCCTACTATACTATCTTC
>SDBU01010299.1_pt1 | contig 10381 bp, 7 predicted proteins | sample 2277071 | NCBI WGS metagenome assembly SDBU01 (sample SAMN10397929, study PRJNA504765) | marine sediment metagenome | isolation source: marine sediment core GS08_GC12, 126 cmbsf | place: Arctic Ocean: Gakkel Ridge, Loki's castle | collected 2008 | reverse complement strand
TGTCCCATGCGTTTTTCGGGAGGGGCGAGCCTTCCTGCAATATAGGCTACAACCGGTTTGGTATAGCTTTTTTCTTTAATGTATTGTGCTGCCAATTCCTCCATGTTACCGCCTATTTCGCCTATTAACACAACACCTTTAGTTTCTTCATCATTTTCGAACATCTCAAGAACCTTGATAAAATCCAGCCCGATAATGGGGTCTCCACCTATGCCTACGCACGTGCTTTGACCAAGCTCAGCATTGCTAATGTACCAGGCAATCTCGTAGGTTAAGCTTCCGCTTCTCGAGACCATACCAATAGAACCAGGCCTGAAAATATGACCTGGCATTATGCCAACATGTGCCCTATCACTGGGGCTTATTACTCCAGGTGCATTGGGGCCAACTACTACAACACCTTTTTTATTAGCTTTAGCGATAAACTCAATAGTATCTTTCTGTGGGATTGACTCGGTAATTACCACCAGAGTCCTGATACCGGCATCAATGGCTTCAATAGCAGCGCTCTGGGCAAAACGGGCAGGAACGAAGGTTATAGATGTATTGGCGCCATGGTTACTGATTGCTTCAGAGACTGTATTATATATAGGTACGCCCTGGACTTGTTGCCCTCCCTTACCTGGGGTCACTCCGGCAACTATTTGGGTTCCGTAGCGCAGCATTAACGTGGTATGGAACTGACCTTCCTTCCCAGTTATACCCTGAATGATAACCTTTGAATTTTTACCTATTATTATGCCCATAACTCACCTACGATCCCAAAATCTCTCTAATCGCCTCTTCCGTATTGGAATAGGTATGAACCCCGGCCTGACGCAGCATCCGGCGTCCTTCTTCCGCATTGGTGCCAATCATCCTTACCGCTATGGGCTTCCTCTCTGTAGATTCATTAAGTGCTTCAACAATTCCCTGGGCGACTATATCGCACCTTGTTACTCCAGCGAAAATGTTTACAAAGACTGCCCTTACTTCTGGCTTGGACATGACCAGTGTAACCGCTCTTTTATAAGTCTCTGCCCGGGCAGCACCTACGTCCAGGAAGTTCGCTGGCCTGCCACCAAAGACATGCACCAAGTCCAGCGTTGCCAAACTTAAGCCGGCACCATTGCCAATAATGCCAATATCACCATCGAGTTCTACATAGGCTAGTTTTTGTTCCCTCGCCTTGGCTTCCAGAGAGGTATCATCGGCTCTTAGAGAGCTTCTATCCTCAAATTCGGGATGCCTGAAGAGGGCATTATCATCTACTATTATCCTCGCATCGCAAGCCATAAATTCACCGGAGGCTGTTTTGACTAAAGGATTTATCTCAACTAGCTCGGCGTCATAGTCCATAGCAATGCTATACAGAGTGTGAATGATAGCACTAAATCTGGTAGCATCATCTTTGTCCAGGTTAGAAAATTGGGCTACCATGGCTTCGGCGGCAGGCTCACTGAAGCCGGTAAGAGGATCAACCCGATGAGAGGATATTTTATCCGGGGAGGCTAGAGCAACCTGTTCAATATCAATTCCACCGCTGGTAGAAGCCAGCACAATGTATTTCCTGGCTTGCCTGTCTATAGCTACCGAAGCATAAAACTCATCAACTATATCTATTTTTTCTTCAACTAACATACTACTTACCGTGATTCCCTTAATCTTGCTGCCAATAAGGTTTGAGGCTGCTTTCCTGGCTTCAGCCGCACCATCAGCAAATATTATCCCACCAGACTTCCCCCTGCTGGATACCAATACCTGAGACTTCAGTACCACAGGTTTACCTATTTCCCTGGCGATTAATTCGGTTTCATCGGGATTACTAGCGATATTACCTCTAGGAGTCCCGATACCATATTTTTGTAAAATACTTTTAGCTTCAAACTCAAAAAGTTTCATCTCTTCCCCATAAGCAATGTTACTACCCGAATTTATTTGTTATCAATCTAGTTAAAGATTAGTGAAATAGCCAAACTGGTAATTATGTTGCCTTATTATCTAGATTTCAAATTCGTCTTTGGCCTCTGCAGGCTTGAGGCTTTTTCTCAAATTGTGAGCGAGTTTTAAGGCTTTATCAAAGGCTAGGAGATTTGCTGATACCTTGGCTGATGGGAGTCTCTTGGCTATAACTTTGGCTAAAGAGTCAGGCGAGATACTGGGCAAAAAGCCACCAGGGCACCGAGCACTGCTATATTCTCCTTTAACCAATCATAAAATTGTCCGGAAACTTGTCCCCTTTTGTAGCCTGAAACTCCTATTTTGCTTCCGCTACCCTCAGAGCAGTGATAGCCCCTCTTTTCCTTATTCCGTCCCTTCTTCTAGCCGGACTCCATTAAGCTAAAATGTATCACCCGTGCACCTCCGTTGTCAATAAACTCAGGTTCCCCTGGTCAGTGATTGTTGAGGATTTGGGAGTCCAGCCCTGGCTCATCTTCATTATGATAGCTATGAGCCACGCACTTGATATCATCTGTGGCACTGTGGCACAATAAGGGAACTGTCTTCGCTTCATGAGGGAAATTGAAGACTTGAGAGAAACTTCACCTAGGAGAAACGCTTTGGAGAAACAGAATCCATATCTACTTCCACCCGGTAATTATTTCATGATGGGAAATGAGGCATGTGTTGAGGCGGCTCTATATGCCGGCTGTCGTATGTTTGCAGGCTATCCAATTACCCCTGCAACCGAAATTATGGAGAGGATGTCTCAGCGGATGGCACAGGTTGGAGGGATGTTTCTTCAGATGGAAGATGAGCTTGGATCCATATGTTCCATAATAGGAGCATCCTTGGCTGGTAAGAAGGTAATGACTGCTACAGCCAGCACAGGATTTAACTTAATGGTTGAAGCTTTAAGCTATGCAGTAACTTGCGAGGTTCCCCTTGTAATCACTGATGTTCAGAGGACCAGAGGATATATTTTCTCATCACAGTCCGATATTATGCAATCACGCTGGAGTACTAGTGGAGACCACCAGATGATCGTCTTGATGCCTTCGTCCGTTCAGGAGTTTTTTGATTTGCAAATCGAGGCATTTAATCTAGCGGAGCAATACAGGAATCCGGTAATCTTACTGACTGAAGAGACTATAGCCCACATGAGGGAAAGGGTAACGTTCCCTCCGCTTGGTGCAATAGAAATGGTAAACCGGAAAAAACCCGTGTGCCCCCCGGAAGAATATTTGCCCTTTAAAGGAGACGAAGATGGGATACCTCCAATGAGCGAGTTTGGGGATGGTTACAATGTCCTCTATACCATAAATCCTCACGATGAGAGGGGATACAACATCTGGAGCGGGGAGACATTCAATAAGCAAGTCAGACGTATTACCAATAAAATAAAAGGGAACGCAGACCGGATATTCAAATACGAAGCAGAGTTTCTTGATGATTGCGAGATTATAGTGATTGCTTTCGGGATTACCGCCAGGTCAGCCCTTGAAGGAGTGCGGAGGGCAAGAGAAAAAGGCAAGAAGGTGGGCTTCATAAAATTGAAAACGCTATGGCCGTCAGCAGATAAAAGCATCCGGAGACTGACTGAAAGGGCAAAAAAAATCATTGTTCCAGAGATGAACTGTGGACAATATGTTCTTGAGATTGAAAGAATAACTAAAAAAGAGGTTATATCTTATACCAAAACAACCGGTTACCCCATTCTGGCTTGTGAAATCTCAGAAGCAATAGAGAGGGTTGCATAATGTATAAGCATCCATTGAGCAAGTACCTGCGACTAGACCGCATGCCGCATATTTTCTGCCCCGGATGCGGTTGTGGACAAATAATGAATAGTATGCTCACTGCAATCGATGAATTAGAGCTCGACATTAATAAGACTGTTTTTATTGGTGGGGTTGGCTGTAATGCAAGGCAGGTCTGTTGGGTTAAGGGCTACGCTATGCACGGGCTACATGGCAGAGAACTTGCTTGGGCAACAGGCGTTAAATTATCAGCCCCTGAGCTGAATGTTATCGTTACGACGGGAGACGGCATACTGGCAATAGGTGGAAACCATCTCATTCATGTTGCACGAAGGAACATCGACTTGACCCTTATAGTCTCCACCAATTTTAATTATGGAAGTACTGGTGGTCAATTTACACCAACCACCCCTTTGGGAACTATCACCACCTCCAGTCCTTCGGGAAGCATCGAGAGGCCTTTTGATTTGTATGAATTGGTAAAGGCAGCCGGGGCAACGTTTTTCTCCAGGTGGGCTTCCTTTCAATACAAGCAACTTCGAAAATCTTTTAAGAAGGCTATACTCCATAAAGGATTCTCCGTTATAGAAGTCTTGTCTCCATGTCCGATAAACTATGGAAGGAGAGTCCTGAAAACCGCCGACCCTTTGGTTACCCTTAAGAAGATCGAGGAAATGATCATTACCCCAAAAAAGGCATCAGAACTCTCTCCAGAGGAATTAAAAGGGAAATTCATTGTGGGAGATTTTTTTCAGATAGAAAGAAGTACCTACTATGATGACTATCAGCGATACATTGAAAGGGAAAGGAAGGCATTTCAAAAATGAAGGGGAATGAGTACCCTATTTCTATAAGACTTAGTGGATTCGGAGGTCAGGGCGTTATCTTAGCATCGGTTGTTATTGCCAAAGCGGCGATAACTTATGAAGGAAAGTGGGCTATACAGACCCAGGACTATGGGCCCGAGTCGAGGGGTGGTGCAAGCAAAGCAGACGTAATCATATCGGACAGAGACATCGCTTATCCCCTGATCGAGACTGCTGATGTGCTGGTAGCTCTTTCCCAAGATGCTATTGCTCAATATTTTCCCACTACTCGAGAGGATAGCTTGGTAATCATTGACCCCACCTTTGTAAAGGAGACACCAAAGGGCGAAAATGTCAGATTGGTAGAGATTCCTACGGCAAAACTCGCCGACGAGATAGGCAACAGACTCGTGGCAAACATGGTAACTCTTGGAGCCTTAGTTGCTTTGACATCAGTTGTATTAGAGGATTCTCTAGAAAAATCGATACGGGATAACACTCCCAAAGAGTCACATTCGATGAACATTCGTGGAATGAGAGCTGGAGTGAAGTATGCACAGAATATCAGAGCAAATGAGAGATAATATGAAAAGCAAAATGGGAATCCATATAAGTCATGATTATTGTAAGGGATGTTCGCTTTGCGTGAGCTTTTGTCCCAAAAAGGTTCTCGATGTATCTCAAGAACTGACTAGAATGGGAGTCTACCCGCCATTCCCGAGGCATCCGGAAAAATGTACAGGATGTATGATCTGTCAAAACATATGTCCTGATTTTGCAATCTATGTTGAAGAAATCAAAGAAACAGCTCACCCCGTATGATTCTGAATACTTGCCTGTTACCGGAATTCAACGTTTGTGGTGACCATGTAAGCATACATTGTAACCGTCACTGCCAACCGAATAACTGGCATTGATCTCGCTCATTTACAGTCACGACTTTTCCATTGTGTAGTCAACGTTGGTAGGGGAAGCTACGATGAACGAGGAACTTAAGGATTTCATAGTTAAAACCTTCAAGCTCAAAGAAAATGAAGGCCCGGACAAGGTCATACCCTTGCGTGAGGCAGTTAGACACTACGTGAAGCCAGGCATGTTTCTTTATCTTGAAGGGGAATCGAACGCTGCTGCCGCTGAGATTATCAGGCAATACCATGGCAGTAAGCCGCAGTTCTCGGTATTTGCCCCTATCAATGTAGGTGGCACTCTGATCCCAGCGCTTATTCATACCGGATTGGTAAAGAGACTCATCTTCACCAATTGCTCTGATACTTACCCTGTTCCCAGCCCCAACCCGGTCATCACAAGGGCGTTCCGGGATAAAAGTTTAGAAATGGAAAACTGGTCTGTATTAGCCGCTGAACTAAGGCTTATGGCAGGTGCGCTCGGTATAGGTTTCATCCCTACGAAGTCGATGGTTGGCAGCACGGTCGCTGAAGAAAACAAAGATGCTTTCAAGGTAATCAAAGACCCGTTTGGCAGTGGCAAGAAGCTAGGTGCAGTCAAGGCATGCAACCCGGACGTGGCGCTGGTTCACGGATGGGCAGCTGACCGCTATGGGAACATGATTCCACAGGCGGGCAGTCTGACCGCCGGATGCTGGGGTGCCAAAGCCAGTAAGCACGGGGTCATAGTAACCGTGGAGAGACTGGTGTCCACAGATTTCATTCGTCGGCATTCTTACTTGGTTAGACTCCCCGGTTACCTGGTCAATTCAGTCTCCGTCGCGCCTTTCGGTGCGCATCCTCAGGGCATGTCCAATCAAGGTCTGAATGAATTCGAAGGTTATACGTTGGATCACGACTTCTTAACAGACTTGAGAAAAGCCAGTGAGGAAACGGAAACATTTAGCCGTTTTGTAAAAGAATGGATACTGAACCTCAAGGATCACGATGAATATCTGCGCAGACTGGGGGCACAAAGACTCTTCCTCCTAAAAGGGAAAGCATCCAGAGATGCTCCAGAGTATGAGTTAGACCGGTTCTTAGACGACATCACCAACCGTCAAGGCTACAATGCTAATGAGATGATGATGGTGACTGCCTGTAATAAGATCAGAGAGGTCATTCGGGGAAAGGGCTACAAGACGATGTTCCCTGGCATAGGTGCCTCTGCACTGCCGGGCTGGATGGCCTACTATATGCTTCAGCAGGAGGACTACCAGGTGGACATGGTGCCCACAGGCATCGGGTTTGCGCCACGGCCAGCTAATCCCTACCTCACCAATCTGGCCAATGTGCATACCGCCAAGATGCTACCAGATATCATAGATATACATGGCACGTGTGTAACCGGTGAGAACAATAGCTGTCTGGGCGTGCTCGGCGCTGCTGAGATTGATAAGCACGGCAACATTAATTCCAGCAAGATTTCTGACGAGATTTTTATTGCTGGTATTGCCGGCGGAAACGACATAGCCTCCGGCGCTCGCGAGGTGGTGGTGGTAACTCAGCAGTCCAAGCGTCGTTTTGTAGAGCAGGTGCCCTTCATTAGCCAGCCTGGAGCTCTTGTTACGACTGTGGTCTCTACAATGGGGGTTTATCAAAAGCTTGGCGATGATAGTGAGTTCAGTCTCACCGAGTATTTTCCTGAGCCTGGACTCTCCGGCCCTCAGGAGCACATCGAGCGGATAAAAGCCAACTGTGGCTGGAACTTAAAAGTAGCTCCTGATATTAGGGCTTCACGCCTTCCTACCAAAGAAGACCTTGCACTCCTCAGGGCATTGGACCCTCAAGGCATATTTATTGGTAAGAAAACTTAGCATAAAGGAGGCAGATATGAAATTTGAGAAATTGTTGTCACCAATAGAAATTGGTGGGCTAGAGTTGAAGAACAGAATGGTTATGTTGCCAATGTCAACTAACTATTGCACTCGGGAAGGTTTCATTACCCAGCAGTTAAAAGACTACTACGAGGAGAGAGCCAGGGGCGGCACTGCTCTTATAATGGTGGAAACAGGCTGTATTAGTTATCCTCTCGGTCTAACAGTTGCCCATCAGCTGGGTTTGTATGACGATAGGCTGATTCCAGGTTTGAAAGAGCTGGTAGAGGTTGTTCATAAACATGGTTGTAAGATTGCTTTCCAGCTTCATCACGCCGGTCACCGGTCTACGAGGAGCATCACCGGTCACCAGCCGGTTTCAGCTTCAGAAATTGCCACCAAAGGCAGGTGGACTCCGTGGGTTGGAGGAGAGCCGCCCAGAGCTTTAACTACCAGTGAAGTAGAGGAGCTAGTGGAAGCCTATGCCTCTGGAGCAGCCAGAGCCAGGGCAGCCGGTGCTGATGGAGTGCATGTGCATGGTGGCAGTGGCTATCTTATTCAGAACTTCTTTTCTCCACTTTATAATAAGAGGACTGATAAATATGGCGGTGATGTAACCGGCAGAGCAAGATTTGCCCGGGAAATTGTGCAACTAATTAAGCGGAAACTCGGCAAGGATTTCCCAGTCATCTTCCGGGTGAGTTGTGATGAATGCCTTGAGGGTGGTCTGACTTTAGAGGAGGCCAAGGTTATTTGTTCGGTATTAGAGAAGGCTGGGGTTGATGCCTTTGACGTTACCTCCGGTAGTCACGACACTTACCAGGCATTAGTACCGCCAGCTGATTTCGCTCCTGGCTGGCGGGTTCCTCTGGCCGAGAGAATTAAGCAAGTAGTGAGCGTGCCGGTGATGGCTAACGGTAGAATCCAGAGTCCAGAGCTAGCTGAGGATATTTTGAGGGAAGGAAAAGCAGATCTGATTGGTTTGGGTAGAGCGCTCATCTGCGACCCTGAATTTCCTGACAAAATTGCGCGGGGAAGGGCGGATGAGATTAGGCAATGCATAGCCTGTAACCAGGGCTGCATAGATCGCCTGAGAATGTTTGACCTGGAGGGAAATAGTCTTTTAACCTGTCTTTATAATCCACTGGTAGGGCATGAGAGGGAGTTTGCCATCAGGCCCGCGGAGGTAAAAAAGAGGATAGTTGTAATTGGTGGGGGAGCGGCCGGACTGGAAGCGGCGGTCACAGCTGCTGAGAGGGGGCATAAAGTGACCCTCTTGGAGAAGGAGAATGTCCTTGGTGGCCAGATGATATTGGCGGCCATTCCTCCTCACAAGGATGAACTAAGTAATGTAACCAGATATCTTGAAAGCCAACTGGCTAAGCTTGGCGTGAAAGTAGAATTAGGCAGGACAGTTACTCCTGAGGTTATTGAGCAGATTAAGCCAGATGTTGTTATTTTAGCCACTGGAGGGGTGCCTATTGTTCCAGCAATCCCTGGGGCTGGCCGAGAAAATGTGGTCACTGCCTGGGAGGTATTAAACGGCAAAGAAACCGGGAATAGGGTGGTGGTGGTTGGTGGTGGTATGGTTGGTTGTGAGACAGCCGACTTTCTCGCTGAGCAAGGTAAGAAGGTAACTGTGGTGGATATGTTGCCTGTTATTGCCCAGGACATGGAGTTCGTCAGGAGAGGCATGCTCTTGGATAGGTTCGCTGAGTATCCGGTTGAGGTCAAAATGAACACCAAGATAAAAGAGATAGTGGCTGGTGGTGTTACTACCGGTGATGATGAGAAGATAACTGCCGATACAGTGGTTCTAGCCTTAGGCGTGACAGCCCATAGGGAGCTTGAGTTACATCTTAGTAATAAGGCTTGGACATTGTATTGCGTTGGGGATTGTGATACGCCGGGTAATATAATGACTGCCGTTCATCGGGCATTCCACCTTACTCGGAAGTTGTAGGTGAATATGAGGGTAGATGAGCTTATCAAGCAACAAGTAGTAGCTCCTGGTCTTCTGTATGGTATGGTCGTTCAGGTAGCGAGAATAAAGTATTTGAGAATATCCAACTACCGTGGTTTTACAGAGTTCAAATAGATGAAGAGGGAACTGGTCCGCTAGTAGTGAAACTCCTCTACAACGGTCAAGTCGTTGCCCAGGATACTGCTACTGGTAAAGGTGACATAGCACGTGTGCGCTGGGAAGGACCACACCAGCAGTGTTTCCTAACAGCACTTTCCGGAAGCTTGCATTTAGATTTCATTCTTAGGTAATCTAACCTATTGAGAAAGGTATAATCTGAAGTAACGATTGCCTATTTTATTACCTGTTCTTGGTCTTTCTTAAAGTTAGATTCCTTAGCTTCCAGATACCTACGCTTGATTGTGTCTCGACTAATATATTGGTAACTCATTCCCCGATAAGTTTCAGCCATCCGGGACCAGCCCAGATTCTCTGCAAACCGCATTTTTAGGAAGTGGAGAATTTCCCTCACCCCAGAAATCTGGTCAGCAGCTGGGAGAACTCCTGGAGTCTATCTCTGTAGACACTGTGCCCGCAGTCCTCAAAGACCTTTACCTGGCAGTCGGGAATTAACTCCGCCGCCGCGTAGGCGTGTTTGGCAGGCACAATCGGGTCTTTAGCCCCCCACACCACTAGTGTCGGCACCATCAACTCGGAAAGACGGTTAACCAGCACACCAGTCTGCTCCCTGAGCGTGCTCATGCGGGTGCCCATATTGATACTGGTTCTGGAAATTGGGATTATAAACTTGACCGGCGCCAGTATTAAGTCAGCCGCCCATTTAACACCCTTCAGGACAGCAAGGGCTACCCTGCCGATAGACCGGCATATTGCCGGGATTGACAGCACCCTGACCCAGAGGGCAATTTCTTTCCCCAGGAACATGCTGCTCACCAGCACCAGCTTCTTCAACTTGTGGGGGAACTTAAGGGCATAGCTGAGAGCAATACCGCCGCCAATGGAATGACCCACTAAATGGAAACTTTCCAGTTTCAGCTTGTCCGAAAACTTGTCCACGAACTCCACCAGTTCCGGCACATAATAATCACGCTCCCCCAGCTGGCTGCCCCCGAACCCGGGCAGGTCCGGCACATATATGGTATAACTTTCG
>SDBU01010298.1_pt1 | contig 10381 bp, 9 predicted proteins | sample 2277071 | NCBI WGS metagenome assembly SDBU01 (sample SAMN10397929, study PRJNA504765) | marine sediment metagenome | isolation source: marine sediment core GS08_GC12, 126 cmbsf | place: Arctic Ocean: Gakkel Ridge, Loki's castle | collected 2008 | reverse complement strand
CGCGGATATCTTTGTGGATGGATTGAACCTTCCCAGGTTCATGGGATAAAGACCGGTCCCGGTAATATCCCACATCGACGCCGGTCACGGAGTGCCCGGTAGAAAGCAGCAAAGGGACCAGCTGCGAGCCGATATAGCCCTGATAACCGGTTACCAGAACATTCATACTAATCTTTCCACAGCTTCCAGGGTTTTCCCCCACCCCGCCAGAGGTCTTCCAGCAAGCGTTTTTCACGCAAGGTATCCATACACTGCCAGAAATCCAGGTGCTGGTAGGCAGCCAGCTGGCGCTCAGCAGCCAGCTGGGGCAGGGTCTCAGTCTCCAGGATGGTCTGATCGTCATCCAGGTAATCGAAGATCTGCGGCTCGAAGACAAAAAAGCCCCCGTTGATCCATCCTTCCCCGATTTGAGATTTTTCGGTGAAGCCCACGGCCAGGCCGTCTTCCAGGAGCAAACCCCCAAAACGCGCAGGTGGATGCACGGCGCTGACCGTGGCGATGCGGCCCTGGGCCTGGTGAAAACGCAGCAGAGCATGCAGGTCGATGTTGCTGACCCCATCGCCATAGGTCATCATGAAGGTGGCACCCCGCAGGTAGGGCTCAAGCCGCTTGAGACGTCCCCCGGTCATGGTCTGCATGCCTGTATCGATCAAATGAATGTGCCAGTCTTCAGACTGCTCGACGTGCCTCTCGACCACCCCAGTATCGAGCTGGATGGACAGGCTGCCGTTGAGCGTATTCATGTCCAGGAAATAGCGCTTGAGGTACTCGCTTTTGTAGCCGCAGGCGATGAGGAAGTCCTTAAGGCCGAAATGGGAGTAGATCTTCAGGATGTGCCACAGGATGGGCTGCTCGCCGATGGCGACCAGCGGCTTGGGTTTAATCTCGGTTTCTTCAGATAAACGGCTGCCGAAGCCGCCGGCCAGGATGACCACATTCATGCATTATCTCCAATCTGGTGGAAGTCTTGATTCATTGAATTAGTGTCTTGAAACTCTCTCTTTCCACCGAGGCAGGAAAGAATATCTGTTTCGTGTGACACATTACTAACCTAAGTACCCTAAATCTCTCAATCGAGCCTCGAGCTGCTCAAGTTCATGGGACGTGATGGAATTCTCCTGCTTTTCTTTTAGTTCGGTGTCAGATGATTTTAAGTATCTCAGTTGATGATTCTCTAAGAAATCTTGGTTGATCGCCTCTGTGATCACCCGCCCGTCCATATCTTCACCGATGGGTAAACATCTAAGTGCTAATAATGTCGGGGTCATATCCAAATTGTGGCATCATCAAAACGATACCCCTGAGGAATGCCAGGCCCTTTCATGATCAGGATTCCCCATTCACTATGAATGCCACTCAACTGACCGTCAAAGAAAACCAAATCACCCAGTCTCGTATCATTTCCAGCGGTGCAGGTCACTATCTCATTTATATCAATTTCAGGACCAAAATTTACCTCAGCGGTGATATCTTCGGGCTCATCCAAAATGATTTTGAATACAGACCTGCCATTTTGCGTTAATTTGACACGTTCCAATGATACACACAACTCATTTAATGCCTGGCGATTATCTCTGCCTGACTGAGATCGATAGGATGTGCTGTACCCAATATTTGTCATATAAACCCTATCTTCGAAACTCAAATATCTCAGCAGATTATGGGATATACGGTATGGCGCGTCCCAGGATGGACCAGCTTGCTGGCCATGGTCTGATATAACAAACACAGTTGCATCTTCAGGTATTGATTTTAGAAGTCCACCGATTGCCTTGTCTGTTTCAATATAGGCTTTCTCAATCACTTTTCCGTATTTTTTTATTTCACCCTCTGGTACCACTTTAAAATATTGAGGCTCACGGAATTTCCAATATCTGTGACTTAAGTCATCGGTATGGAAGAAAAGAATTGCAGAAAATTGTGGTTTGTAATCACGTATTAAATAGTTAAATACCTCACCATAAATCGCCGCTTCGATTAAGCGTCGACGATAATGCCAATCACGCTGCTCTGGATTTACGACAATTTCGTAAATGATCTCCGTGATAGCTCTCGTGAGAGTCTTGAGTCTGGCACCATGGTGCAAGTATTGCCAACCGCCGATGAGATAACTACGGGGTCCGGATGGATGAAGTAAATGGTTAAGAAATCCGAGATTGGCTGGGTGAGTCTCCGGAGTCCTAGCAACTGCGGAAGGCACAGAGAATTTTGCCCCCTTATCAGCAGGCCAGGTTGCAAACCACCGAAAGTAGCCTACATCGCCCCGGCCTTGATCAAGGATCTCGAATACGGTTGAACAGCGGTTATTATGACGCGTTGCATTGTATAAATCAGTCACCCCATGCTTCTCAGGAATTTTTCCTGTGGATATACTCGTCCAAAGGGCTGGAGACGGGTAGCGAATAAGACTTTTAATTCTTCCAAACGCTCCATCATTTATCAACCGGTCAATATTGGGTAATTTGCCAGCAGCCAAAAGTGGATCCAGGACATCCCAGGTAGCAGCATCAATACCGATTACAACAACAGGAGATATCTAGGTCATCAATTCATCTCCCGAAAAGTAATAAGATTTGATTTTTGTAAAATATCATCGTAAATATCCACTAACTTTGAGGCTGCGTTTGACCAGGTATACTTTGCTTCAGCTTTTGCACGGGCGTTTATACCAGTTTCCTTACGGATTTCAGGAACTGCCAACAGGTATTCGATGCTTTTGACGAGAACAGTTTGATTACCAGGCTGCACGAGCAGACCATTTATCTTGTCGTCCACAACCGAACGCACGCCGGGAATATCATGAGCGATTACCGGTAAACCGCAAGCCATGGCTTCGATCAGTACGATGCCAAAAGACTCGGGTGGGAATGACGGTAAGACAAAGATATCCGCGGCAGTATAGTAAGGAGGCAGCTCTTCGTTTGGTACAACACCGGTAAAGATCACTCGATCAGCAACACCGGAGAGCGCTGCAAGCTGCTCAAATTGCTGCCTGAGATCACCATCCCCAACAATCATGAGCAGCGCTTTGTGATCAGGAATGAGCGCAAAAGCTTCTATTAAGTAATCGACACCTTTAAAGTGATGGGCACGGTCCAGGGCGCCGACGAACAGGACCACCAATCCATCATTGGGTATGCTGTAATACTGGCGTATAGTTGTTCCATCCACGCCTGGATTAAATAATTCGACATCTACGCCATTTGGGACTTCGACGACATCCTGCCAGCGTTTGAGGAAGATCGGCGACAGGCGGCAATGAGCAGCGTGATCCTTCGAGACCACGGCGAACCCGGAGGCTCTGCCGAAAATCATCCTGGTTGATATGGCAGAATAGGCATCGAACAGGTAGCGGCGAAAGCCATCACCGATCAAGTCGTTGTGGTGGGTGAGGACGTAGGGGATTTTACGCAGCTTTGAAACCAGCCAGATCATCTCGGCCCCAAAGATGAAAGGGTGGTGGAGATGGATAATATCGAAATCTCTAATACTTAGTAAACCAGGCAGGAAGGGAGCATTGCCGAAACGGAAGAGGGTGGGGAGGCGATGGATAGTAATACCCTCGAGCTCTTCGCAGGTTGGAGCACCCTGGCAAGCGGCGGTGTAGATGTGCACTTCGTGGCCACGGCTGGCCAGCTCACGTGCGTCATAGTAGCTGACGTTGCCCGTGCCGCCTTGATATGGAGGGAATGTGGCTGTGATGTGGGCAATTTGCATGCAGTTTTACTCTATAAACTTGATTGCAAGCCAGAACATTGCCTTGAAAAAATTATTGAGAATAAATTCTGACAATGTCGCAGGGAAGCCTTTAAGGATTTGATGGAAGGGCACTTCAAGCGAAAGTGTTCTAAGCAACTGATTATCACTTATTCGCCTATTTGCCTGGATATATTCTCGGCTACGAAGTATCTCATTTAAATGCTTAATTACCCAAGAGTATGATCTTGCCTTAGCTTTTATATAATTAACACCTCTACTTAATAAATGTGCCCAAGTCAGCAGCTCAACTAATAAAATGCATGGGAAAAGAAAGAAGAGTGTGCGCCATTTATACACTTTCAAGAGAACAGTGAGACGATTTTGCTCTACCCAAAACCATTTTTCTGGGGTGAGGCGGAACTCGGATTGATGTTTCACTATCCATGCGGGAGTATATAAACATGTATATCCTGCCAGGCGGCTGCGCAAGGAAAAATCTACATCGTCATGGTACAAAAATAAATTTGGATCGAATCCTCTGATATCTTCAAACACCTCCTTTTTAACTGCAAAACCCGCGCCTGAAGCAGAGACGTTCCATTCTGGATCTAAATATTTGTTGACTGGCTCACCTAATCCGCGGCAAAATGCCAAGCCGGTGAAATGGATTTGGTTCCCAGCGGAATTAATCACTTGATCGTTATTCATATATACGATTCTCGATGTTATTAATCCAGCTTGAGGATATTCGTGAAAATAGCTGACTAATGTACCAATCCAACCATTACTCACTTCGGTATCCGGATTTAGGAAAACAAAGATATCTCCGAGTGCATCCCGAGAACCAAGGTTGTTCCCATAACCATAGCCACCATTAATTGAACTCTTAACAATTTTCACCCAAGGGAATTTATCCTCGATTAGAACCAAACTACCATCATCCGAATTGTTATCTACAACAATCACTTCGTATTGTGGGTAATCCTCCCCACCTATTGACTTTAGGCAACGAATTAATTCATTTCCATTATTATGGTTCACAATAATAATGCTCACCCATTGTTGAGGTATATTTTTCTCTCTGTCTTTGGATTGAACAAATACAGTCGGTTCAAATATGGTTGTTGTCATTAGGGATTTTGTAAATATTGGATATTTCTCCTGCATCAAAGAGTAGAGAAATAAGCAAAATTATCATAATGTTTTTTGAATCAAATTATTAAAATTAGATTTCACTCTTCATGCTTTTTTCACTCTATTTTCCATCCCCAACAACAGGCCACGAATTGAGTGCAAAAGGATCCCGGTAAAAAGTCCCAGGCTGCCAAGGATTACCAGAAGTACACTGATCATTGCGTATCCAACAGCGAGGATTTTCCATTGGCTGTAGATATCGACAACTCTCCAGCCCCAGGCCAGGCCTGCCAGAAGCACCACCATACCCGGAACGCCGAAGAAGAACAGCGGCCGGTACTGACCGACCAGGCGCAGCACGCCGTTGAAAACAGATAAACCATGGCCAAGCACGTTGCGCTTGGGTTTGTCGGGATACTGGATCATGATAGGGACTTCGATCAAGCGCAGGTCGTGCTCTTTGGCGATGAATTGCATCTCGGATTCGACAGAGAAACCCGCTGAAGAGAAGCGTGTTTCGGTCAGGGCGCGCGGCGAGAAGGCGCGGTAGCCGGATTGGGAGTCGCTGGAGTTCATGCCGGAGGCCAGGCGGGTGATCAAATTGAAAACCCAGTGACCCCAGATGCGGTGGCGGGGTACCTCGGAAATGTCATTCAGGTAGCGGGATCCGATCACGAGATCTGCATTCCCATCCAGGATGGGAGCGACGACGGAGCAAAGTTCTTCAGGCCGATGCTGGCCGTCGGCATCGAGAGTGACCAGCGCGTCAGTTTGGTACTGACTGGCAACCTGGAAGCCGGTATTGAGTGCGGCACCCTTACCATGATTGTAAACGTGCTGGACGACCACCGCTCCGGCGGATTGGGCGATTTGAGCAGTGAGATCGGTGGAACCGTCATCGACGACGATCACGGTGCAGGCATGCTGCAGGGTTTGCAGCACCACGCTGCCGATAAAGCGCGCTTCGTTGAAAGCCGGGATGACGGCTACGATGCGGTTTCTGCCCGGTTCGAAGGTTGGTTCGACTTTCTCAAGAACCACTCCGTCGCCGGCGCGTCTACCGTTATACTCCGGCATCGAATCGCCGGGTCTTGTATCAACCGCAGGACTATCTGTGGCTAAAATAATCTCCTCCCTTTGCAGCTATAATCGCCAGACCGCACCCCTTCACCCAAAAGCCGCGCTCCGCCCAGGCGACATTAACTGGGATCGCCGGCAGGAGATCAGATACAGTTGAAACTAATAAGGAGAATTAATTAAATTGCTAAAGCCACCCTTAATGTGTAAAACCACCCTTAAATCATTATAAACACCGCTTAGCAGGTGAGGATACCCCTAGATGAGTTTTAAATAACAGGGCAAGGTGGATGTGGGTGCGATGAAATCCTTGTGCACGGTTCATTCACCGCGCATCACCCCCAGGATCTGTACAATCAGGTTATGCCACACACCTCGTAAAAGGTACCCCTTAAGAAAATATCGCTGTTATTCTTGTTAATACTATAGTGATAAGATCCATTTTACCCACTAACGATTGTCATATTTATTTGTGACAAATGACACTTTGGGAGAAATAGGATTAAACGCTATAAAACCTTATTGTCTTTAGATTGCTTAGTAATGTGAATGGCTGCGACTTTTTATAAACCTTTGAAGTGGACCTAAAACCTTGGGCAAAAAATCAGCTTTGATTAGGGAGTGCCCAACTCCGTAACCGATGACCGCCACGCTGCCTCAAATTCGACCGGTGTAAGATACCCCAACGATGAATGGATGCGCTTGGTCATGTACACAGCCTCGATAAAGCGGCCAATCTGGCTCACCGCATCTGCGAAGTCGCAATAGTCCGATAAGTCAACCGACACGGCTAGTTATGATACCGCCAACGAAGAGTTAATCTTGAACGACTCAAATGGAATTGAACTTGCCCGCTTCGATGCGGTTGACCAGTCCCTGGAGGGAACGTCTTGGCAAGTGATGAGCTCCAACAACGGCAAGGGAGGCGTGACGAGCTTGATCACTGGGATGAAGACCTCCGCCAACTTTGGGGAGGATAACCAGCTAACTGGCAATTCTGGATGCAACAGTTATTTCGCAGAATATGAAACGGATGGCGATAATATCAGCATCGGGGCTGCCGGATCGACTGAGATGGCTTACCTCGAACCTGAGGGCGTTATAGAGCAAGAACAGCAGTACCTGGCTGCGCTGGAGACTGCCGCGACCTATAAGATCGAAGGCCTCAACATGGAAACGCGCACCGCCGATGGCACACTGGTGGCTACCTTCCAGCGAGCGATCTCACCTTACTTAGTGTTTTCTTTAAATTTGACTTCGGATTAAATAATCCCCCAAATGCCCCGATCTTTAATTTAGGATGGGGGCATATTTTATATATTATCACTCTCAGACCCTGTAGGTCTACCAAACCTACAGGGTCGTTAAACTATTACCGCTTTCTAACTACTTAGGCACTAAGTCAAGGATGTAGATACCCTGGACGATGTCGGAGGCGTAGATCAGGTCGCCGTCATAGATGGCGCCCCAGACCCAAGGGTAGTGCTCGAAGCTCTTGTTTCGACCCGGATCGGCCTTATTTGCCGCACCAACGCCCCGGTTGAGTCCGTGGCTGAAGGCCACCCGCTTGGGATTTGTTGGGTCGGAAATGTCAAAGACGTCAACGCCCTCGCCGTAATTGCCCCGGACCATCAAGTCATCCATCCAGATATCAAAGTTATGTCCCGTCCAGCGGAAGTTGTTAAACTGTGGATTGGCGCTGCTGTCGGGATTGGCGTGGATAGTGCCAGAACATTGGATAGGCTGCGGCGGCTGGCTGATGTTGCCCAGCTCGACCAGGAATTTCGGCCCCGTACCAGGCATTGGCAAGGAGCTGGATTCAAACGAGTGAACGATCGCTGCCTTCCCGCAACCGGCTTCATCGCCGACCCAGGTGACGTCACCGCTGCCCGTCGGCTCGATGTAGTGGGCGAAGCCGGGTTCCGTCACTGTTGCCGCGTCGTCCTCATCGCTGGTATAGTGGTTCTTGGCCACCACGAAAGTAGATGCGATGGGACCGGTAGCGCCACCACGTACAAAGGCGGTCAGGTCCAGGATCTCCACGCCTATGCTTCCGGCCTGGTAGTGGTGCACACGGTCGCCATTTTCCTGGGTGAAGCAGTCGTGAACGGACACGGGACCGCCGTTGTTGTATTCGGCTGCAAAAACCGGAGCCGCGGGATCGGTCACATTCCACATGGTCATCGAGGTGCCGCCCACGCCGCAGACGAACAGCCAGATTTCGCCGGTCGAATCGTCGGCCCACAGGTTAACGTTGTGTGAGCCGCCGCCACCCTTAATATCGGTCGTGCTCAGGGTGCTGGCGAAAATCAGATCGGCGCGATCGGAGATGTTCATCAGGACAACCCCATCATCATCAGTTATTATCTGGAGACCTGCCGCCAGAACGTGCCCGGCGATCTTCACGTCAAACGGGCTGCCATTAACCGCTTCTACATCGGTCAATGTGGGATTGGTTGGAATGGAAACATCCACCGCCTTGACGGTATTGTCGCCGAAAAGGCCGCCGACGTAGGCGAAACCCTCGTCTGCATCGAGCGCGAGCTCGGCGTTTTGCCCATCTCCCGGTTCGCCGATCGGGTCATAGCCAACTATCTCGAGGTGTGGTTTGAACTGGGGCGGTCCAGCTATTGCAAGGCCGACCACTAAAGCGAGCAATAAAAATGCTGCTGTCGGAATTACCAGTAATCTAACTCTCTTATGCATTTGGTTTCCTCCTAAAAACTTAATAAATTTCCTTGACGAATTTGTTGGCAGAACTCGCTGCACCGCAGTGACAATACCGCCTTAACGACGGGCGACACTGGCGATCCACGCGGGTCAATGGTAAGTGACGGAAATAGCATCACCTCCTTAAATATCCCGAACCCTTGCACAAGTAATGCATCCCAAGTAGCAGGTGCGTTTAATCACCGCCGTGTGGCTGACGACATCCAAAGGGGCTTGGTCCATCCAGTTCACACACTTCCCCGCTCGTAGATCAAAAAACCGCCGACTGCTGTCAGCGGCTTTTTATGATAACCACGAAGCTGCCCAGGCCCCCCAATCTGCTTGAACAGCCGCTTGAAGTACAATCCTTAGAGAAGAAGTGTTAAGTTTGAAAGTCTCTATAAACACTATACACTAATTAGACCCATAATGTCAACATTGTTTCAGAATGCACAATATCGCCCAACATCAACGGGGAGATAAATGATTCACCCCTGCCCCCCGGATCTATTGCGCCTGGACTTTGCAGACGCAGTTTTGCGCTGATACAGAGGCGATTTTTTGTTGTATAATTCGGATAGGGTTTGTCTGTTTATCAGGATATATCCTTCTACTATATGTTAGGTGAGACACTCGCATCTCGCCTGATGGGTCTCGCGCCCCATTAGCTGGCATCAGCGAAAACCGTACACAAGCCTGCAATATACGGACTGTTGTCATTGTATCGGGGAGTTTGGCCGTGAGTAAATCAAATCAAAAGGAATTCAATTGGGGGATGTTGGGCTGCATTGGTACTGTGATTGCGGCAATTATTACAGGCATTATCACATTGATAGCTGCCGGGAAGATTCCTTTCGGCACTTCTGAGCTACAAGTTTCTAGCGTTGCAACGCAAACAGCTGTGATTCAGACCTCGACACAGCCTACCTACACACCTTATCATACTGAATCGCCGCTACCTACATACACCCCTTATCCCACCCAACCACCCCCTGCTCCGATACAGCCAACAGAGGTAGCGCTGCCGACTATTGACCTGTCGGCTTCTCAACAGCCATATGATCCACCTGCAGACTCTGCATGTCCATACGATCCGAGAACAGGTTGGCTATACGCCCAACAGGTCTGGTTCGGCCCCTTTGAGGGTTACTGGATCGGAAATGATCTGGGTTTCTTTTATGTATATGATCCATATCAATGGGATACATTCTACGAGACATACGGAGTATATTTACCATACTCCACGCAAATAGATAGAAATTCATGGATACTACTCGACGGTTCACCTTTTTGGGTTTGTGTTGACACACCTGGCAACGTATATACCGTGTATCTACCTTAGAATGAAGATATGAGCGGAGAATATTGTGTCTCATAAACTATGCAGTCTAACATCCGCTGGTGTGTCCTGAAAGCTCAATCTGCTAGCCGACGGAAATCCAGTCGTTGTAACTGTCAGGAAGCTAATCATAGACAACCAGCTGCACTGCCGCTTATTTTTTCTATTTAAAGGTGTCAAGTTAAGACACAATGTTAATTGTGCGGGGAGTTTGGAAAGTCGAAGTTTCAGTATAAGTACTTTTGTATTGAAAGTTTTTGAGTGAAGGTAATGGGGCGCATTGCATCATCAAAAATCTTACTTTGACATCCAGTGTGTTTTACAATTGAAAAATCCACCACTTAGCCCGAAAATTAACATCGAAAAGTCCACCACCTGAGCCACTCTCCGGTACCATTGCGGTACTGGAGGTAAGGAGATGAA
>SDBU01010297.1_pt1 | contig 10382 bp, 10 predicted proteins | sample 2277071 | NCBI WGS metagenome assembly SDBU01 (sample SAMN10397929, study PRJNA504765) | marine sediment metagenome | isolation source: marine sediment core GS08_GC12, 126 cmbsf | place: Arctic Ocean: Gakkel Ridge, Loki's castle | collected 2008 | reverse complement strand
CACTGGTGGAATGTGGCAAGCTGATTACCGAACTGGAATTGCCCATGAAACTGCTATCGGCTGAATACAGCCTTGATGGTAGTCACCTTACCTTCTTCTTCAGTGCTGCCGAGAGAGTCGATTTCCGTGAGCTGGTCCGGGAATTAGCCAGTCGTTCTAAGGTCCGGGTAGAACTGCGGCAGGTAGGAGCCAGAGACGAAGCCAAGCTGATAGGTGGTTTTGGGCGGTGCGGCCGTCCTCTGTGTTGTGCCAGCTTCTTGTGTGAGTTTGCTCCCATTTCTATTAGAATGGCTAAAGAGCAGGGCTTATCCCTTAACCCGATGAAGATATCGGGTGTTTGTGGTCGTTTGCTGTGCTGCTTGGGCTATGAGAATGAACAGTACCGTAGTATGAAGGAGAAAATGCCCAGGGTGGGTCAACGAGTGTCTACACCTATGGGGATGGCTAGTGTGGTCGGTGGTAATCCATTGAAGGAAACGGTGTTGGTTGAGCTGGAGAGCGAGACGACAGTGGAATTGCCTCTCACTGAGGTTTCTATTATAGAAAGTTAATTAGTTTTCATGGGGAGGTATTTCTGCCATTCGTGCTGGGTTTGTAAGTAGTGGTAGGGGATGTAGCAAAAGGTGTTGTTGTGTGGTGGGGAAGGACGGTGAATTAATCTCATCCCGGCCTCGGTGGGGGTTTTACCTGCCTTACGGCGATTACAGCGCATACAGGCGCTAACCACATTTTCCCAAAAGTGTTCTCCTCCTCGGTATCGTGGGATAACATGGTCTAAGGTGAGTTGTCTAGTTTCCTTACCACAATATTGGCAGGTATATCGGTCCCGGTGGAAAACTTCAAGGCGAGTTAGTTTTCTCTTAACCCGAGGACGTTTAATCAGATAGGCTAGTCGGATTACCGAGGGCACGGGGAATATGTTACTGGCTGAATGGATAAATCCTGAGCCATTCTCCAACATCTCAGCCTTACCCCAATAAAGTAACACCACCGCCCGTCGGACTCGACATATGTTGAATGGCTCATAGTTCTGATTTAGTACTAGGACAGGAAGGTTTATCATGTCTAGATTTCTCTCCACACCAAGGCTTATTTATTTTACCGAAAAACATCTAGCTATGCAAACTGCTTTAGTTGGCGCTTCTTAATCCCAGCGCTCTTTCTTGCCACCACGGGATATTTTCTTCCGGCTAGCCTGCAAATCGCTCCGGTAGTCAGGAGCAGTGATATTCCATACTAGGCTTATTTTAATATCTCCAAACCGGGAGCTAACGGGGCTGTCAATTTCCTCCAGTGCGTAGCGGGTGGTAACCACTGTCGCCAGCCAAGCATTATAGCGGTAGTTAATAACCTGGTAGAGCTTCTCCTGTGCCCAGGGTGTGGTTGACTGCTCGCCAAAGTCATCCAATATAAGCAGTGGGGCATTCTTGGCATTTTCAAAGATCTGGTCATAGGAAACCTTGCTCTCCGGGCTGAAGGTAGAGCGCAGGTGGTCAAGGAACTCAGGTACCACTACGAACAAAGCAGGCTGGACGGCTTGATAGCGGTAATTGGCAATGGCAGCGGCTAAGTGAGTCTTACCACAGCCGCTAACACCTAGCAATACCAGCCAGCCTTCGGGTGATTTGGCAAAATCAAAAGCTATGCGAAATGCCGCCTCCAGGTTCTCACGTTGTTCTGGCAGCAGGTTAACCCGCCTATGGTCAAAGTTTTTAAACGTCATGCTTTTTTGTAGCTCGAACCCCGGTCCCCAGCCATATTCCAGTAAGGGGGTAGGCTTTTCCTCAATTTCATATATCTGGCAAAGTCTAGGGTCAGTGAGGCGAGTGCGGAGCCTGTCTTCTAGCTCTTGGGTGGGCACGCTGGTAGTAATCACGGTAGGTAGTTCATTATTAAAGCGGTGGTTGAATAACTGGTCTAGCTTTTCCCTAGCCCAGGGCGTGCTGGCTTGAGTCCCTAAATCGTCTAAAACTAGCAGAGGAGCATTGCGCACTCGTTCAAAGAGTTCATCATAAGCTATTTCACTGTTGGGATTAAAGGCAGAACGCAGGTGGTGTAAGAGGTCGGGGATGCTCTGAAAAAAGACCGGATAACCAAGGTTAAGCCGCTCATTGGCGATGGCGGCTGCCAGGTGCGTCTTGCCACAGCCACTAGGGCCTATCAAGATTAACCACCCCTTGGGTTCGGTGGCAAATGCCTTGGCTGCCTCATAGGCACGGCTGAATCGTTCCTGGTGGGCAGGGTTGCCGCTTCTTCCCTGTGGCATCAGGTTATCAAAAGTGAAACGAGTCAGTGAGCCCAGGTTGCTATACTGCAGTACTCGACTTTGGCGTTCTCTGTCCAGTTCCTCTCGGGTGCAGCGGCAGGGTATTGCCTTACCAAAGTCAGAGTGCCCCACTGGAACATTGGCATAAACGAAGCCAATCCCGTGGCAGAGAGGACAGACTGTCTCTGGTGATGGTTCTGGCTCTTTATCGCCGGACAATGTGTCCATATTTGCCCTTGATGTATTTATCCGGGTCTTCCTTCTTTGCAGCATCTCGCCTATATGTTCCATCACCTCTGCCTTCTGCTGACCAGCGCTCTAAAATGGCGGCAATATATCTCCAACTTCTCTTGTTAAGGGCAATTGCCTCTTTGATAGCATCTTTAATCCAGTTCACCGGGTAGAGCTTCTCTGCTTCTCGCAGCTCTTCAGCAATTATTGGGGTTAGCATACCAATATTCTCTTCATAAAGGGTGAAGATGTCAGGCAGTTCTTCCAACTCAGTATAGGTTTGTACCTTGGTAGCCTTCAGTCCGGTGAGAGAAAGCTCGCCGTTTTGAATTTTACTTGCGGCCTGTCGGTTAGGCTCGGTATTGAGCAGGTAGATATCCTCTGACATGCCGTCTCTATCTAATACTATATGGAGGATAGTTCCCCGCCTGGTAGCCATTTCCAGGGCATTGCGCAATACCCTGTCCGGTGGTTCTGTTGCCTCCTTGAAGCTGCTCATTAGGCTCTTATTGGCTAAAAGCTCTCTAAAGGTAAGGAAACGGGGATAGCCTCTCTTGTGGTAGAGTGCCTCCAAAATATGGAGAGTTGTCTTTAGCTCAACGATATCACTGATTTGTGGTAGCAAGGTAGAGAAGAAAAAATTAGGTAACGGGGTAAACTGCATCTTGGTGGGGAAACCGGCAAGCTGTTTCATAGCAAACTCGGCTCCTCAGTAATGGCAATATCTTCAAACTTAGCTGTCCTGGGTAGGAAGTGCAAATCAATTTCTCCAGTAGGACCATTACGCTGCTTGGCAACTATAATGTTAGCTATGCCTTTTGGATATTCTTCACCTGAGTGGTCCTCTTCCCATGCTTCTTTAGTGGTATAGTAATAGTCATCCCGGTAGATGAACATGACCACATCGGCGTCCTGTTCAATACTGCCACTTTCCCGCAGGTCAGACAGCTGGGGTCGGTGTGAGGCGCGCCACTCTACAGCCCGGCTGAGCTGTGATACGGCTAGCACGGGCGTATTAAGCTCACGGGCCATTGCCTTAAGCGAGCGAGAGATATAGCTAATTTCCTGAACCCTGTTTTCCCCTCTTCCATCCCCCTGCATCAGTTGCAAGTAGTCGACAATGATAAGGTCAATGCCCCGCTCGAAGTTGAGTCGGCGGGCTTTGCTTCGCATCTCCACTACCCGGAGCTGAGGCGAGTCATCAACATAAATTGGAGCTTCGGAGAGGGCGCCAATAGCCTCCATAATTTTCTTTTCCTCATCTTCATTTTGGAGCTCAAGGCGAACCCGCCTGGAATCGACTCCAGATTGGCTGGAAAGCATGCGAATTACCAACATCTCCCGTGCCATCTCCAGGCTGAACAGGGCTATGCATGCTCCCTGCTGCACGGCAGCATTTACGGCGGCGCTAAGGGCAAAGCTTGTTTTACCCATGCTGGGTCGACCGGCAATGATAATCAGGTCGGAGCGCTGGAATCCACCCAGGAATTCATCAAGTTTGTGGAAACCGGAAAGCGCATGGCGGATTCGTTCGGGGTATCCCTCCGCTTCTGGTGGGGGAGTGGTTTCAAAGTACCTGTCCAGGAGTTGACGGATATGGATGAGGTCTCGCGGGCTCTGTCCGTGGCGCAGCTGGTATAGAATATCCTCAGCGCGATTAAGGCTGGTGTCAACATCCGGGTCAGCCTGGTAACCAATGGCGGCAATCTGGCCAGCGGCATTAATGAGGTGACGCATAGTCGATAAACGGTAAACAATCTGAGCATAGGTCTCAATATCAAGGGAAGTAGGGCAGGTAGCTATCAGGTGACTTAAATAGGCGGCGCCGCCACATGCTTCTAGCTTTTGCTGTCGGTCAAGCTCTTGAGCTACTGTGATTTGGTTTATTGCCTCATCGCGCTGGTAAAGCGACAGGCACGCCCCATATATTTGTTGATTTTGTTCATGGTAAAAATCTTTCGGTTGGAGTAAGCCAGCAATTCTATAAATTGATGTGCCATCTATTAGGAGTGAGCCGTTTACCGCTTCCTCAGCATCAGCATCATGCGGTGGTAATTTTTCACCATTCAATCTAGCTATTCTCCCCTTCTATTACGGTAACCTTTATTTTGGGTATTATATCCTTAGCTAGTCTAACGGCTACCTCATAGCTACCGAGTTGGCGGATAGACTCAGCTAACTCTATCTTTCTCTTGTCAATAACCAGTCCGGTGGTATTTTGCAGTTCATCGGCAATATCAGCGCTGGTAATTGAGCCATACAGGTGTTCTTTAGCTCCGACCTTAGCTTTTAGTGTAATTTCCTTCCCTTCTAGCTCTTGAGCCATTTCAACTAATTCGGTTTCTTCTAGGGCTTGACTGTGGGCTTTTACTTTGAGCTGTGCTTCCATGGCGCTTAGTGCTGATGAATTAGCCAGTAAAGCTAGCTTTTTGGGAATAAGAAAGTTCCTGCCGTAGCCATCAGCTACCTCTTTTATCTCACCAGCTCTAGCCACTTTGGATACATCTTGCAGAAAAATAACCTTCACTTTTTCTCCTTTGTATAATTATACTTCACTGGGGTAACGGAATAAAGGCATAATTAGATATTTTTATTGTTCGGTGATGAATTTTTCAGCATAGATGGCGGCGGTAGCTCCGTCTCCGGCAGCAGCTATTGCCTGCTGAGCAGAGTTGTGGCGTATGTCGCCAGCGGCAAAAATACCGGGTATATTGGTCTCCATCCTGTCATTGGTGATGATGGCACCAGTGGCATCTAAGGATAAGATGCCCTTGAGATAGTTTGTGGTCGGCTTGAAACCAATAGATATAAAAACTCCGGCTATATCCAGAGTAGAGCTTTGCCCGGTCTTTACCTGCCGAAGCTTGATTCTCTCAACCAAATCTTTGCCCTCAATTTCTTCGACTATAGTGTCCCACAGGAATTCTAGCTTAGGCTCAGAGAGGGCTTTTTCCTGTAGAATACGAGTGGCGCGAAACTGATTGCGCCGATGTATCACTGTGACCTTGGAAGCAAACTTGCTGAGGTGAAGGGCTTCAGTAATAGCGGCATTGCTACCACCGATCACGGCTACTGGTAGCTCTTTGAAGAAGGCGCCATCACAGGTAGCGCAGTAGGACACCCCCTTGCCGGTAAATTCTTGTTCTCCAGGTACGCCCAATTTGAGTCGTTCTGAGCCGCTGGCAATAATCACCGCCTTGGCGGTAAAGTTACCCTTGGTGGTCTCTACCACTTTTTGTTCCCCTTGGAGCTCAATGCTAGTAACCTCAGCCAATAAAGTTTCTAGCCCGTATTTTATTGCCTGCTGATGCATTAACTGTCCCAGCTCCAAGCCGCTAATACCTTCAGGAAATCCGGGGAAATTTTCTACCAACTCGGCTTCTGTTATCAGACCACCAAAGAGTCCTCTTTCTATGAGTAGGGTACTTAACCTCGCCCGTGAAGTGTAAATTCCAGCACTAAGCCCAGCCGAACCGCCACCAATAATAACTACATCATAGTCCTCGTTCATGGTTTGGTTCCTGTCTGGACAAAGTTTTCATCTTTAATTATTTCACATAGGTCTTGTTCTACTGTTCGTTTAGCTAAACCAATGGCGTTCTTAATTGCCTTAGCTTGGCTACGACCATGCGCTATGATGATATTCCCGTTTACTCCCAGAAGATATGCCCCGCCATATTCGCGATAGTCCAGTTTTTTGGTCCAGGAGTCCAATCCTGAGGTATAACGCAAAAGGCGCCCTGGGAGATGATAGGCATTGACCAAGGTGTGTCCTAACTGTCGCTGTAAATTTTGTAAGGTGTCCCCTAACCCCTCAATGGTCTTGAGCACTATGTTTCCAGTGAAACCATCAGTAACAATGATATCTGCTTTTCCAAGTGGTATATCTTGCCCTTCTATATTACCGATAAAGTTTAAGTTAGACTTTTTGAGCAACTTGTGGCTTTCTTGAACCAGTTGGTTGCCCTTGGTTGCCTCTTCGCCGTTGCTGAGTAAACCAACGCGTGGCGAGTCGATACCAAGAATGTGTTTGGCGTAGATGGTGCCTAACTGGGCAAACTGGACTAAATGGACTGGCCGGCAATCGGCGTTGGCGCCAGCATCAATAAGGAGAAACGGGGCGGTGTCAATATCAATGGTGCTGGCTATAGCCGGGCGCTCGATGCCTTTAATCTTTCCCAGGTTAAGGAGAGACGCACCTAATACTGCCCCGCTATTGCCTGCGGAGACAAAGGCTGAGGCGGTACCATCTTTTATCAGGTTAATGCCGACTACTATCGAGGAGTCCGGTTTATTACGGATTGCCTTGATAGGCGACTCGTGGGGCTCAATAACTTGGCTTGCCTCAATGAGAGTAAAGCTTAATTTCCTTAAATAGCGGCTGGCCTGCACATGAAGCATGCTTTTCGTGCCTACCAGAGCAATTTCTACTCCATATTCTTGGGCGGCTTTTACAGCGCCTTTAACTATTTCATGGGGGGCATACTCCCCCCCGGCGGCATCAACGGCAATTATCATCTTTTTCCTCAGTGTAAATATTTCAGCTACTTGGGCTTCTCTCCCATAGGTCGCAACGACCTCCCCACCGAGCAAGGGCCTGACCATTCATGGAAAGCTGGGCTATCTCACACAGGTTAGGGCAGGCTTTGCATTCAAACGAGGAGGTATGATACTCTATTTCACTTACGCCAAACCCCTTGAACTTGCTTCCGTTGCTTTTACTTACCATCTCTTCGTGGGCCAGTAAGGCGGCACCTATTGCTCCCATGACCTCGTGGTGAGGTGGGATAATGACCTCAGCATTAAGCTCTTCTTGAAGTGCTTTCACTATACCCTGGTTAAAGGCAACCCCGCCCTGAAATACTATCGGCGGTTGAATATTCTTCCCCAAGCCAACATTATTAAGGTAGTTACGCACCAGTGCCTGGCACAAGCCATAGATAATATCCTCGGTTCGATGCCCCATCTGTTGTTTGTGAACCATGTCTGATTCAGCAAAGACGGTGCATCGTCCGGCAATGCGCACTGGTGCCCGGCTATCTAATGCTCGCTTAGCGAACTCCTCAATGCTCATATTAAGGCGCAGTGCCTGGTGGTCAAGGAAGCTGCCAGTGCCGGCAGCACATACCGTATTCATGCCAAAATCAGTTACTATCCCATCCCTGATAATGATAATCTTACTGTCTTGTCCCCCAATTTCGATAATAGTCTGCACTTGAGGGATATGCAGCAATGTAGCCACCGCATGGCAGGTAATCTCATTCTTGACTAAATCGGCACCAATGATAACCCCAGCTAGGTAGCGGGCGCTACCGGTAGTCGCTGTCCCACGAATGTCAACATCTTTAGGCAATTGCTGTTTTATTTGCCTTAGCCCTTCCTGCACCATCTCAATGGGCTTGCCCTGTGTCGGCAAGTAGACGTGGGTAATAAGCTCATCGCTTTTATTCAGCACGGTAAGCTTGGTAGTTACTGAGCCAATATCAATACCTAAATAGGCTTCCATAGATTTTCCTTATACCGCCATTCGCTGCCGATTGATATTGCATACCCGTCGCTTGCGCTCCAGCAGGTCGACAAAAGCCTCCAGCCGGGTTAACATACCTGATTTGGCTAGTTGCTCATCACAGAGTATGGTCAGTACCGGGATATTCTCCTTGGTTGACGGCATGATGTTTTGCGCGACTATTTCCGGCATACAGGTGAAGGGAGCCAGGTGGATTATGCCGTCATACTCTTTGGCGTGGAGTACCTTTTCCCCCACCGATTCCCAGCCATCGCCACCAATATCTCGCTTGAGGTAAGGGAGGGCTGCCTTATGGATTCTGTCCTTCTCATTCACGCCCAGGGGATTAAGAAACAGGCTAAACTTAGTCCACCCTGAGATGAATGTTGTTCGTCTCACCTCCACTCCCAACTTACCCAATTCGTTCTCCACATCTAGATTGGAGAATGGCTCCAGCACCACATAAAACTCCCCGGTAATGCCCACTATTAGCGGTCGGGCCTGGGTATCCTTGGCTACCTGATTAAGCTGGTCAATGTAGTCTATTTTGACCTTCTTCAAGGTATTATAATCGCCTGCCTTATCAATGGCGTCAACAGCTCTAGTAAATAGTCGGCTGGCGGTCCCTTTTGCCAGCTCTACCGCCCGAACTTTTTGCACTACTCGCTCTATCTCATCCAAGGCGTTTAGCTTGGTCAGACCAAAGCGGAAGGCTGATATGATTTTAACCCACGGGGCATTATTTGACAAGCGCTTAAGCATTTCCAGTAGGCCGAAAAGCTTGTGCTGTGAAACCCCTACCTGAATCATTTCAATATCATACCCCAGGTCGTGAAGAATCTGTTCCTGGGTCTTGGCGTAGTAGCCCAGGCGGCAGATGCCAGAGCCACCGGGCATAAGCAGAATATCTACCCCCATCTCAGCCGCTTCAATTATGCTACCCAGGGTCAGCTTAAATGGGATGCAGAGACCTTCAGGGGAGTACTTGACACCCAGGGATAGGGTGTGCTGGTTAGTAGTTGGTGGTATCACATAATCAACATTGAGCCCTTGCATTAGGGCTTTAAGGGGTATATACAAGTTGCCCATATGGGGTATACCTATGCGCACGATTTTACTCCCTCTCTTTTCTTTCTATCTATCATATCAAGGAAGGCTTCCAGTCGGGTAACTACACCGCCTTCAGCGGTGTGCTCCTCCAGGGTTAGGCTCATAAAGGGAGTAGCCCTCAGTCTGGCGGCTTGCCGACGTACCATATCCATCATTAGCGAGTCAGGTCCGCAACCAAAGGTCATGATGCCGATAACACCGTTGGCGCCGCTTTCCAGGTAATGCCCACCAGCCCCCACCACTTCCTCTTCGTATGTCCAGTAGGCTTTGCCCACCAGTTTGGCTGTGGCCAAGTCAAGCTCCTCTGTAGTGAGCATCTCTGGGGTTAATACACCATTACCAATCTGCTCAAGGCGGGGAAGAAGGCGGTGGTTTACATAGTCATCATAGAGGAGGTAGGGGTGACCAATAACGGCAATGGTAGCTTGGGTTGGGGCCGAGTGGCTTAGGAAGATTTTTGGCTTTGCCTCAGGCAGACCAGATAGTTTGTCTATTGCCTGTAGTGGTGTTAGCCCATGGCTGGACATTAACTGTCGATAGCTAAGGTGGATTTGCCAGGCAGCGATACCGGCTCGCCTGACCTTAAGCGGGTTCCAGGTAAAGTGCCGTCCCAGCTTGTAAATAGCTTGAAATAGGTTACGCTTCCCCTTATTAATATCAATATCTATATCTAGAATAGGGGGAGATTCGGGGATGACAGCTCTAGTCATATCGGGTAAACCAAGAAACTTGGAGCAGTTATAGACCTTGCGTTTCACGCTGCGGATGGCAGGAATGAACAGGTAATCGCAATTTTCAACTAAGGAGAGAACATGACCCAGGAAAATCTTTGCTGGCAGGCAGGTATCAGCTACTACCCGTGCCGAACCTGCGCCTAGCATAGTCTGAGTGGTTGGTGGCGAAAACACCACCTCTGCCCCCAGTTCCTCAAAAAAGGTCTTCCACATAGGGTAGTATTGGTAATAGAGTAAAGCTCTGGGAATGCCTACCTTAATCATTTGCTTTGCTGGAATTCCTCTCTAATCTTGGTGACTATCTCAGGATTGGCTACCAGGTCAATAACTGTCATAGCCAGAGCCTTGGCGGCATCAAGGAGACCCTGGATACCTGCTTCTGAGGCTGCGGCTGAGGCAAATTGGGGAGAATGAACTGAGCCTCCCTTGGGGGCTATGGATACTATGGGATGAATACTAGGCATTAGCTGACTGACATTACCCATATCAGTGCTACCGAAGGCTCTTCCGGGGTCGAAGAGCTTAACCTTGCGTC
>SDBU01010296.1_pt1 | contig 10382 bp, 21 predicted proteins | sample 2277071 | NCBI WGS metagenome assembly SDBU01 (sample SAMN10397929, study PRJNA504765) | marine sediment metagenome | isolation source: marine sediment core GS08_GC12, 126 cmbsf | place: Arctic Ocean: Gakkel Ridge, Loki's castle | collected 2008 | reverse complement strand
AAATTGTTTATATTTTTTAGTTCTAACTCCGGTAGCAAAATGTATTTGCCTGCCTATCCTCCATCTGTGGTGCTTATCTTCGCGGATGCTGTGAATTTTGGCGCCACTCAGTATTTTATCTACAAATTGTGGTTGAAATCCTAATATCATTTATTTTCCCTTATATGTTTACATTGACGGCATTGATACTTCTTGCCCTTGATTAATGTTTTCCACCTACCATATCCACATTTAGGACACGATGTTGGTTTTTCTCTGTATTTAAAGTATTTATTGATTCTGTTCTTAGCCATTTATTTCCTCTTTGTTAAATATTAAAATTCCATTAACGTAAACTTTTTTATTAAAACCCTTGCCATCTTTCTCTATTTCAACCGTATCACCAACCTTAACTTTATTATTATAATCAAAATAAAATATAAGATTATCTTTAGCCCAACATTCCGTACAACCCATTCTTGAATTGTTTGCGAGTTTTATACATTTGTGTTTTTTTAACATTAATAATTCCTTGAATAGTTTTGCCATTTCAGTAAATTTACGTTTTGCTTCATTGTCGTCTTTAGCCGGAATTATTATTGAAACGGCACTTGTTCCTTGAACTATCTGTATTGTATAATATTTGCTTTTTATTTTTAGGTACGTACGTTCAACTCTGCTTAATAGCATAGTAGCAAGATTTAACTTTAAATCCTCTACAAGTAATGTTTTTTTCATTATGATTCATCCTTTGCTTGTTTTAAATAATAATCAGCTAATCGTTCTGTGTCTTTTGCGCTGTTGTGACGGAATTTTCTTTCATAATATTTTATAACAATTAGTATCGTTAAAAAATAAATTGGTAATAATATTATATAATTCACGATATTCCCTTATAATCTTCGGTCTTTGCCGGTTATTTTAAATTTGTTTTTTCCAACTATCCCCGCAATTCTTGAGATAATTCTACCATCATACACTAAGTCTGCAATATCGTGGTTAGAAGTAAATCCAGTAAACTTTTCCCATTCGTACCGTTCGTTTAAAATTTGGAATAGAATATCGTCAGAAAAATCAGTTTTAACCTCAGATCCAACATCGTCAATAATTAGTTTATCAACATCAATTAAATATTTTATTATCGTCTCTCGTTTATCAAACGCCGAATATCTTAATTGTGAACAAAACATCGCCCAGTTTTTAACACACAGCTTGTTAAAAACCATATTTGGATTGGCTATTTCTTCTTGCATTAATTTGTTATGGCGATCAATCCGATACGCCCATATAAAATACGTTTTGCCTGTTCCCGGAACTCCATGTAAATACCAACTTTTGTTTAAATCAATTTTTATAGACGTGTCTAGTGTAGCATTAATATACCTATTTGGAATTTTCATCTATACTGCTCCTTTTCTTCTTCTGATAAATTAACAGTTTGCCTGCGAACCCCTCTGTTAGGGTGGGTTTGCGATTTTGGTTGGTTTTTAGACCAAACATTAACAATAGCAAGATAATGAGATTTGTACTTATAGCCTTTCATTTCTATCCCTTCATCAAGTTTTTTAATTAATTCTTCCCAGTTACCAAATTTTGTTTTTAGTTTTTCAAATTCTTGATCTGTTAGAAGCACATTTTTGTATTTACCGCGTTTGTGTTTTTTTGCGGATTCACTTTCACTTTCCTCTTTCACTTTCCCTTTCAATTTCCCTTTCAATTTCCCTTTCAATTTAAGCAAACCATTTCGAATGCTTTCAAAGCCTTTCGAACCGTTGTCTAATATCTTGTCTTTTAAGAAGTTAGGAAGTGCCTCAAATAAACTTTCCACATTTAGTTGCATATTAGGATTTAGCTTTTGATTTTTAAGAAATTTAGTAATTATGATGAAATTGTCAGTATAAATTATCCTTGAATCGCTTTCGAACCGTTTCAAAGCCTTCTGAACCGTTTCTTTAGAAATGCCAGATTCGTCACTGATCCTTTTTATCGATATTTCATAAACTCCAAGCAAGTTGGTTAAGGGGTTGGTTAGAAAATATAAATAAAGCAATTTCTCGCTTGTGTTTAGTTCCTCAATCCAAGTATCGTACCAAAACTTAGTTTGTATTGATCTGCTTTTATCTGCCATAATCTTCACCAATTTTAGCTATCATTTCATGGTTAGATGGTAGTGATAAAAATTTATATAGTCCGTGTCCAACCGAAAACCTGTCGCTTTTTAATTTAAAATGAATAAAACCTAGAGCAATGTTTTTAATATCAGACGACAAGAAGCCTAGATCATAGAGAATTTTTATTAGATCATGTTCATTTTCTTCTTTGGTTGATTGTTCAATTTCATGGCAAGTTTTACATAGAGTTACTAGTCCAGTATCCGGGTGTTCCCATGCTTTTTTGTTTGGTAAATAGTATTTATGATGTATATGTAAGGTGTTTTTGTCGCTACCGCATTCTTGACAAGTAAAATTATCCCTTTCGAGAATCTTTAGCCGTTTTTTTTGCCAACGCGGATCTAGGAATTGCTCAGAATAGGTACTCATGTTATTACCTCAAAAGAACACCCCCGCCAATATGTGCTAATACGCCACATAACGAGCGCAGACAACGAGTGTCCATAAAGACGGGGGAATTATTGATTGAAAAGAATGTTATGTAATCAATTAGCATAAAGTAAACTAACACCGATTCAGTTAATTATCAAGATAGTTAGATTCGATTACTTCCTTCACTTTTTCGGCGTTATCTCTATGATCTATCCAATATCTAACCTTTTCCTCGTCGTAAAGACGCACTTGCCCGCTTCCCGTATGTGGCAGTCCGGCTTTGCGCCAGTTAAATAATGTTTGTTTTGAAATACTAAACATCTTGATCACATCTCTACTTCTCATGTCTTTCTGCATTGTTTATCCTTTTTAAATATATTTTCTTGTTTTTGCTTTAGATGATTATAGTTGCCTCTTGCACATTCGAGGATATGTAATCCAAGTTCAAGCTCTATACAGTTATTTAGTAATGTTCTTTTATCGCCAATGTAATTATGAAAATCATTAATTAAAAACCCCTGCTGTTCCATCTTTACATTTAACGTCATTCCCTTGTCATTTCTTACTTTTTTTCTACTAACTCCCGTGTCTGTAATCTTAAAATTGCTCCAAAAATAATGGCTTTGTACTTCTTGCGGAACAATTAAGGGATCATAATAACTTCTAACATTTTCAATTACAAATTTACAGTTAGTAAAATGTTGTAAAAATATTATTTCCTCGTACAGCTTCATGTCAGGATATGTCATCTTTTTGCCTTTTGCCTTCAAGAGAAAATTCATTCTGCTGTGGCTCGGACAGGGTGGTGAACTCCATATAAAATCAAATTCTTTGAAATTATCTAATAAATATTGGTGAGCATCAGCAATTACTACTTTATCATCCGGGAAGAAGTCTTGATATATTGCAGCAATACTCTCATTGTTCTCGATTGCTGTAACTTCCACATCTGTCCAAAGTTGTCTATTACCACCAATTCCTGCGTATAGATTAAGAACTTTCATTTTCCCTCTAGTTTCTCGTATTCAGTTAATAATTTTTTTAAAGTTTTTAATTTAAGACCACAAAAATCTTGCATTTCCTTCATCGCCTTTCGTGCTGAAAGGCCGGAATGTGGTGTAAGATACTTCGCTATATCTCCGATAATAAACTCCATTGCTTCGACAAAGCTGCTTAATCCTGATTTATGTAATTTTATCGTATGACGCAACTGTATCGATTCAGTATGGTTGTGGATTATGTTGGCAATTTGTTTACGGAATATCCATAAAAACACTTTCCTTCTAAACCTGGTAGTTTGTACTTCCGGCGCTTTATCGTCGCTCACGACTGTACCTTTTCGGCCGGCAAATCAACTATTTGCGGAATATCATAGGCGTCTATTAACGGCTTTATCGATTTAGCGATATTGTCGGCTAGGTATTTTGACCGTTTACCAATTTCCGGACCGGCTCCAAAATGAACAATTTGAAATTTGCCATTTACGTCCATAGTTATAAATATGGCTATTACTTTTTTATTCTTTAGAGCAACCTTAGTGATATCAGATGTCATGTCACGCAGTTGATTCCTTTCACGTTCGCTTACTTCTGAACGAATATCTACTTGCTTAACATTTTTTTTTGGTTGATTTTTAACCGGTTTAGGTTTTACGATTTCTTTAATCTTTTTTGCCACAATTACTCCTATATGTTAATTATTGATTAGCTTAAAAATTCTACACCATCTTCAATCTCTTGGTCAAGTATTTTTTGTAACGGTGGCAGTATTTTTTGAGCAAAAACATCACAGGCAATTTCAACTTTTCTACTATGGACAATATAAGACATTCCAGTAAATAGCTTAGTTCCAAAATAACCCATATTTATACCACAAAGAAACTCTCTAAAATCTTCACCGAAACTTCTCCACGCATAAGATAAATTACCATAGTCGGTTACCGAAGCAAACAATCCATCACTTGTTAAAACTATTTGTCCTAACCATTCACCTTTTTCCCCTCTAAGCGTGTAACTTTTTGATTTTACTTCTTTCATCATTACTCCTGTTTTTTAAATATCCATTGTGCTAAAATTTTAAGTGCTTCTTTGTATAAATAGATATAATACTTCTTTCTGCCTGTTTGGTGCAATTCTTGATGGTGTTCTCTACATAGCGGTATTATCGTGAAATCTTCCCATTTCGGCGTTTTTCTGTCTCGACCCATACCAACACTAAAAAGGTGGTGCGGGTCGGCTACCCCGTCGCAAATAAGACAGGGTAGCGTTCTCACATGATCTTTATATTCTTCAACAGAGATCAATTTTATTCCGGCGGGTCCTGTAGTTCGTCCTTGCTATCGTCGCGGACATCTTCGTTTTTCGGTCCTAAGTCCTCACTTTGTACCGTTTCGGCTCCCTTGCCGGCGTTTGGATCGTCCTCTTTTAAATCAATTTCAATCTGCAGCCGTTCACCTCCTACATAATTTTTAGCATGATCGATTACGGATTTTAGTGCTGCGATACACGGATCCGTAAGATGTACCATTTTATTAAAATCACCATCGACATTAATTGACTTATTCGGTGAATTTAACACTAGCGGACTATTCGAATATGCAAGCTGCTTCGTTCCGGTAACAACTGCGCTAGTCAGTTCACCGTCCTTATATTTGAACGATAACCCGGTAATATTAACATCTTCACACATTACCGGTATATCCTGCGGCTTGTCACATAATTCGCATAATTCAATCAAATGGAAATCCATTTTTTGAAAAGCATCTTTGAACGCAATCACCGGCTGCTCCGGTGAATCGATGCTGTATCTATTGAGCAATTCTTCATCATTTACAACGACCGCTTTGTCATACTCAATAAATACGCGCTCCTGTTTAATTTTGATTTTTGTTATGTGCATTATTTCCCTTTCTCAGAATAAATATTCTGTTATTTTTTTTCTATACTCAACTAAAAGAGTAGTTAGTTGCGCTAACCTCTCAGGCGTTTCATTAAGGAAGGCTGTCAGCGATATTGGTTTTCTTTCTTCACAAGTAGTTTGGTCCTGCCCTGAACCTTCTATCCTTCCTATGAGATTTTTGAGACAAGAAACTTCAGTTTCAAGGTCACTAAGACAACCGTTAATGATTAAATGTTTTTGTTCTTTTCCTGGTTTGATTGATTCGTTCATTTCTTCATTTCCCTCCGGACAGTTCTAATAAATAGCACATCCTTACGCTTTTCAAGATCCGGTAAATCCTTGAATGGAACTAGGTTAGGATGCGTTTTGAGTTTCAGATCCTTGTTAAGTGCATATTTCCAACCTTCTTTTTCTTTATAGTTACACCACATTTGATGTATTTGCGTCGGTGTTACCTTTGGATCGGCGATAACTTCTGCTACCCCGGCAACGATGCTTTCTTGAACATCTAGCGGCAATTCATCCCATACAGGAGCGCCTTCCAGTTTGCTCTTTTCACAATATGCTTGATTAGTCGCGTGGCAAATCTTAGCGATCTCTAGGTTTATTTTCATTTTTTCTCTTTTTTTTTTATTATGCAAATTTACGTGGCGTTGCATTTTCACCATTCTATCACAAAAAGACATTGGTTCTACACAATGCTCTATTATTAAGTCTTTACAGCCAAGCAATTCACTTTGAGATTTTCTAAATTCATCAACTATAAGGTGGCTATATCTAACACCGCGCCAACGTGGTTTATTGTAATACCACAATATATCATTATCGTCGGCGAATTTTTTGAATTGTTCAAGAGTAATCGGAGGTATGCCACGCATTGTATCAGAAACCTTACCCATCGCCATTAATCTTTTAACATATTCCGGATTATTAATATATAATTCCATATTACACCCGCCGAATACTTTGTTAAATAGTGTGTTCATAATTAACTTTTTTAGTTAAGCATTAATTTGGCGACAGTCTTTACTATCTTTACTATCTTTAGTTTCTCTGCAATATCCGTCATATTGGCCGTTTGGTAACCAATAATGTGTAGTTTTACATTTATCTTGTATCTCAATTACTAATAAGTAAAGATTGGATTTTTTTACTTTAATTGGATATTCTGTGCTTATATTCATCTGTTCCTTTCTTTTATTTAATTCTCATACTTTACGACCTGTCCAGTGGCATTTCTTGAATTTCTTCCCGGAAGAACATGGACACATTTCGTTGCGGCCTACTCTTGGTGGATTTCGCTTCAACTGCTGTAATGTCGGCGGTATTTTCATTTCCATTAACTTGTTTTCCTGATCGGCGAGTAATATTTCTTCGGCCATTTTTTTAGGTTCCGGCTTGTGTTTTTGAACATAATCGGATAACCGAAAATCGCTTTGTTCCGGGATACTTTCCATCAAATTTTCATAATCGGTCATTTCTTCTGGCGTGTAGATTCTTCCGGTATCTGTATTCATTTGATTAACCACTTTAAAAAATTATCTGCCGAATCCCATCCCGTAATCTAACCGTGATATATTAGACTAGCGATAAATCCAACAGTAAGACCGGGCAACAGAATTAAAAATGTTGGTACCGTTACAAAAAGATATTTAATTGTTTTCATTTGAGTTCCTTACGTAATTTTCGTAAATATGCACCTAGTTCCTTTGTGGCTTGCATCACAGCACCGCCTTTTACGCATACGCACGGCAATCCGATTTTAATTTTGATCTTATCACAAGTACAGTCAATTTTCATCGCATCCTTCATGGTGGTCAATAATTCGTGGATTTTTTGGCCAATAACGGCGTGTTTTCTAAGTATATTAAGTTTAACAATTCCTTTAGCACCAAAAAAACTTGCTAGTGCTGCATCCCACGCATCGCGCATCGCCTCTTTCGTATAGTGGAATTTATCTTTGCCCGGGTGTGTATTAAACCATTCTTCGAAATTTTTGTATTTCATCTGTTTCTTCGCCTCCTAATTTTATTCTCACGAAACGATTGAAGTCCATAATGAGATAGCGTCATAGCGCCAAAATAACAGGTGCCTTTATATCCCCTCAATATCAACTTCGATTTTTTCTGTGCGTGTTCTAAGCTCTTTGCTTCAATTAATCTCTCTCTAACAACTTCAAAATCCTCATTCAAAAGTTCTAAGATATATTTAGTCATTTCTTTGGCTTAGACAGTCTAGCTTTTGGCATTTTTCTCGTCAATCGTCATCATTTACCCGCCTTCTCTAATTTATCGGTGATATCTTCTACTTTTTTCAATCTTTCGTGCCACATTCCTAAATCTTCATTGAATTCTTCCAATTTTGTGATACGCCTAAAAGCGTTTCCTAATCCTTTTTTGAACTTGCCGATTACTTCATTATATTTACTCGTGAAAGAGACATTATCGCGGGTAATGCTGTAGTTGTATTTGTTCATGTCGCGATCAAAATTATTTGCTATTTTCTCTACGCCGGCCAATCTGTTGTTTAAATCCGCGTCCTCTAGTTTGGCTAAATCGTCCATCAGTTGAATATTGTCTTGTTGTAGATTGTTTGGCGTAGACCACAGTGTATTATAATGCTTAATTTTCTTTTTTATCCGGATAACTACTTTTGATATCAGGTATGTAGCAATTAATGTAAAGATTATTGTGTAAACGATTATCACCGTTATTTGAAATGTGTCCATTTTTTCCCCTTTCTGAAATGATTGTAATTTCTTTCTGTAAAACTTTTATTTTAAACGCTCTTTGTGAATTTGCTTTAGTCGTGTAAGGTATATTCTAGCATTATCTACCGAATCATTAAAAACCACTTCGGATAGCTTCTCTATAAGAGCGCTGTCGTGTGTTTTAAATATTTGTGCATTATGCACGTCGTTGCCGTCAGGAACTCCCTTTATACTCTCATCGTCTATCCTTATTGCATATAATCCGCTCTCTATAACTTCTATCCTACGTGTCATCTGTGTAAGACATCTTGAAATATAATGCGCGTCTTTCATATTATCCCCTTTTTAAACAAACAAAACTATAGTAAAGCGTTACAATAAGTCAAGTGGATTTTGCAACTAACGAAACCTTTTTTACTTACCTTTTAAACGGAATCTCTACGTAAATAGCTATTTATACATGACTTCTTACTTACTAAGACTGTTTTCAACTAGCCCGGGTGTTGATGTAATAGCTATATATAATACGAGGGGGCGTACCCGCTTGGCATGGGTGGGTCTACCGGTTAATTTATGTTGATTTGTGTGTCATTATGGCTGAATCAGCGTCAGGTTTTAAGTCAGGTATCAGGTATTGATATTGTAAGTCATTGTATTGTATGTAGTTGCGTGAGTTTTGCGTAGTCTGCTTTATATCAAAAAACAAGACTAACTGTTTAAACCATGATCCAATAAGCGGGTACTCTACACCTGTAAAAAGGCATTGTGTTAAGTTAATACTAGTGGCTCTATTATACATAATAAAACTTATACGACATTTATTCACCCTCGACAAAAGGTCTCTATTATACATAACGTCTATTTATAAGCGCATACTAATCACGTGTGAACGGACACTGTTTATATTGATAGGAATACAATCCCACCATCAGTATCCACTCTTATTTGTTACTTGCATGTAAACTAGTGGTAATAATTAAGAGATTGGTACGCTTTGCAAAACCCACATCTATTTAATACTTAATCATAATGAGTTATAATCTTGTTTTGTATAAATAATTAAAATATACCTTGACTTTGACATTTACCCTTTTGTACTTTCTTATACAGTTAGACACTAATAAAAGGAGAAATACATGAAGTTCGTAGATATTCAAGGTGATCTATACGATTACAACAAGCAAAAATGGATCAAGATCAATACTTTAACAGATACACAGTTGAGTGATCATAGATTCCGTACTCCTGGTGGAGTGACCTATCTAATCAATCCAAACAACGACAAAGAATACAAATACACATCTAACTAAAAGGAAAATCCATGAATCAATCCATAGAATTAATCCTCCTGTTAGATACTCTTAACATAATATTTAATGTAACTATTGTTATGTTGATTGTTGTGTTAATATTTAAGAGGTTTAAATAATAAATGAATGATACACTTAACAATCAATTAGCGCAAATCTGTAATAATCTGTACTGCTTACTTCGACACGTAAAGTATTATCATTCATCTAGTCTTGGCTTAGGTGTTATCCACGAACTAGAAGCGCAATATAATAAACTGTTTAAGCTGATCTATGGTGATAAATAATGGATCAAACAATCAATAAATGGGGTTAATACAATGAATAAACTAAATAAAGATTTACAAGACTATTTAACAGAGTCAAGTTTAAACGGAATGGCAGAAAGCCATCTATCCGCATGGATGAGTAGATATTATGGAATGAATAAAGAAGATATTGAATTTGATTTAAACGTCAACCACGACGATAGCTTAGAAATCGAATACACTGAAGAAATGTTATCAAGAAAGCTGAACGGCGAAGAAATAGATTTTATGGTAGATAAATTTCATGATGCTATTATTGATAACATCAATTTTCTCAGCGGTGGCGGTGCCAATGGATGGTGGGATACTTGCGGAGCTTTTAACCATGAATAAATATAAAATAATCTATCTATTGATATTTGCGCTTGCTATCTCAATCGTGGCGCACAATATAATCCACGACATAACTTATTTAATAACATAAAAAGGATTAATTATGAATAAGACAGAAATTTTTATACAAACATATTACAGGGATGATCCTTATCATTCATTTCCATTTAATAGTAAACAAAAAGATAGAATGCGTAAGGCATTAGACCAACTAATCAATTCAGAGCAGAATAGAATTATTAGAATTATTGAAGGTCATTTGTTAATCAAAACAATCAGAGTGGCACTTATCAAAGCCATA
>SDBU01010295.1_pt1 | contig 10383 bp, 9 predicted proteins | sample 2277071 | NCBI WGS metagenome assembly SDBU01 (sample SAMN10397929, study PRJNA504765) | marine sediment metagenome | isolation source: marine sediment core GS08_GC12, 126 cmbsf | place: Arctic Ocean: Gakkel Ridge, Loki's castle | collected 2008 | reverse complement strand
GGATGCATGATATAGCCGAGTGTAACAAATTTTAGAAAATTGCCGGATAATATGGAAAAAACAAGCGATATTATTAAGAAACGCAGAAAGAAAATCGCAGATTTAAAAAATAAAAACATTAATCTTTTTCCGAACGATTTTGTTGTTTCTCATACCGTAAAGGATATCAGAGCTGCGATAGAAGATTTGCCGGATTCCGCCACAGACGGAGCTGTTTTTGCTGTTGCAGGTCGAATGATGGCAATAAATCGTTTTGGGAAAGCATCCTTTATCAGGTTCAGGGATCGAACAGGACAGCTTCAGGCATATGTAAGAAAAGACAAAATAGGCGATGTTGCTTATAGTCTCTTTAAGCAACTCGATATCGGGGATTTTGTCGGTTTAAAAGGACAAATATTCAAGACCGGAACTGGAGAGTGGACTCTCCTGGCTGAAGAATTAAAGCTTATCGGTAAAGCAATAAGACCTCTTCCAGAAAAATTTCACGGGCTCAAAGACCCTGAAAAGCGTTATCGCCAGCGTTACCTTGATCTAATAATGAATACCGAGGTGCGTGACATATTTTTAAAAAGAGCTAAGATAATTCAGACGATACGTACATTTCTTCTTGGCCGGGATTTTCTTGAGGTGGAAACACCTATGATGCAGCCCATTCCAGGCGGGGCGGAAGCCACCCCATTTACAACCCATCACAATGTATTGGGGATGGACCTGTTTTTGCGTATTGCGCCTGAGCTCTATTTAAAGCGTCTTGTTATAGGCGGGTTTGAAAGGGTTTTTGAGATCAACAGAAATTTCAGGAATGAAGGGGTTTCATCACGGCACAATCCCGAATTTACCATGCTCGAGTTCTACCAGGCATATGCTACTTATGAAGACCTGATGGATATAACGGAAGATATGTTTTCCTATGTGGCCGGGCAGGTTTGTGGTTCCACCTCTATTACATACCAGGGACATACCATCGAAATGGGCGTCAAGTGGCGCCGAATGACCCTTTCAGCAGCGATGGAGGAGCTTGGAGGCATTGATCCAGGTCTGCTTAGGGACAGGAAAGGACTTTTTGAATTAGCATCTTCAAAGGGGATTGCCATTCCAAAGACCAGGCGCCCTGGAAAGATTATAACAAAGCTGTTCGATCTTTTGGTGGAGCCAAAACTGATCCAGCCCACATTTATTACCGGATATCCGGTGGAGGTTTCCCCTCTTTCCAGAAGGAGCGATAATGAACCTGACCTCGCGGACCGCTTTGAGCTTTTTATTGCGGGACATGAGATTGCTAATGGGTTTTCGGAGCTGAATGATCCGGATGACCAGAAAGAGCGTTTTTTGCAGCAGGTAGAGGAGAGAAAAGCAGGCGACCAGGAAGCTCATTACATGGATGAGGATTATATAGAAGCATTGGAATACGGCCTGCCCCCAACTGCGGGGGCGGGGGTAGGGATAGACCGGCTCGCAATGCTTCTTACCGATTCTGCTTCCATCAGAGAGGTTATTCTTTTTCCACATATGAAACCAGCGGGGAAGAGATCAGAAATCAAGTAATAGTTTAGACCAGAAAGAATGTTCAGGTTTATCCTGTACGGGTGCTTCGCGCAATTCTTGCGTTTCCCATTTCTGACACCTGATCCCTGGCACCTGAAACAAAAAAGAAATTATGTCTTTTGAATTTTTTATAGGTGGTCGCTATCTCAGGGCCAAACATAAACAGACTTTCATTTCATTAATCACCATTCTTTCCATAGCAGGTGTTATGATCGGGGTTATGGCCTTGATCGTGGTAATTGCGGTCATGTCCGGCTTTGAGTCTGATCTTAAGTCCCGTATCCTTGGGGTTGAGTCACACGTGGTAATAATGCGCCATGGTGGTCCCTTTTCTGACTATCGAACGATATCTGAATATGTGGAAAAGATCGAGGGGGTTGAAGCAGTCACACCCTTTATTTTTACTCAAGCAATGCTTCGTTCATCATCCGGGGTGTCCGGGGCTGTTTTAAGAGGAATTGACCCTGAATCGGCGGGCCGGGTAATAACAATTTTAGAAAGTGTTTCTTTGCAGAACATCTCATGGCGGAATCAGTCGAAACAAGGGGAAAACACAACCATTTTTATTCCTGGGGTCGTTTTAGGCAAGGAGCTTGCCAGAAACTTAGGTGTAGCCAAAGGTGATACGGTTTACCTGATATCATCTCGGGGAATGATTTCTCCCATAGGACACTTGCCCGCAATGAAGCGATTTCAAGTGATAGGTCTTTTTGAGTCTGGTATGTATGAATATGATGGATCCCTGGCATACATCCACCTAAAAGATGCCCAAAAGATTTTGCGGATGGCAGATTCGGTAACCGGTATTGAAGTGCGGGTAAAGGATATATACAGTGCAAATAACATTGCTGAAAAGATAGTGCAAGGCTTGGGCCAAAAATATAAAAACAGATCTTATTGGGCAAAGGATTGGATGCAGATGAACCACAACCTGTTTTCAGCTTTAAAGCTTGAAAAGACGGTTATGTTTATCATTTTAGCCTTAATTGTTCTTGTCGCAGCCTTTAACATAGCAAGCACACTTATTATGATGGTAATGGAAAAGACCAGGGATATTGCCATCTTAAAGGCCATGGGTGCCACGGATAAGAGCATTAGAAAGATTTTTGTCTTTAAGGGGATGGTCATAGGTTCCGTGGGCACGATTTTAGGAGTCTGCCTGGGATTTATACTGTGCACATTACTCGGCCATTATAAGTTCATTGAACTTCCGGGAGATGTATACTATATAACGACACTTCCGGTACGCCTTGAGTCTTTAGACGTTTTGTTGATTGCTTCTGCCGCAATAGTGATATGTTTTTTAGCAACCCTTTATCCGGCCCGCCAGGCGTCCAGACTCAACCCGGTTGAGGCGATCCGTTATGGTTGATAATAAAATAATTACCGTGAGAGATCTATGGAAGAGTTTCAAAAGCAATGGCGCCTGGATAGATATTTTAAGAGGGGGAAACTTTGATTTAGATCCGGGAGAGACAGTGGCGGTTGTCGGGGCATCCGGAATCGGCAAGTCTACTTTTCTCCATATCCTTGGAACTCTTGAGCGGCCCGATAAAGGTACCCTTTTGTTTCAGGGAGAAGATGTATTTCTTTTTGATGATATAAAGCTGGCAAGATTTCGGAACGAATCTATCGGTTTTGTTTTCCAGTTTCATCATCTTTTGCCCGAGTTTTCGGCTATTGAAAATGTGATGATGCCGTTACTTATTAAAGGGCTGAGCAAGCAAAATGCCGGTGAGGCGGCTGAGGCAATATTAGTCAAGGTGGGACTTAAAGATAGATTGTTTCACAGAGTAGCTAAACTTTCAGGTGGGGAACAGCAACGGGTGGCCCTGGCAAGGGCCCTGGTTCTTAAACCTTTTATTCTTTTAGCTGATGAGCCTACCGGTAATCTCGATAGGAAAAACAGCGAACAGGTTCATGAGCTACTTATGGAGTTAAACAAAGAGCTTTCTATGACACTGGTTGTGGCGACCCACAACATGGAACTTGCATCCCTGATGTTCCGAAGCGTGACTATTGTCGATGGACAACTGGTGGAAACCGATTGAGGTATTTTTTATGTTAAGACGCTTGAGTCTCCTTATAATTGCGATAATGTGCTTTTTCCCGAACACCGGATATTCACTGGAATCGGTCCGGATTGTAGTGTTACCCTTTGAAATCCACTCACTGGAAGATCTTTCATATCTGAAAATCGAAATTCCGGAGGTAATCAAGAAGCAGCTAAAACAGGATGGTGCCATGGTAATAGACCTGGAAGCTGTGCCGGCCTTGCCTGATATATCAGAGATAGAAAAGGTGGAAAGTACTGATGAAATCCGAAATTTTGGTATTAAAAGCGGGGCTGATTATGTTATTTGGGGCAGCTTGACCAGGGCAGGTCAAAAGTTTAGCCTGGATGCAAAGATGATAGAATCTTTGGGTAGCAGGCCTCCGGATGTTTTTTCCAAAGAGGGAGAAAACATCGAAAATCTCCTTGGAACAGTGAGAGAGCTTACCTTTGAGATCGGTATGAAGATTTTTAAATGGGAAAAGGTTGCCGAGATACTTGTTGAGGGTAATAAGCGAATTGATGAAGATGCCATCAAAAGAGTTATTTCTACAATGCCGGGCGATCTTTATGTTCCAAACAAGCTTTCCGAAGACCTTAAGGCTGTGTATTCAATGGGATATTTTGATGATATCCGGATTGAGGCTAAAAAAGGACCTGCCGGAAAGATCATAATATTTAAGGTAAAAGAAAAACCGACCATCAGAGAAATTAAAATAAAAGGCAACAAGGCCATTGACAGTGAAGATATCAACGAGAGTATTAACATAAGTACCGGTTCAATTCTGAATATCTATAAAATACAAAATAATATTAAACAGATAGCTGATCTATACAAAGACAAGAAGTACCACCACGTCAAAGTCACCTACAATATTCATCAACTTGAACACAACCAGGCAGATCTGGAATTTGTAATTGAGGAGGGTGAAAAGATCCTAATAAAAAAGATTATATTTGAAGGGAACAGTGATTATTCGACCAAGAAGCTGAAGAAAATGATGAAAACGTCGGCAAAAGGTTTTTTTTCCTGGTTGACATCATCCGGGGACCTGAACATAGAAGACCTGAATCAGGATGTTGCCATGCTTTACGCATTTTATCATAATAATGGCTATATCCAGGCCAGGGTTGGTGAACCGAATATTGAATATAAGGACAATTGGATCTATGTCACAATTAAAATTGATGAAGGACCTAAGTTTAAAGTCGGGAAGGTGAGTGTGGCAGGTGATCTTATCTCACCTGAAGAGAAGTTGTTAGAGAAACTGAAGATTACAAAGGAGGAGTTTTATAACCGTGAAATTATCCATGACGATGTACTTGTTATTACTGATTTTTACTCTGATGAAGGGTATGCCTACGCGGATATAGTACCCCGGATTGATAAAGATTTCGATAAGCTGGTGGTCAATATTACTTATGACATTGATAAAGGCAATCTTGTTTATTTTGAAAAAATAATTATCGGTGGAAACACAAGGACCAGAGACAAGGTTATCCGCCGTGAGCTTAAGGTTTATGAGGAGGGACTATACAGAGGGCAGTTACTGAAACGCAGCGTACGCAATCTGTATCGTCTTGATTTCTTTGAGGATGTTAAAGTTAACACTTCAAAGGGAAGTTCCGATGACCAGATGATTTTGAAACTCGATGTTACGGAAAAGCACACCGGCGCTTTTACTTTTGGCGGCGGTTACAGCAGTGTTGAAAATGCCTTTGCCGTGTTTTCTATTTCCGAAAGGAACCTGCGCGGCCGCGGGCAGATCCTCAATCTCAAGGCCCAGGTGGGAGGGACGACAACTAAGTACAACTTGAGTTTCACTGAGCCCTGGCTGTTTGATATTCCTCTGTCCGGCAGGTTTGATCTGTACGACTGGGAAATTGATTATGATGACTACGATAAGTCCAGCATGGGGGGTGGTGTAACGTTCGGCTATCCGGTTTTTGATTATACCCGGGCCTATCTTGGTTATAGCTATGACAAGGCTGATCTCGAGAGTGTCAGTATATATTCTTCAGATTCAATCCTGGAGATGGCGATGGGAGATTCTGTCGTTACAAGCAGTGTGACAACAACGTTGCGTTACGATTCAAAGGACAAACAATTTAATCCAACCGAAGGGTCGGAACACAGAATATCTATTCAATATGCCGGCCTTGGCGGAGAAGTTGGTTATACAAAATATGTGGCGGAAACCGGTTGGTATATTCCGTTGTTTAAGAGCACCGTAGGTTTCCTGCATGGTAAAACCGGTTTTATTTATAGAAATTCCGGAAAGATCCTTCCTGATTATGAACGGTTTTTTCTGGGGGGTATGAATTCATTGCGTGGTTTTGACTGGGAGGACATAAGCCCGAAAGAGGTAAACATGTATGGTATCGAGGCCGAGACCGGGGGAAACAAATTTGTCCAGTTTAATTTCGAATATCTGGTGCCTCTAATCAAAGAAGCAGGAATTATCGGACTGGTTTTTTACGATACTGGCGATGTATTCGACGAAGGTGAAAATATTGACATAGGCAACTTGAGGAAAAGCGTTGGATACGGCTTCAGGTGGTATTCTCCCATGGGGCCGATTCGGATTGAGTATGGCTATATTCTCGATCCTGCAGAAGGAGAGAAAAGTGGCGGTCGCTGGGAGTTTACAATGGGTGAGGCGTTTTAGATTCTGCCACCAAGACACCAGGGCACGAAGAAAAACATAAAAAAGTCTTTATGCCTTAGGGCCTTTGTGGCAAATAATTTTTGGATCCGGCCTGGTCGGGTTAGGGTTATTTACACTTACTAGCAAAAGGGGGGCTTAAATGAGGACTGGAATAATAGTATTTGTAGCAACAATTTGTTTCTTTTTTTTCTTTGTTATTTCTTCGTCTGCAGCAGATATTGCCAAAATAGGGGTTGTTGATTTTCAGAGGATTTTTGAGATATCCGATGCCGGCAAAGCGGCCCAGACTAAAATCAAAAAACAGGGAGAAAAAATGGAGGCTGATCTTAAGAAGGAGGGAGAAGAATTAGAGGGACTAAAAAAGAAATTTGAGCGTGAAGCCCTGGTTATGAGCAAGGAGATGCGTGAAGAGAAGGAACGCGAGTTCAGGATAAAGATCAACGATTTTAAGTCTCTTGAAAGAAAATACAAGGCAAAGTTCAAGGATCTTAATGCCAGGCTCGTTAGTAGTTTGCAGAAAAAGCTCTTAGGGCTTGTTGAGGAGATAGGGAAAAAGGAAGGTTATCTTCTTATCATTGAAAAACGGGAAGCTGGTGTGTTGTATGCGCCGAGCACGATAGATGTAACAGACGAATTAATACAGAAATTAAATGCTACTAAATTTAATCCGAAATCTGGTGAGATCTCGGATTAAATTAATACGGTTTATTTTCAAATGGAAATATCACTTGCCAGGATAGCCGATATTGTTGAAGGTAAGGTTAAAGGCGATTCTAAAAAAAACATTCGCGGTGTAGCCCCTTTTGATAATGCAGCCCCAAATGATATTACCTTTGCGGATAATGCAAAGTTGTTAAAAAGGATAAATGAAACGAATGCCGGGGCCGTTATTGTCCCCTTGGATTTTCAGTCTTCTTCACAAAATATGGTCTTAGTCGATAATCCCCGGGTTGCCTTTGCAAAGATTTTACAACTTTTTCATCAACCGTCGAAACCTGTTGTCGGTATGAGTTCACATGCCTCTATCGGAAATAATTTTGTATACGGCAAAGATATTGCAATTGGCCATTTTTCTGTGATTGGCAACAATGTTACCTTAGGGGATCGTGTTATCCTCCATCCCAACGTAGTTATCGGAGATAAAGTTGAGATCGGAAATGATGTGGAGATCTATCCTCATGTGACTGTTCTTGAGCGTTGCAGGATCGGAAACAGGGTGACGATTCAGGCGGGTTCGGTAATAGGTAGTGATGGTTTTGGTTTTGCTTCTGATGGGAAAAAGTATTACAAAATTCCTCAGACCGGTATTGTCCAGATAGATGATGACGTGGAAATTGGGGCAGGAAACACAATCGACAGGGCCACATTTGGTAAGACCCGGATTTGTCAGGGAGTTAAGACCGACAATCTTGTTCATATTGCTCATAATGTGACAATCGGTGAGAACACCGTAATTGTGGCCCAGGTTGGAATCTCAGGGAGCACAACCATAGGGAGGCACGCTATAATCGCAGGTCAAGCAGGTATTAGCGAACACCTTATTATTGGGGACAATGTGACGATCGGCCCTAGGGCTGGAATCTCCAAGTCTATCCCGAATGGCGAGGTTGTGTCAGGGGCACCTGAGATGCCTCATAGGTTATGGTTAAAGGTGCAAAGGATTATACCGAGGCTTCCAGAGCTTAAAAAGAAGATTTCAGAAATAGAAAAGAAATTAATGAAAATTGAGTGAAAACAACAATAAAGTGAACTGACATAAAGGGTTTAACATGCAGTACTGTAAATTTTACCCTACATATCTTGGAGATGAAAAAAATGGATACCACGTATGATGTTCAAGATATTATGAAATTTTTGCCTCACCGCTATCCTTTTTTAATGATTGATCGAATACTGGAAATTGTGCCGGGTGATAGGGTTGTTGCCATAAAAAATGTAACCATTAACGAGCCTTTTTTCCAGGGACATTTTCCGGAAAACCCGATTATGCCGGGGGTGCTTATTATTGAAGCCATGGGCCAGGCCGGTAGTGTGCTCGCATCTTCATCCCTGCCCGAGAAAAATCAAGGAGCGGTTATCTATTTTATGGGTATGGACAAGGTCAAGTTCAGAAAGCCGGTTGTGCCAGGGGACCAACTTTTATTTGAGGTAAAAATATTGAGAAAGAGATCAACTACCTTTAAAATGTCCGGCATAGCCAAAGTTGATGGAAAGGTTGTGGCTGAAGCAGAACTACTGGCTACTTTTGGAGAAAAAGCATGATACATCCTACGGCGATTGTCGATTCCGAGGCGGAGGTAGCTTCCGATGTGGAAATCGGACCGTATACGATTGTCAAAAATGACGTTTTCATCGGATCCGGAACAATCATAGGCCCCCATGTGGTTATTGAGCCGTATGTTACGATAGGCTCTGATTGCAAAATATTTCAGTATGCTGCCATAGGAGCTGTTCCCCAGTCGGTAAAATTTAATGGGGAAAAGACATATGTCAAGATCGGCCGCGGCACGATTGTGCGCGAGTTTGTTACAATTCACAGGGGAACCGGGTTTGGTGGAGGCCTTACTGAAGTCGGGGAGGAGAACTTTCTGATGGCCTATAGTCATATAGCCCATGACTGCAAAACCGGTCGAAAAGTCATTTTAGCAAATGCCGCGACCCTGGCCGGGCATATAACAATAGGAGATCGTGCCACCATAGGCGCGTTTGTGGCTATGCACCAGTTTGTAAGAATCGGTGATTACGCCTTTGTGGGCGGAAAATCCGTTGTTCCCAAAGATATTCCCCCCTATGTTATTGCCTCGGGAGACAGGGCGACACTGCATGGTTTAAACACTGTGGGGCTGAAGCGGGATGGTTTTTCAGAAGACACCATGTCTTTATTAAAAAAAACGTACAGAATTATTTTCAGAATAGGGCTTACGTTGAATGAAGCCATAGAAAGAGTAAACGCTGAGGTGGAACAGGCACCTGAAGTGGTCCGGTTAATCGACTTTATTAAATCTTCCCAGCGGGGGATTACACGCTGATTGTTTGCATCAAACCCTGCGCAACCGGCCAATAACGAGTGGAAGATTTCCTGCAGCGACTCGACTGTCTTCGACCTTGAGCTCAGACCGAAAGGAGCTCGCCGAAGTTTTGTTGCGGGGAGCTTCAATAAAAAAATGACAGATAAAAAAAGGATAGGATTAATTGCGGGGAGCGGTCAGTTCCCCATTATTTTTTCAAAAGCAGCGAAATCAAAAGGATTTGCCGTTTATGCAATGGCATACCTGAACGAAACAGATCGTCGACTAAAAGACCATGTTGATGCGATTGAATGGATCCATCTCGGGCAGGTTAAGCGCCTTATCAATTTTTTTAAAAAGAATAATATAAGCGAAGCTGTTATGATAGGCGCCATAAAAAAAACAAAGATGTTTTCAGATGTCAAGCCCGACATAAAAGCTATTTCGATTGTTGTCGGTATGAGGCATACTCATGACGACAGTCTTTTAAGAGCCTTTGCTAAGGCGCTTGAAAAAGAAGGCATCATGATACAGCCTTCCACCCTTTTACTTCCTGATATTTTAGCTCAAGAAGGGTGTTGGACAAAACGAAAGCCGGGCAGGTCGGAAAAGGCTGACATTGATCTTGGTTGGAAGCTTGCGAAAGAAATTGGCCGTCTTGATATAGGACAATGCGTGGTGGTCGGTGGTGGATCGGTTCTTGCGGTAGAGGCTATTGACGGAACAGATGCCACCATACAAAGGGGTGGCAAGCTGGGCAAAGGAACCGCCGTTGTCGTTAAAGTCTGCAAGCCGAATCAGGATATCAGATTCGATATTCCGGCTGTCGGCGCCCAGACAATCGGCACCATGCATGAGCCAGACGCGAGGGTCCTTGCTCTTGAAGCGGGAAGGGCGGTTGTTTTTGACCGGGATGAAATGGTGGCCCTTGCAGACAAGTGCGGCATTTCTATTGTTGCATTACAAGATTGATCATTGAAGAAATATTGGTATCAGTTTAGCATAAAATAGACCGCTTCAAAGGCAAGCCAATTTTAACCGGGTAAAACGCGTGCAAAAGTGAGCGTAAAGAAAGAACAGTGCCAAAATATTAAATAAAGCGCTTAAA
>SDBU01010294.1_pt1 | contig 10384 bp, 9 predicted proteins | sample 2277071 | NCBI WGS metagenome assembly SDBU01 (sample SAMN10397929, study PRJNA504765) | marine sediment metagenome | isolation source: marine sediment core GS08_GC12, 126 cmbsf | place: Arctic Ocean: Gakkel Ridge, Loki's castle | collected 2008 | reverse complement strand
AGGAAGTCTACAAGACCCTGGTTGTGCTTCGCCCTCGAGGGAAGCCTATGCTGGTCTTGATAGACGGCGGTCGGGAGCTGAATCTGAAAGAGATTGCCAGGGCAGTCGCCGAGAAGAAAGTGCGGATGGCCTCTCATCGAGAAGCCGAAGGGTTGACCGGCTTGCAGGTAGGAGGGATCTCGGCACTGGCGCTCCTCAACCGTCCTTTTGACGTGTTCATCGACCGACCCGCCCTGGAGCAATCCCACGTGTGTGTCAGCGCCGGCAAGAGAGGCATCAATCTGCGGCTGCCGGTGGCAGACCTGATCCGCCTCACCCAAGCCCAAGTCATCGACGCCACCGCCCCCTGACGGCGATGCCGGCCCCCAGGTCATTACTCAGGCACACCTGGGAACCAGGGAGTTTCGGGCTGGGATCAGACGATGAGGGGATTTCTATTCGGGTTTTTGTCCCCAAATCCCCCAATCCCGGCGCATTTAGCGCGACTCAGGCAGCAGCCTGAGTAATCATGCCCCCCGGGCATATTCTATTGAAGTGTCTCCAACGCCTGTTGAGCAAGGGGCACGGTGGTCGTGGCGCCGCCGTCGCTCCCTTCAACAACCACCGCCACCGCGAAACGGGGCGTGTCAGCCGGCCCGTAGCCCACGAACCAGCTCAGTGGTCTATCTCCTGTCTCTTCAGGCAGAGCCACTCCAGACCACCCGGCGATGCCGTCAAAGCGAGTGGTCGCGGCTCGTAACGAAGCCGCCACATCGGAGCCGAACGCTCGCTCGAAACGGGTAATCGATGATGGGTATGCCAGGTTGGGGATGGGCATTCGTCCGTCACCGGCAACGGCCGCCGAGAAACGAGCCATATGGAGCGGAGTCACTGCCAAATCCCGGTACGTGCCCGTGTCGGCGAAATCCGGCAGGATACCGGCGCCACCAGGCAGGTCGAACGACAGCACGCGGTCAAAACCCAGCTGGCGAGCGGTGGCAAGGTATCCCCTATCGCTCAGGGGTGCCATCATGTCATCCAATGGCGTATTCAAGGGATCGGGCGGCGTCGTGATGCCCGCGCTGAGAAGACCGGCAAGGCCAACCCAGCGAGCCAGATCGCCCACAGGATAGATGCCATGGGTGGCCCGGTTGAGCACGGGCGCATCAGGATCGGTCGAAAGTGCATCCCAATCCTGGTCCAGCGTGTTCGGGTCGTAGGCAGGGCGGCTGACCAAAACGAGTACACTTCCCGTAGTTATGTCAAGTACAACCACCGCCCCCTGGTGCCCATTCATCCCTTCGTCCGCTGCCCTCTGGGCATCGAGATCGATGCTGAGCGTCACGTCAAGCCCGACCTGGGGACGATGCAGCAGCTGGTCGAGGGCTGTCAGCTCTCCCCGGAGCGCAGTATCGAACGCAGCTTCTGCCCCTCCCGTGCCGTGACGCAGGCTGTAATAACCCACGGCGTGGGCGGCTTCCGGATATGGATAGCGCCGCTGCACGATCCCCTCGCCCGAAGCCGGCGACAACTGGGAAAGGGCCAGGACTCGCCCCTGGCGGTCCAACAGACGCCCCCGTCGCAAACGTTGCTCAGCCTGTACCAGCCGGGGGTTGTCAGCCCGGGCGACCAGCTCCGGCGCACGGACTATCTGCCAGTAGAGTAGCCCGGCAGCAACCAGCACAAAACCCACAAAGACGGACCGGGCCAGCCGCCTGATGTTAGCTGCCATTGCCGACAACCGCCCTCTTGCCAGAACCGCCAGCGTGCCCGGAAATATGCAGTAGCAGCCCTATCATGATCATGCTGGTCAGCAGTGAGCTCCCTCCATAGCTGACGAAGGGAAGTGTCACCCCAGTCAACGGTATTATCTTCAACGTGCCCAACATGATAACCAGCGACTGCAACCCGAACAGCGCACCAATGCCGGTGGCCAGCAGCTGGTCAAACGGACGGCGCGCCTGCAGCGCAATGTGAAACGCACGGCTGACCAGCAAAGCCAAAAACAGGACGACGGCCAGGGTTCCCGCTAACCCATATTCCTCGCCAATGGCGGCAAAAACGAAATCGGTGTGGACAACTGGAATCGCGGTGGGCAGCCCCTGTCCCAGCCCCTGTCCCAGCACGCCCCCGCTGGCAAAAGCCAGCAGTGACTGAACGATCTGGAACGACCGGCCGGACGCTTCGATCCAGGGATTCCACCAGGCATCCACACGCAGGGCAACGTGGTCAAACAACCGGTAACCGACCGCAGCAGCAGCACTCATCAGCAGCAACCCGACCAGCACGTACCCACTCTGACCGGTAGCAGCATATAACATGGCCAGGAACACGCCGAAAAAGAGCAACACTGCTCCCAGGTCACGCTGCCATATCAGCACGACGATGCTGAAACCCCACATCAGCAGCAGAGGCCCCAGAAAGGCCGGATGGGGGATCCGCCACCGTCCGATCTTGGCCTCAACCTCCACCAGGACTTCCCGTCGTTCCTCCAGGTAGCTGGCCAGGAAGACAATCAGCAGCAGCTTGAGCAGTTCCGATGGCTGGAAATAGACGCCAAACGCCCCCAACCACAGGCGGGCACCGACACCGCTGGGGTTCACGCCCAGCACCAGCGTCGTAGAAAGCAGAGCCAGGCCAGCCAAGAGCCAGGTATATCGGTAGCGACGTAGCCAGCGCAAGCTGCGCGGTACCAGCGCAACCAGCAGCAACGCACCAGTGCCCAGTACCAACCACACCATCTGGCGGGTAAGAAAGATTGATGGCGCCAGCCGGTATACTTCTGCCAGACCCAGCCCAGCCAGCATGCCGGCGAGGGGCAACAGGAGCCGGTCGTGAGCCGGCAGCCAGCGGTGCAGCGCCCAGGCCCCTCCCCCCACGCACAGTCCCAGCACGCAGACCGGGACAAATCGGCCTGGCAGCACAAGCCCTTCTTCTACCAGAGAAAGCTGGGAGAAGGCAACCAGAGTGAAGAGGAAGGGACCAGCAAGAAGCAACAGATACAGGATGGACGACAGAGGGCGGAACGCAGAATCGTGGGCGCCCTCCATCCCCTGCTGCCCGCCATGCAGTTCAGGCCTCATCTTCTTGCTTCCCGCTTCGAAACCGGACTCTGGCGTTTTCCGTGTCAGCCCCATATCTTGTCCAGGGGATGCCAACCTATGGAGCAAGGCATCCTCTGGATAGGCTAGCATCCTCTGGAGATGCCGTATCTTGCGTGCCCGTTCGCATCTAACGCGAAGCGTGCAGACAACACCATTCGCCAATGCCCAGTTCAGAAAATGCCTACCCGTACATACACTTCGAGTGCCCTACGCATCACCGGCGATGTGTTTGCCAACAAGCAGCCCCAGATCACTCTTGGCACCATTGGGGATCACGGCACGGTGCGTGATGATGGCATCGCGCAAAGCGTGATGACAGGCACAGTCGACCTGGTCGGGCAAAGCCTGCGCCAGGTACTTGATCGCCCGTTTGGCCACATCCGTATTGGCCTCCAGATTCTTTATCACAGCGTCCACAGTGACACTCTCTTCCGTCTTGTGCCACACGTCGTAATCGGTAACGTGCGCCATGGTGGCGTAACAAATCTCAGCCTCGCGAGCCAGCTGCGCCTCGGGCGTGGCCGTCATGCCGATGATATCCATGCCCCACTGGCGAAAGACATTGCTTTCCGCTTTCGTGCTGAAACGCGGCCCCTCGACGGTGATATACACCCCACCTCTGTGAACGGTGGCTCCCGTGCTTCTCACGGCCTCATACAGCAATTGTGACAGACTGGTGCAGAAAGGCTCGGCAAAGCTGATGTGGGCCACCAGGCCTCCACCGAAGAAGCTCAGGGGGCGCCCCCGGGTCCGGTCAAACAGCTGATCAGGTATCACGATATCGCGGGGCGCATAGTCCTCGCGCAGACTGCCACAGGCACTGACAGAGATGATGTGCCTGGCGCCCAATCGTTTGAGGGCGTAGATGTTGGCCCGGCTGTTGATCTCACCGGGGCTGATACGGTGACCGCGCCCGTGGCGGGGAAGAAATGCTACTCTTCGACCACTGAGCGTGCCGGTCACAACGGCGTCAGATGGATCACCGAACGGAGTGGCAAGACTCACCTCTTCAACGTCTTCCAGACCATCTATGTCGTACAAGCCGCTGCCGCCAATCACAGCCAGTTTCACTGGTTCCATCAAGTGCTTCCTCCTCTATTGTGGAAAATTCGCGTCTCTTTCCATCTCGAACACTATCTCCATCTGTCCGATGCCGATGACATCCCCATCAGCAAGGGGGACCGGTGTGGTGACAGGAGCACCATTCAGCCGGGTGCCATTTTGGCTGCCCAGGTCTGAAAGCCACCATTCATCATCACGACGCTCGATCCGCGCGTGATGCAGCGAAACCCAGGCATCCGAAAGAACTACATCGTTTTCAGTGGCCCGGCCAAGGGTTGTTGACGGAAACAGCGCAAAGGCATCCATGGATTGGAGCGACGTATCGCCGCTCGCTATCACTCGCAGCCAGCCTGCGGGAACGTCAACAGGGAGTTGATCTCTCTCCCCCTGACCTGGCTGCGTCCTCGCCGCTGAACGCAGGTCGCGCCAGATGATAAGGACCACAACGGCCAGAAACACATATAGCACTGCAACTGCAAGCAGCCGCAGCGCTAACAGTGTCCATTCCAGGCTCACGGTGTTGTCTCAAGTTCTGTCTGGCCTGCCGATGGACGCACCAGAGCCCCGGAGGGATCTTGGCTGGGTTTCTCGGCAGCCCACTCTACCGTCAGCACCACCCCTGCCAGACTGATGACATCCCCGGCCGCCAGGGGCGCTTCCTCGCCCTCGCCAATGGGCTCACCGTTCAGATGGACAGCGTGACCGCCATCCACATCACTCAGATAGTACTTACCCTCTCGCCAGCGCACCTGAGCGTGCCGCCGCGAGACGCGAGGATCGTCCAGGATAATGTCATTGCTGAGAGCACGGCCAAAACGAATCACCGGCCCACCCAGTGGAAATGCAAGGTTACCCTGGCGGAGCAGCCATCGTTCGGCGCTGTCGGTGGATAGTGCCACGACCTCCGCTTCGCGAGTAGCCTCACCGCTGCCAGGATCTGAAATGTGGGCCGCACGCACCTCTACTTGGCCGGCAGATACATCAGCCGTCCGCTGTAAGGTAACCACCAGACGTCCTCCGAATCGCCCTCCCCTCTCTTCGGCCAGACGCTGCAGGCAGTGGAGAAAGCCGGTGCGCAGGGCATCTTCATCGTCGCCAAGAGCGAAGTAGTCAGCCCGACTGAGGAAGATCCAGTACCGATTGGGGAAGACGAGCTGCCCGTCGTCGCCGATGCACTGTGCGTCCTCAACCGCTCGCACCAGCCTACGAACCAGCTCACTGGGATGCAGAGGCGGGCGAAACAGTCGCCCAAACGTACCCTCTACCAGGGATTCAGCCCAAGCTTCAAACTCATCGAATCTGATCACGGACCCAATTATAGCATAGAACGAGAACAAGCCGCAATGGCTACCGCCGCAGCTATCCCATCACAGCGGACGACGCCCTGTCACCCACTGCATCAGGGAGCACTTGCGGTTGATGATGCATTGGCCTGTCTGCCCAGAATCGCCGATTCAACGTGGGCCACGACCTCCTCAGTGACGGATGCCAGGTCGCCCTCGATTGTGGCCCCGGCCGCCGACGCGTGACCACCGCCCCCCCATTTGGCCGTCAGGTCGTTGACGGCGACGGTGCCATCACTCCGCAGGCTCACCTTCACCTTCCTATCAGCTGCCTCGACGCATAGTACGCTGACCTGAACTCCGCGAATCGCCATGCCCATGCCGGGGAAACCATTGAGATCTGCTGCCTGCACTCCATAGTGATTCAGTGTGGCCTGGTCAAGGGCACACCACACCAGTCTACCACCCACTCTCATCTGTAGAGAGTCCAACACCCGCCCTTTGAGGCGGATCAGATCCAGGGAGTACTGCTCGTAGACCTGTTTGTAGAGACGGGTTGGATTGACACCCAGTTCGAGCAGTCTGGCCGCAATTCGATGTGTCCTTGGATTGGTCTTGGGGTACCTGAACGAGCCAGTGTCGGTGAGGATGGCAAGATAGAGCGCTTCAGCCATCGTGGGCGTGATATCGCCCCCCGCACTGGATATCAGGTCGAAAATCAGCTCACCCGTCGCGGCCGCATCGGTGTCCACCACCTCCAGATCAGCGAACCCAGTCACATCTGAGTGATGATCGATCCGAATTGTAGTGCCCTTCACACCGGCCAGCACCTTGCCAATGTGACCCGTCCGGTCCCATCCTCCTGAAACATCCAGTGCGAAGATCACCTCTGCTTGCTGAACGATCTCGGTGTCACCAATGTGATCGAAAGTCCGCACCCGACGCGCTCGATCAATGAACCGGTGCGCTGGAGGCAACGAATCGCTGTTCAGGATCACAACCTGCTTGCCTAAACGTCTGAGGTACTCTTCCAAAGCCAGCTCCGACCCTAGCCCGTCCAGGTCTGGATTGGTGTGAGTGGTGATGACAAAACGCCGGTGTTGGTCTATTGAACGCAGGATATCGAACCACATGGTGAGACTCGCTCCGTCAGTTCAGATTTGAGAATCAGGCACTATTATACCATCAGTTGAGGGACACACCACACGCGTGCCAACTGCTGCTTGACATATGCAAGGCAACTGTGATAAGATGCTTCTGTCAATACATCGCAAGGTGTCAAGAGGAGGGCATTATGAGCCAATCAGACGTGGGCGAACTGCTTGAAGAGGCGATGGCTCGCGTGAATGCTGGGGAACTCAGCCAAGGGCGAGCACTGCTGGAAAGAGCACTGGAACAAGATCCCCACAATGACCAGGCGTGGGTATGGCTCAGCGGCTGTGTTGAAGATCCTCGCCAACGCCGCATCTGCCTGGAACAAGCACTCAATGTCAATCCGGACAACCAGGCTGCCCTGGATGGGATGCAGGTCCTCGACGGCCAGCTTGTGCAGGTGGCTTCCGCGGAGCCAACCTTACTGGAGAGGCGACTGACGGCCATTGGCATGGGAGAGGGAGAAGCAGATGCAGGGGAGCAAGATGCTGACGCGGCACTTCTCGAATCACCGCCTGCGCCGATTTTCGACGATGTCGCCGACCTGCAAGAAGAGCCATGCTTCCCTGAAGACCCGCGCGTGCTCCGTCCGCTGATACTTGTGCTGGCGCTGGTCCTGGTTCTTGCCTCTCTGGCCTGCGGGCTGGCCGTGGCCGTGGGAGTGATCCTTCCAGTGCTGGGGATAGAAATCGTCCCTGGGCTGGAGATCCTCTGAATTCGACAACGCGTTGCTACCCGCCAATCCTGACCATAGCACGGTTGGCCGGGAACACCCCCTGTTCCAGCTGGCTCCCGGGCGGTTTACACGCTACCGCTCGCCGAAGCAGCGCTTCCAGGTCCTGAATTGAGCCGCCTCCCCGCAGGACGTCCCGCACGCTCAACTCTTCCTCTGACAGCAGACATAGTCGGATGCGCCCGTCGGCAGTTACCCGCATATGGTTGCAGCTGTCGCAGTACGGGTGACTCACCGGGCTGATGAACCCCACGCTCCCTCGGCTCCCGTCGAGTCGATACAGCTGGGCTTCACCCTGCAGTTTGCCGTCGTTCAAGGGCAACAGGGGGCCCAACGCCCTTTCAATTCGGTCCATTGACTCCTGCGTAGGGACAAAGTGGTCAAGGGCAAACCCAGCCGGCTCTCCCAAGGGCATCAACTCGATGAAGCGCACGTGCCATTCCCGCTCAAGAGTGAGACGGGTCAGGTCTACCACATCCTCCTCGTTGTAATCTCGCACAACGACTGCGTTCAGTTTGACAGGCCGCAAGCCAGCGCGTTCTGCAGCTTCGATGCCCGCCCACACTTTGTTTACCGCATTGAATCGGGTCAATCGCGCCAGATGAACCTCGTCAAGGCTGTCCACGTGGATGTTCACGCGACGTAGCCCCGCCTGTGCCAGGGGCTCGGCGAGCCATGGCAATCGTATACCATTGGTGGTCATGAGCAACTCGCGCACGCCCGGCACTCTCGCCAGGCGTTCCACGATCTCCACAATGTCGCGGCGCAAGGTGGGTTCACCGCCCGTCAACCGCAGTTTGTCGAACCCCAGAGAGGCCGCTGCCTGGGCCAATTGCTCAATCTCGAGCGGTGTCAACAAGTCCTCACTCGGCACAAAACCACGCTGCTCCACAGGCATGCAGTACCCGCACCGCATATTGCAGCGGTCAGTGACTGAAATGCGAAGGTAGCTGATCTGACGTCCGTAGTGATCCTTCACTGAACATGCTCCAATCGAGTGCCGGTGGAAAAGTAGTGGCCGGCACGCATTTTGCCTATCCGCCACGGAGATGATACAATACGCTCTCAGCGTGTAGCTCCGGCCCACAATGCCAGCACGCCTTGTCCGACCCAGATGGAGGGTTGATACGATACGCGCAGTGCTCGCCATCACCGCCACACAGGATGATCAGGTTGGGTTGGCATCGTCTGGACCAGTCTGGCGATGATGGGCCGGTGCGGACCACGACATGGCTGTTTTCCCCCAACACCGTCACGGCGATGAGCCAGGCTGTGCGATTCTATCATAGGAAGGGCACGGCTGTCAAATGGGAAATGCGTCGGAACACTTGTTGTGGAACCTGCAACCCGGTCAGCGTATGACACCACGCCCCGACGACCGGAAGCGAAACGCTGGACTGAGCCACCTAGAATGTAAGGAGGTCAAACCCCGACAATGACAATAGCCCCCCCACATCTGAGCCAACCGCCAACCGTACCGCAAGAGATCAAACGCAACGTGTTGGTCGCGCCACTGGATGCCATTTACAACTGGGGCCGGCTGTCCTCGCTCTGGCCAATGGCGTTTGGGCTGGCATGCTGTGCCATCGAGATGATGGCCGTCCAGACCGCTCGCTATGACATGGCCCGTTTTGGGGCAGAGTTGATGCGTCCCTCCCCCCGACAGGCCGACCTGCTCATCGTGGCTGGCACCGTTACCAAGAAGATGTTACCCCTGATCGTGCGGCTGTACGATCAGATGGCGGAGCCGAAGTATGTGCTGGCGATGGGAGCCTGCGCCACCGCTGGCGGCCCATTCAAGGAGGGGTACAATGTGGTGTCAGGTATTGACAAATACCTGCCCGTGGACGTGTACGTTCCTGGTTGTCCTCCTCCCCCGCAGGCCTTGCTGCAAGGCCTGATCACGCTTCAGGAAAAGATCAAGAGCCAATCGCTCTTTGAAGTGCCCTGGTATCGCAAGGACCAGCGAAACGAGGCTGTCCCGGTTCCGCTTTACGGGCCAGACATCGTTGATCCCCGCCAAATTCCGATTATCAAGGCAGAACTGGACAGGCAGCGCCTTGAGCGCGATCGTCAAGAACCTGAGGAAGAGGCAGGCTCGGCCGGGGATGAGACACAAAAGAAAACCACAAGACGAGCGGTCAAGCCACCAAAGCTGCCGACGTGGGACCTCACCCCCGAACCTGAAGCACAAGCAATGGCCGACCGCATCAACCAGGCAATTGGGGAAGGCTCCGTCTCGCCCGAAAAGGACACACTGGTCGTCGATGCTCAGCGCCTGATCCCTGTGGCCACGTACCTGCGCGACACAGAAGAACTGGCCTACGATTACCTGTCGAATGTGACTGGCGTCGACTATTTGGACCGTGACCCCCGCTTTGAAGTCGTCTATCACGTCTACGCCACCAGCCGAGGTGGGGGGCCAGTCGTGCTCAAGGCACGAACGGACGCCCAGAACCCCAAGATTCCCTCTCTCGTTTCCGTCTGGCCCAGCGCCGACTTCCAGGAACGAGAGATCTGGGATCTCTATGGGATTCGTTTCACCGACCACCCAAATCTCAAGCGGATCCTGCTGTGGGAGGGCTTCCACGGCCACCCTATGCGCAAGGACTGGAACGAAGCATACTACGAAGAACCCACCAAACCCTTCAAAAGCCGCTGGCCAGTGGGGCGCCACCAATTGGCCGACTCGCGCAACCCATACAACCGCAACGTCGCCTATCCAACCCAGTACCCAGACGGCGAAGAGTGGGATCCTGAGAATTGGATCCCAATGGAAGAAAGGCTGTCCGTTGTGGATGTCGAGGAAGTGCCCCACACGGGCATGCGCACCCAACGGATCATGGTCAATGTGGGTCCCCAGCATCCCAGCACCCACGGCGTCTTCAGAATGGTCCTCACTCTCAACGGGGAGACAGTACTGAACGCCGAACCAGTGTTGGGCTACCTGCACCGCAATCACGAGAAGATCGGCGAGCGCAACAGCTGGCTTATGAACATGCCATACACAGACCGCCTCGACTATATGAATGCGATGGGCAATAACTTCGGCTACGCCCTGGCGGTCGAGA
>SDBU01010293.1_pt1 | contig 10384 bp, 24 predicted proteins | sample 2277071 | NCBI WGS metagenome assembly SDBU01 (sample SAMN10397929, study PRJNA504765) | marine sediment metagenome | isolation source: marine sediment core GS08_GC12, 126 cmbsf | place: Arctic Ocean: Gakkel Ridge, Loki's castle | collected 2008 | reverse complement strand
CCTCACATTGAAATATTTTACCTTTGTGATGGCACACCTGGAAAGGCTTGTAACTTCCAAGCTGGGCATCTCAAGGAAACCAGTAGCAGCTTAAAAAAAGAATAGTGTCTTACTGGCTGGGCTGAGGTGTGAAATGCAAAGGCGGGCAACTTAATTAAACCCTAACCAGGTGCCTTTAAGTTAGGGGTTGCCGAAAGCAATGGCGTATGCAAATCCCTGTTGTGTAGGTAAGGGTGGTAGCTCCCCAGCTCAGCCACTAGGATACTATTAAAGGAGGAGGAGAATGACAAGAGAAGAGGCAATTCTGCAATATGGAGCGGCACTAGCCAAGATAGACAAAGCAAAGGAAGAGGCTAGAGCTATACTACGAGAGCATTTGAGGACTCTCCGTGATACAGCCCACGAGGAATTGAAAGCTATACGTGACCTAGAGCAGAAAACGAGAAGGAGCAAAAAATGAATGAAGCCGTCTACTGGATTGACCCCCTATGATAAGAAGCCTAAAGAAGACCAAGCCTAGTGTTATTGATGGTTTGGCCTGGCGACTATCATCAGAGCTTAAAACCTACTGTGCCGGTAAAGTAGAAAACTTAAAGGAGGAGAAATGAAATGGAAATGAAAATGGAATATACTAAAGGGGAACAATGCCTGGGGCTCTCTTGTCGATTCTATCACCAACGACCAGATATGATTTGCTTTAAGCAAGGAGTATTACCAAGATGTAGCCCTGCGTTAAAGGCAGCAAGGGAAAGGTTAGATGCTGCTGCACCTAAAATGGCTGAGGCTTTGAAGGATTTGAATTATAAGTTTAGAGTTCTAGCTGAGATGGCGTGGTGGTCAGATGTTAGAATAAATGAGAAATTGGAGCAGTCTACCATTGCCCTAGCCAAAGTCGATGATGAATGGGTCAACCAGTGTGGTAAACTTTAAGGAGGGTAAGTAAAATGGGAGTAGTTATTATTGTCTTGGGGCTTATATTACTATCAGGGTTTCTTTGTTGGTTTTTTAATAGTTTGTGGGGATTACTACCGCTAGCAGTATTACTATTCACTAAGATGCACAGTGAAAGAAGAGACTGATAAGGAGGAATAAACTATGACTATTAAAGGTGGTGCTTATCCAGAATTAGTATTCTACTCAGTCAGGGTACTAACAGATAAGGGGATGCCGGTTGAAGAAGCAATAAAGAAAGTTGAGAGTATTTTGAGAGGTCAAATTCCAGACCATATCAAAGACCGAATCAAACAGGAGGTATTATGAGAGAGCATAAATACAAGGCTTGGGATACCGTCACTGGAAATTGGTATTATGGCTCGTCCCTTACTAGAGAACGGAATGGGGCAGACCTACCTCTTTCAATATTCTGGCTGTGGGTTGAGAGTGGGGGGCTTGACCCTAAAACAGTTGGACAATTCATTGGCTTGCCTGACAAGAACGGAGTTGAGATATATGAGGGGGATAGACTTAAAGACCCTAACGGTGAAGTTGTTAGCGTTATCTGGATGGAGTATCCAGCAGCTTTTTCACCAATGGATTGTCAACAAGCTAGTGAAGTCATCGGCAACATATATTCTGATAAGGAGTTAATAGAATGATAATTAACTCAACAAGTGCCACGCAATTTGTTAATGAGGCAAAGGCGATGTTTAACGCCACTGACTTACGGGAGGCAATTCATTGGTATGCCCAAAGAGGGGTTGCCCCTACCAAGAAAGTATTTATGTATGGTCGGTATCCCGCTGTCAATATATATGATAAAAAGATTCACATACATAGATTACTAATGATGTTTTATGAGGAAAGGGATTTAGAAAGGGGCGAGTATGTGCATCATATTGATGGCAATCCATTAAACGCCTTACCTCAAAATCTTGAAATCCAATCTGCATCTCAACATCAAAGTCAGGCAAACAAAGGGATTCCACACACTACCGAGCACAAGAAAAACGCTGCCAATGCTATGTGCTTATCTAGGTATGGTCATCCTATCTATGAGAACAAGGAACTATTGAAACAGTGAGCTTCGATAACGAGCAGAAGTGTCCGACTCTAAAGGAAGAGAAGGTTCATCTGAATCAGTCAGCCTACTCACCTAAAGGGAACGGCTGTCCTCTACCAATAGAGAGAAGGAACGAGATTAAGAACCTCTGCCTCACTTGCAGGCGTAAACAGTGTGTCTATCAATACGAGAAGGTGTAAGAAAGGCTCTGTAGTCCAAATCTAGTAGTCTAGGTTTCATACTCTTTAATCTTTGCCTTTAAGTATAGCTTGATTTCATCCTTTCTAGTCTTATCCATCTTCCTTTGAGTTCTAGCAATTATCTCTAGCTCCTCATAGCGTTTAGTCCCGATACGTTTCTTAAAGAACTCCACGTTAGTATTTGGGAAGTCTCCTAGATGATTGTGGCATCCCAAGCATACCGCAGCGCAGTTATCTTCTTCCCATCTGGTATTTAAGTACCGTCTATGGACTACCCCATGATGGTTTTGATAGCCCCATTTAGACTTAGGGGGATTCCCACAGAACTCACACAGCCCACCAGCTTTTAGTTTAACAAAATCTGCAAAGAGCTTATCCAGAGGATCTATTTTCATCATCCCTCCTTCGTACTATTCACCACTCCTTTGTACAATAACTATTTAGTCAATTTCTCTATAATAATTTCGTCCATCCAATCTTCTTTCAATGCCTTTATGCTTGTTATTTTTTCTTCGGTAAGGGGTATATCAGTTTCCCATTCCCAGACCCTAGAAGCTATTACTTCTCTTCCCGCCTTTTGCCATTCGGGTATTAGTTCCTGCATATGTGTTGTAACCATCTCGGTGTTAGGGGTTTTGTAACAAACAGTCATACGATATTTCATATTTACCTCCTTTTATTTAGTTCGCACTATGGTTATGTTCATCACTCTATTACTGCTTAAAGTCCATGTATTTCTCATAGATCTCTTGGATTTGAGAGATAGCCTCACTATCAAGACAATGGCTTGTAGTGTTGGTTCCGGTGGGATATAACTTTGTGGTCTTAAAGTATCTTAATGACTCCAACTCTCCCCTTATCTGCTCTATTTTCTCTTTAGGCTGGGTTTGTTTCTGGGGGTTTTCATAATCAGACTGTTGCTCTGTAGACCAGTAGGCTTCATCATGTATATTTCTATCCATCTTTACTCTCCTTCAATACTTGATACAGGACTTGGGCTAGAGCTTCTTTTAACTCCTCACAGCCCTCTATATTGGCAAACTCTACTTCTCCTGTTGTTCTGTCTATTATATGGACAAACCAGAATATCTTGTTATTCAAATCATCATAGAAGGAGAACATCTTAATGTCATATTTCTCCAGTACCTTTGGGAAAGCATACCTTCTCAGGTTGTTAAGGTCTAATACTGGGGCATACCTTAAAGATACTAATTTGCTTGTTGCCTTTCCATAATCTGGGAAATACCAACCGTTCAATGGTCTATCCAAAATCATAGCCTCACATGAATTGGTCGCCTCAAGTGGTGTAGGATTATCTATGTGTACTAACTCACACAACTCCCACAACTCTTTAATCTGTTCCTGTTCCATCAGTCTCCTCCTTTTTTAGTATGGCTTTTATTAAAATGATAAGCTCATTACAAGCCTTACCTGGCTTAAATACAGTATGAAGTGGGCAAACACTCCCATCTATGCTATAGCAGTTATCAAATATTTGGTCTATCTTTTTCCTCAACTTCGCCTCGTTCATCATTTTCCTTATCAGCCCCTTCTAGGGGCTTGCCAAGCAACCTTTGTTTGATTGATTGCCACTCATTGTCATCTATATGGTGTATATTGCCCTCAGGATGGACAGTGGTTACAAGGTAGGATTCAATAAACGAAACCACTTCCCTTCTAACCTGCTTCCTTATCCCTTTAATGAGGGCTAGGAATTGGTCAAGCATTTTTCTTAGTCTTACCTTAACCAAGCCATCAGCAGTATGATATTCAGTGAGATTACTTATAACTATGGCTCTAAGATTCTCCCTCAACTCAGGGTCAGGTCTAGCCTTCTCACCCTTATATTTAGGTGTCAGTAATTCACTCATCTTGAGCCTCCTTTATTCTGGACTTGAGAGCTTGCCTTTGTTCATCCAGGAAATCTTTAAGTAATCGTTCCATAGTTCGTAAATCTCCAGCTTGATTATAGATGCCCTGTAATTGGTTAATTACCTCCTCTATCTTCTGTTCATTAGAGGCTTTGACTATACCTAATAGTCTAGCTACCCATCTCTGCCTTGTGCTACATTCTTGGAAATCAAATCCCGGCGAGTCATTTTTACCGCTTAACCAAATCTCTGTAACTATTTCAGCTATGTCTCTTAGTTCTGTCATTTCTTCCTCCTATAAGATAATCCGTCCATGCAAACTGACTCGCCCCCTATCATCTCAAAAAATCTATCAAAGCTGGCCTCAGTAGGAGGCTCATCAAGATGGGTTTTCAAATGGTCTGCATCAAGATTAGCAGTTAAAACCAACGGCAGTTTTTTATCATACCTCTTGTTAATTATAGTAAATAGGATTTTTCTAACAAAGTCTGGTTTAGCCCTAGTTTCCTTCCCGACATCATCCAGGATTAGCAGGTCGCAGAAGGTGAGCCTTCGCATAATATCATCTTCACTTTCCCTGGCCTGTTGGTCTTCCCTGTTAAAAGAGTATGTAGCTTGTATCTGCCTGAACAGGTCGGGCTCACTAATAAAGTATATTCGTGGACAACTTCTGCCTTCGCCAGTCCACCTTGTGAATATCCGATGAGCAATAGCACAGGACAGATGAGTCTTGCCTACTCCCCAACTCTTAGCTGACCACAGGTAGAGGGAAGGATATTCTTCTGGTCTCTTATCTATGGGGAAGTCATCGGCATACTTCTTACAGAACTTGAGGGCCTTGTCCTGCCAGCCCTTATTGAATGATGAGAAGCCCTCAGTTAGAAATTTAGGGGGGATACCGCTTGATTTAATAGAATCCTGCCTAGTATTGTTTACCTCAATCTCTCGTTGAGACTTCTCTTCTGCTGCCTTTTCTTCTTCATACTTTGCCAGGCAGTCAGGGCATTCCTTATACTTCTTGATGGTGCCGTCACCCAGCCGCCACACCTTGAACTCTATTTCCTTACGCCTGCAGACGGGGCACTCACCAAACTCTGACTCCAATTTAGTTGAGTTCATAATATTGTGAAGCCATCGGTTTGAGGGATTCCGAGCAGCATTCCTAATCCTCACACTAGGGGCTATGTATCCTTCGTCTCTTTCTTCTCTCATATTCCCCTCTGCATTTGATACAAGTTCTAGTCTTAGTCATAGTTCTACTTCATCGCCCTATATGGCTTCTTCAAATAAGTGCCCAACAAAGTATCCGTCTTTGAGTTGGAAGGTTCCTATATACTTAAAGCTAGGTGGTAGTAGTTCAACTTCATGGCCTGTACCACAAACAGTAAATCTCCTCGTCAGCATGCTTTTATAGGTATTTTGAAGCACCCACATCACAGGTTCTCCATGTTGTACTTGGATCGTGAGTACCTCAGCATCCTTTGGCAAATCAAGCTCAAAGTTACCTATTATTACTGGATATTTGTATATTGTGTTCATTCCTTCTCCTTTCAGCCTATATTATCTTCTTTATATCGTCTTAATCCCCTGATTGCTAGTTTTAACAGGCTTCTCTTCTACTTTCCAGCTCTCCATTACCTTTCCCAGATAACTCAAGGGCTTGCCTGGATGTTCTGCCAGTGCCTTCTCAAACCAGCCCTCAGGGTAGTTGTCAGCAAAGTCCTTTAGCTTATCAAGGTCAGTGGGAGTTAAGGTCTTGCCCACTGTGTCTTCGTAGTGCTTTATCATTTTGGCTATATCATTACCCGGTGGTTTGAACCCCCTTTTCTCTGCTGAAATCCTGCCGGCAGTTCTATTTAGCTCTCTCTTTTCCTCCAGACGAGCCATATCTCGGTTAAGTCTCTCGGTAAAAAAGAAGCCATCTTCTAGCTTAAAGAGGTTGAACTTTTTTATGCAGTCATCAATAAACTTTTGGACTTCTTCTACCTTATCACAACCAAAGTCAAGCCCCAAAGCCTCAAAGGTAAAGTCGCAATACTCCAGGCGGTGCTTATCCTCATTGCGTAGTTTGAGAATAGTTACAATATACTGCCCGAATCCCTGTACCCCGTAGTGTTTGAATAGTACCTTTATCTTTGGGTCTTCAAGGGTATTGGCATCCAGCTTGAGAAAAAAAGCATCTTTAGCCATTCGGCCTCCTAAAACTTATCCCCCAACAAAATAGAGCCTTTTGTTTACTTGTTCTTTGGGAGAGTCACATTCATTACCTTATCCATACATTCAACAGTACAGAAATGATAAATAGCCCTCCACTCATCAGGGGCAGCAAATGTCTGGCTGTGAAAACCTACAACAAACCACCCTTTAGGTAATTCATAATGGTGTTCGTCACCCTTTGCTGTTTTACCACAACCATCGCATATCAATTCTTGTTTCTTCATTACTCTCCTTTACCCTGCTGGGGCTAAAGTGGCTGTGTCTAAGTAAGCTCATTAAGTCATACCACCTTCTGCTTTTCGGGGTCTGCCACAAGAACCTGTCTAAGTTTACGGATATGTTTGTGACCGAGCTTCAACGACTTACTCCCCGCTCCCCAGTCGGAACTCCAACAAAGGGCACGCCTATGGCGTTTTCTAGCCTCTCGTTCACGCTTTCCTAACCTACACATTGACTCGTTACTTCAACCCCCTACTCAACATCTTTTGACCCCAGCAGGGTCTTGCTGACTCGGTCTTGCACCGAGAACTCGGCGGTTCACTTAAAGGTGAACCGCAGCTTTAACTTTTAAGCTACCAGCAAGCTCTATCTATAGCTTATCTACGGCATCTTTAACACGATTGGTAAACTCTAACGCTTGAGCCTTGTTTAACTTTGTCACCGCTTCTGCTATGTCCTTGTTCTTTTCTCTGGTTATCGCATCCAAATAAGACAATATGGTTTTATTGGAATAAGCCTTAACTCCCTTCTCTTGTAGAGTTAAAAGGGACTTGTTAAGCCATACCATATTAACAACACCATTTTTAATAGCCTCTTCCTCCTCAAGTTTCTCTTTAAGTATCGGGGCTAACTCTTCAGCTTTAGCCTTTGCTTCCTCATCAGATTGGGGCTCGGGCCACAAGTCTTCAATGTTTTTCTTCGCATCTTTAGGGTGTGCTTTGATAGCTGGCTTTATTGTTAGTTCAACTCCCACAGAAGACCAGTTACCCAGTTTGCTCATAGCATAATTATAGGCAGCCTTGAGTAGTGGGTCGTTAGGGTCTTTTCCCAACGCTTCTACCAATGCAGGTATGCCAGTATAGGCGTTCTGGATTTCAATGCTTTCTGCCCTTATCTTGTCTTTATTTGCCCAGTCTTCCTTTGTCATATCATCGGGCTGGGGTTCGAGTGCTTTCCCCTCTGGCTCATTGCACCACTTCCCAGTTTCCTCACCATTCTCGTCTAATACAGGGTGGGCATAGCCCTTCATCTTCCCCTTCTTAAACCACACTGTTTGATGTTCCTTGCACCAATGCTCTGTTGCCATCATTCCCTCCTTATTTTATCGCTCTCTGGATAGTAGTGCATCTTACCCCCTAATCATCTTCGCTAATGAAAGCAATCTTATCTACATCACCATTCATCCAACAATTATCGGGGAGATTAACAAAATCATCAGCTCTTAACTGCCTTGCCTGAGCTATAGCCTCTTCATAGTTTTCTGCCTTAACAGCCGTAGTTACCTCTATCCCCAACTTGGCACAGATAGTAAATGTCTTTTGCTTTTTCATTTCCTAGCCTCCTTTTGAATATCATTCCATACCTCACACTCACCACCACCTACCAATAAGCAGGTCTTTATCCTACCTGATGGGCGTTCTGATTCCCTGCAATAATCAAGTGATTCACCCTCTAATCCTTTACTAACTATGTTGGGACACCTATTTATTGTACTCATCATCACCCTTATAGCCTTTGCATCTGCTTCTAGTCTGTTCATTTCTCTACACCTTTCTCTTTAATATCCATTACAATTCCATGTTGAGCTAATGCCTCTTCAGCCTTGATTTTAACTCCATCCTCATCATTTCCCCATAGTCCATCATCTAACTCACGCCAGTCTATTCCATATTCCTGACACACAAGTACCAAGCAGGGCTTACCATAAAACTCATACTCACTTTCCATCTTGGGTAATAGTTCATCCTTACCATCTAGCCAGAGCCACCCTATCATGTGTTCTATGGAACGGCTTGCTGATATTCCCCGACAATTGTTTGCCTTGTCCCAAGCAAACGGCATATAATCCTTGATCTCATCTGCGGGGGACTTCTCTTCCCTCTGCCAATTCTCTCTAGTAACTTCAGGTTTAAGGTATTGTTTAGCGTGTTCGTAATCCAGGTATGGAATAAGGCATGAAGTTTGGAATCCGAATAAGTCGTCAGCTGTTTTCTTTTCTACCTGTTTAACAATTTCTTCTTGTGTTTTCATTTCTTCTCCCTCTCCTTTAGCTCAGAATACGAAGCATCACCACTATAAATAATAAAGTCAATATGCCCTATAACTAGATAACCAGAATCTAAATCTTCCCTGCCTGCCCATATCCCAAACGCAGGGAGGTTCTTCTTCTTATCCTTCTTCTTCATTTCTCACTCCTCTCATCTGCTCTGCCTCGCTCATAAGCGTAGGCCGTTTTTTCAATAACTTCCATCTGCTTCTCCTATTTAGGGTTATCAGTAGGGAATGGTTTATCACGCCAGAAGCGTGTCTCATTCTCACAGACCGGGCAGGTGATTGAATGATTGAAAGAGCGGAGAAGAAAACCATCCCCTTTTTGCTTACGTCCCCGATAGAACCTAGAATCAGGATGAGGAACTATCTCAGGATTCTCGGTAATCATCCCACAGGATTTACAAACGAAACTAGGCATCACTTAACCTCCGCTTTTGATAGGGCTAGGGCTTTGAATCCATATAAGATTGCTTCTTCTGATGGGGTTGCTCTTTGCCACACCCTAATAGGTACGTCGGTCTGTAGAGGTGCAATCTCAGAGCCTTCTAGCATCATCTCCAAAGCCTCAGCCATTTTAGGTGCAGCAGCGATAAGGTAGGCGTTGGCTTCTGACTCATCGTTTTCAAACCTCAGATGTCCTATTGTGGCAATGTCACGCCCCTTGCTATCCTCAATGATAAGTCCAGTCCATCTCCAATCCCCTTTAGTATGTTCTAACATTTACCCTCCTTGATTTGGCTGTGCCTCTTTACTATCTTATTTACCATCTGCTGAACTACCGTTTGTAAGCCATACGATTACTTCTAATCTTCTCTATAATTTTGTAAACTGTAATTTTCTTTATGTTATACTTGATTGCTAGGTCTTTGGCAGAAACCCCCCAAGTGTATAGATTAAACAAATCAATTTGCTTGGCAAAAGTAACCTTGCTTTTATGTTTTACTGCATGGCAACTTGGGCATAGTATCTGAATATCATCAAGAGACGAGATAGGGTAGACGATATGGTGTATGTGTAGCTTGTTGTGAAATCTGCCACACTCAGAACAAATGGTTTTTTTGATAAATTTACGGAGTAGAAGATTGTCCCCCTGTCTTTTGTGGGCATTAGCAATATATTCCTCAAGACTATGGTAGCCTTCACGGCTTTTCCACCAATTAGCTGACTTATGGTAGCCCCTCTCTAACCCAAACTTTGCCATCATCTGCCTAACTCTCTCTCTACTCACACCAAAGAGGTCACCAATTTCCTGCAAGGTTTTACCCTCAACACTATAAAGTCTCCGTAGTTCCTCTTTACTCCAACTTATACTTGACATTTCAATACCTATTTTACTCTTTATATTGTGGTTTGTCAACCCCCTAGTAAAATAAATCTTGTCTATAAAATAAAAAGAACCATCCCCAATTAAGAGGACGGCTATACATTCCTACTAATACAGAGGTTAAGGGGGCTTATTTGCTATTCTGTGGCTTTTCATCATAGCAAGAAAGGCAGACCTTCTCCAGACTTATTGTGCTACCCTTCTTGAAATGTTCGTAGACAAACTTATGACCAACCTTGATTCTATTGCCACACCGCTTACAGGTTTCATTACATTGCGAAATTCGTACTTTTAGGCTCCATAATTAACTACCTATTTTCAAAATCGTAACAATTATTACCGGTATTCCTACAACAAGTGCAGCCAGAATCAATCCCACAAAAACAAGTATGAAGTTAATCTTGATATTTTGCCACCTTAGCTGAGTGGGAATGTGATTATACACTGCATCCCAAAGTTGAGCTATCTGGTCTTTCTGCTTCTCTGGTTTCTCTGGCATCTT
>SDBU01010292.1_pt1 | contig 10385 bp, 19 predicted proteins | sample 2277071 | NCBI WGS metagenome assembly SDBU01 (sample SAMN10397929, study PRJNA504765) | marine sediment metagenome | isolation source: marine sediment core GS08_GC12, 126 cmbsf | place: Arctic Ocean: Gakkel Ridge, Loki's castle | collected 2008 | reverse complement strand
GGTCTCTAATAGTTCCGATTACATGCGTTTCATATGGAACGATTCCAGAACATAGTTACCCAATAAGTAAGAAGACCACCCATCTCGCCCCCCCATGTCATGCATGGCGAGTCGAAGGGGCAGACAGAAGATGTGGAAGAAAGGGATCCTCTTACTTATTATGTTGTGGGAAAAGACGCCACATAATACGCATGAGAACACGTTTATCCTTGTAGATGTGGTGATCAGGGCTTGTGTTATAATTGTTATAACCTTTCTGTGTGTGTTTAGACGAGTGTATCCTTGTTCTATGGCCGTCCCTTCTTTTTGTGCTGGTTGACTGCGTCAAAGATTAGCTTCTCCACCCATGCTTGTATGTTCTTACAGTCGAGTTCATCTGTTAATACCTTCATAGATGCGTCATATAGGTCTTTTTGGATGGATGTAGTGAAATCGAACATTAATCGCCCGTCTGTTGTTGTTCGGAATATCTTTGTTCTTGGTCGTGGCATGAATTTTTCATCTCATATACCCATTATGGCTATATCCCTTATAAATAGTATTCATTCCCTTACATAAGGGAATAGAAAGGCTGTAAATGAACAGTTTTATAAGACCCTCACATAAAATATAAAGCATATATTAAACGGATTGAAACACCATGTCAAACAGAAAATCAAAAGGCATGTCCACAGGCAATAAAATGGTTGCCATTGGACTAATCGTAATGCTTGGTGTTGGAGTAGCTTTTGTAGCATCCGGCGGAACATTTTTTGGATTGTTCCCCGGACTTGAACCTGCGGGTAAGCAGGTCATAGTTTCGGTATACGTCTATGAGGAAGGCGGCGCACACGCAGTCGTAGCCTCGATCGCCGTCTTCATGTTTGATGAAGACATGAACTTCATAGAAACTGCCACTACGGCAGCTACGGGACTAGCAACTTTCAGTGAAATGCAACCTGAAGGATCCACCCTCTATTTCCAAGCCCGTCAAGCAGCACCTTTAACTGCTGACCCTTATCTTGGTAGTGTAGAGACCCGGATCGTTCCAGTCTCAGGAGAAGCAGGTGACACCATCACGGTGAAATCAATTCTCGTCTGGGATGCAACTGAAACGCCTCCAACATTCAACGTGACCGCCCTTGATGGCCGTGGTATTTATACTTCGACCAATTTCATCAACGATACTGATACCGGATTCAACATCCTTTACTCAGCCATTGATGCGGACACAGCTTATGGACTTCCATCACGAACAGTTGATTACACCAGTGACGCCCAAAGACAATGGACCACACCAATCTTTGTTTGGCGAGGCACAGCCCCTCAAACTTGGGATACAGACCCAACGTGGACTATCTCTAGCCCAACATACATCTATTACATTTGGGAAATGCCGCAACTTGTTGACAGTACAGCATCGACCACAGATGATCTAAACATGTTCACAATCCACGCGGGTGCCACACTCGCACTGGACTCGGACATCATCCTCGACATCTATGACTCTATCATGCTTGACGGTAACGGCCAGGCCACAATCGGTGCGCTTGTAGATGCCGCAGGTGGGGCCGCCACCACAGCCGTGGACACAACTGTGGAATAGTTGATCCAACACCCCCCAAGAACTAGGTCTGTAAGGATCTAGTTTCCCCCCCTTTTTTTTTCTTGACCCAGAATTAGGAGAAGAACAGTATGCCTAGAAAAACGAGTAACATGAAACTTATTATTGTAACTGCTTTTATTATCTCAATGGTTATTGGTGGATTCGTCTTTTTTCAGCTAACAAAACCCAAGCTTTCGGCTAGGTGGATTACGCCTGAACATGAACTGGACCCTGTGCAGTTCATCCTCACAGGTTCCATATATGTGACGGAACTGGTGACTGAAACCGTATCCACTGAAGGCTATGAGAAAATCGAGTTCAGGTTATATGAGCATATTAACGCAATGAATGAGAATGCAACCCCTGAGTACCTATATGTTGGTGGTGCCTATGTTGAATCGTCACCTACCTTCATAGGTGGTTCTGGTGACATTTATTATGCGCTTCCAGATGGTGCCTTGAATTTGACACGGCCATCCGATATCGCAGTAAATGATGAAAACATGAAGATGGCTGACCAAGGAGTGCGATGGTATTGGAACGCTACTGTTGAACATGATGCCTATTATGTTTGCAGGTTTACCGTTACTCACAGTAATGGCCAGGCTGTAGTTTCCCCGGTCATCTCTTTTACCACGGTGCGTGAAGAGTATTATCCATCGGTTACATTACTTAGGCCTACACCTGGGATCCTTACCCCACTAAATGATACCTTCGAGGTGAGGGTGCTTATCTCAGATAACGTGCAGGGCTTGGGGCAAAACACCACACAATCGATATATGTTTCTTTCACAAAATCAATGCCATCAATTAGTTATGGGTATTACCTCGAGCAACAAACATCCGGCATATGGGCCCTGAATGTGAGTGCTGATATCATGGAAACAGGGGAATATACGATGGCAGCCCATATAGTTTCTCCAGAGTTAGCTTTACCGTATATTGTGGAGTTTGGGAGTATTGCCATACAAAGTGACCTGGTGGAACCAGTGAATCCTTGGGCCTTGATCATATCATGGATCCCTCTTATCCTGCTATGGTTCGGTATCATTGTTGGAGTGTGTATTATCCTCAAGTATTGGGTATTGCCACGTTTTAGCCTGAACATCCGAGAATAATCCAGTTCTGTTTCTTCTTTTAGGGGGGGAATGGGTTTCTGGGTTCCTATTCCTCCCCTGCCTGGTGATTATATGAGTATAACAAACCTTTTATGTAAGTATAACATGTAATAATACATAGGTGAAATGATAAATGAGATATTCTAAAGAATTCGAAAGTTCTTTTCCATTAACCCCATTAAGGGCCTTTAAAAAACGCAGAAAATTTAATGGAAAAATATATACCTTACACATCATCATAAGGAAAAAGTCATACGCAAATGGAGAAAAGAAATACCTACAGCATAAAGGTTATTCTGTTCGTATTTTATCACATAAAGCAAGTCACCGATTATCTTCTAGCAAAGTTCTTCGCGGAAAAGTTTACGGTGTATATAAGAGACGAAAAAAGAATTAAAATCTTAAAGTTGTGAAATAGGTGAAAACCAGTGACTAAACGCGGTAAATACAAGCGATCCAAGAAAACCATAAAAAAATTATCTAATTCAATGAAGAAAGCCTCAACGGTCCACTGGAAAACACTGAAAGGCGCTAAACGTGATGCTTACATTAAGGCTAGATCAGCTAAACGGCGATCAACCATGATGAAGAACAAACGAAAAACAAAAAAGTGAGGTAATCAAAATGATGAAAACACAAACACTAGCTAAAGCAAACAAAAAGAAGAAGATTGGGGGCAAAATATTTTCCCTCCACAAACAATACTCATTTATGGGAGATGCTAAAAAGAGGGCGAAAAAAATGCGTAAAGAAGGGTGGAATATTCGATTCTTCCGGCTACGCAATGGATACTATGTCCTGTATAAACGAAGAAAATAGACGAACACTAAAAGTATAGGAAAAGGATGCTAATCTATGGGTTCTAAACGGGACAAGCGCAGGAAAAGGAAACGGAAAGCAGAAAAGAAACGATAGAAGTGATTAAAATGAGGAACAACAAGATACTATTTCCATTGGCACTAATATTATTTAGTGTACTTGTTGTCCCCGTCTATGCCGAAATTAATCCTGAAACAATAGCAATAACTTCTACAGTAAATTATTCTCTTGTCAATGGTTCCTATATTTCTGGTATAGGTAGTATGGGAGCTAGTGATGGGGTAAATGGTACATTTAAAGAAACATTACACGTTATAGCTGACGATGCCACTACTTATGACCTAGACACGGATAACGCTACTGAGTGGCAGAATATGGGGGCCATATCGGCGGTTGCAGCAGATGCCGTCACAACACTATCAACAAGCGCAATAGTAGCCACATTTAACGCTAGTACCGGAGACGCGAAGCTACATTACGATAACGGGACAAGTAATTCAATGAATATTCCTTTGCTTAATATTGATAGCTATAATTTTTCCATGAGAACAGATCATAGTCTAGTAGCCATAGAATCAATAGATTTGCATTACGATTCTGACACATATTTTAATACCACATTCAATACTTTCCTTTCAACAGAGTGGTCAAATTTCACTCTCCACGAATCAGACTTTGTATCTGTGGGTGGAATGACCCACCATCTCGAGATTAACTATATTAATTTCCATTTTGCACCCCGGAACATGAAAAAGGTTTGGATCGATCTGGTACATCTTGTAGGCGAAGCCAGTGGGTCAGAACACCGGGAACTCGAAGGAACCATAAGTTTTTCCGATATAGCAAGCCGTCAAAATTATGTTTTAAATCTATCTTCAACCAGAGATGCAGCATTACATAGTTATCAAGATACATTTGCCACAGAAAGCACTTTTGGTTGGGTAAGTAACGATACCAACCATTTAAACATCTATAATACTACTATTAATTACGCTGGAGAGGGAGCAATTATTTTTACGTGGGATGGTACAACAAATTGCACAGCAACCTTTGATAACGGAACCACAAATAATATGCAACTAGATTTTAGTGAAGCCAATGTTGAATCGTTCCATATGTGGGCGAATAACACAAACACGGTAATCGCAGAAACACGATACTTTACCAATGCATCTAATTATTTCTTTACCAGAATATCCACTCATTTGACAATGGATAACACTATTCACACAAATTACGCATTAAGTCTCTTCCAAAGTCATGGTAGTCCTTCATGGGCAAACATTAGTTACATCGAATACGATTTCAATACTTACTATTCATCAGTACCAACTAATGTAACATTAGACGAATTTGAGATTGGTGAAGGAGATGACATAGTATTCTATATTATAGAAGACGGAGAGTTCACAGTATACTCCATTCATTCTCACGGATTTTACCAAAACAACACCTTTGTACTCAGTTCATCATTAAGCCAAGAAATACGTGACACAGGAAAATTAACGGTTTATTTCCATGATACCCACGCCACAGATCATGACACCACGAACAACACGCTTTACATAGATTTACTCATAGTCACAGGGTGGAACGATTATGCTTCAGGTGGACAACCTCCGTCACCCTTTACCCCAACACCCACAACACCAATTCTAATATATGATCCAGTAATAGTTATATTAGCCGTATCCTCAATATTTGTCATATGCTTTGCGTTCTATATTGCAAGAAAACCATCAAAAACAGTTAGGAATAGAACATATGGGGCCAATTAAATATGGGAAAACATAATAAACCAAAACGGCAGAAAGCCCAGAAAGAGAAAGAAAACACGAATCTGGGGTCCCACAACAAAAAGAAGAAGGACATTTAAAATGCCAAAAATTGATAAAAAAGCCAGAGAAATATACCACAAAACCATCAAGTCACTTGACGATAGCTATGCATCTATGATGAAAAAATTAAAGTCAAAAATCTATGGGAAACCGAAAAAGAACTAGGTGACTCATAAAATGTCTTATGCCCCCCGGGAAAGATCAAGATCCTCTATAAAACAGTTAAGGATCCCATATCGCCCAGACCGCAAAATAGCATCCACCATCACACTGTTTGGCATCTTTTTCACAGTCATCACAGGGTTCATTGTGCTCGTGTTCTCATCCCAGGCACCTTATATTTCAGATTCTACAATCATATTTTTTGTTATGATGACAATTTCTATGGTGACCATGATTTTTTTCGGGCTAGTTAGGTTCCATTACCCGAGTGCAATTAAGGGTGAAACACTGATACCCAACCAGGACCGTTTCTTACCTGCTGTCATTGTGGGCATGATCCTAGTTATGGTTTCTCAGATAGTGATTTCCGGCATGGGCGCCATATTTGTTACCCAGATCCCCTTCACCACTACCCCCATCTCCACAAGTACACTGGCATTTACCATGTTCCTGCAGGCTGCGGTAGTTGAAGAATTATTTTTCGCAGGATTTATCCAGACCGCTTTGCTAGTTCTCATCCGAAGAGTCGAAAATGAGGGATTCAAGCTGATCATGGATATAGCGATCCCGATCTTACTTGGATTCACATTCATGCTTTATCACGGAATGACCTACGGCAGTAATGCACTAGCTTTAGCGCAAGTTTTTGTCGGCAGGATCATATATTCCAGTGTCTATGAATTTACCGACAATTTGGATAGTTGCGTGCTTCTACATTTAGCAAACAATATCATGGCAGGGTTACCACTATTATTAGGAGGATTTTAAATGAGAAAAGGATCTAAACATGATGAGGTATCAATACTAAAGATGATTAAAGCACATACAGGTTACAAACAAACACCAGAACATATAAGAAAAAACAGTGAAGGTCAGAAAAAATATTTTGAAACCCATGATCATCATAGAAAAGGTAAACCCCATTCTGAGGAAACAAAACAAAAAATGAGTGATGTAAAGAAAAAATATTTCTCAAATCCGATCAACAGAAAGAAAACGAGTGAAAGCAATAAAAAATATTATGAAACACATGATTCTCATATGAAAGGAAAACACCTCTCTGATGAAACAAAACAGAGACTACGTGAATCGTTTAAACGCACTAACATTAACCCAACCTCTATTGAACAGATTATGTCAGGAATACTCATCAGCCTAGGCATATATGATGCCTATCCTGAATATCGTGTATCTAAGAAGAATGGAAGATCTTTCCATGCAGACTTTTTTATCCCCTTTAATCTAATTATTGAGTGCGATGGCCATCATTGGCATTCACTTCAAAGAGTAATAAAACGTGACAAAGCATTTGACCAGCTCCTAACCTCTCAAGGCTATACAATCCTTCGATTTACAGAAAAAGAGATTCACACCGATTTTGTAGGGTGTAGGGACAGAATCAGGGAGGCTCTTCATCAATGAATATCCCACGGCACAAAACCATAAATCAAGTTAGAAGCCTCAGTCGGCTTATGAAAGCGATTAGTATTCCATTCACTCGCAATATTCGTTTAGATGATCAGCAAATATCCCTTAATGGCAGATGGTGTTTTGATTATTTTAACGCGATAGGGACCGAGAATAAGGATGGCGGCGCGAGGGTGTTCATGTCTTTTTACCAGATCCTGTTTGATAGTATGCCGAAGATACTGAATTGGTTTGTTAAGCATCCTGATGTTGTGAAGCCTCGGGGTCTGATACGGGTGAGTCCTAGTGATAAGATATTAGATAAAAACCCAAACCGTATATTGTTCTGTTTCGTGGGGATCGGTGAAAAAGGCACATCCCTGTCATTAATCACTGATATGAATTATACCACTGCATTCTCAATGATACAAGAGGCATCGTTAGATGTAATACAAAATCTTTATGTTCACACTAGACAGTTAATTGATGATCAGAAATATATTAGTTAAGTATGGAGATTAAATAAAAATGTCAAAAATAGAAAGAGCAAGATTTTCAGTCGGAAAAAGCCTTATCGCCATCATCGTCTCATCGACCATTACCACCCTTATCGTATTCTCAATAATTCCCGTGGATAAAACACAATTTAGCACGGCCTTGTTACAGATCATCGGAATTGCACTGGTACAAGCAATAATCATAGCCATTATAGTAACGTTTCTTTTTGGAAAAAAACCGCAACGGAGTGTGAGTAATTAATGCCAAAAAAGAAGAATACCAATATAACAAAGTATGGGATAGCCTTCACAGCAGGGTTAATTATCGGACTGATTATCGCAGTGTTATTCTTATGTCCAGTATTGCCAGGCACCTGTCCCTTAGACGAGGAATGCGAAGACTCCTGTTTATTAATACACTTAGACGATGCGCTGGGGAATCCCCTACCTAACACTTACATAGCCATTTTTGATAGTGATGAAGTATTAATAGACGATGGATATACGGACGCCCAAGGTGACTTCCTAGTGAACGCAACAATCTTTGGTTGCGGCGATGGAAGCGTTAAACTGTACGCGGAAGGAACTAATGTTCAGGGACCGTGGGCATCACATATCTGGTTAAGCAATTCTGAAGGCGATTGCACTATTGACGAAGTCACGACTTGCTGTGAGACTACGTGGGTAGTTGCATTTGAAGGATAAGTTAATACAAAGAGGTGAAAAGAAAATGCCAAAGTTAAGAAAAATTCCTAAAGAATATGGCCACATCAATTTGATTATCGGGGGCCTAATAATGTTAGTATTGGGTATGGTTTTCTCGCTTCTCATATCCCTAGTACTTATTCCCCTGGGGCTTCTGATGCCTGCGTTAGCAGGACTATTAGCCATACTAACACTCGTTATCGGGTTCTGGGCGTCCGGCCTAGTAGCCGTGTTCGTGGTCAGAGGATGGATGAAAAAGAATAAACGGTATGGTGGGTATTAGATCCCGCCCACTATTTTTTTTGAAACCCCTTACAATCATGTTTATATATGATATGAATCCATGTATAAACATAAGGAAGAAAAAAGAAATGAGTCCATATTTTGAATACAAAGCTATCGTCTGTGCAGAGACACGAAAAGAGGCAGATTATTTTCTTGCCAACTATCTCAAAGGGTTCGTGGACAGTGATGATTCATGGGATACGCTTGGTGAAGTAAACCAAAGGTCAGAACTACAAGTCTACAAAGAGGAACGTAAGTTGGTAATGAGACAAGATTATGATGGTGACGTGGAGCCCGATTACGATCCCATTCTAATGCCCATCATCAACAACAAGGAGGCTGAGAAATGAGATTTTTTAAAACACGAATGACTATTGGAATAGTTTTAAGCTGCCTACTAAGGGTGATGTTCATCATGGCATTTATCAATGGTAATCCACCACACATGATGATATTTTCAGTATTATCTGGTCTGGCGTTTATAATAACTTTTACGGTGGATATATATTGGGATACAATGCATCAGAAGGGATCCCTTTTTGTTCATGTGGAATAATGAGACTGAGGAATAAAGAAATGAATAAAAATGGATTTGCATTACAGCGCCATTGGCAATGGGTACTACTCGTATTTATTCTCTTTGGCTTTATCATCTGGGGGATATTTTTACTCTAGGAGAAACAAAAATGAATCTTAAACTAACTAAATTGGGTACTCAGAGGATACTTGAACATTTTAAAGACCGAGGCGAAGATGTTGCCAGATTCTATGTGCTTGAATCACAGGATGCACAATATACTATTGTCTTAGAACCAGAGTGGAAAAAAGCACATGGTCCAGGATATAGTTCTGAGCTATATTTCGATAACCCACTTTGTATACAAACAATATCAACTCCCATAGGTCTTTCTAATCATATCTTTCAAGATGCAAAAAAGGACATACCTGTGTTCCTTGTAACAAAAGTTATTTCACAGGATACTGAAAAAGAGGAATAGAAATGGATGACTTTCGTAAACACCATGAAATTATGTTTGTATACACAATTCTCGTTATAATACTATCATCAATAATTATACACTTTGCAGGTGTTAATAGAAATGATATAGTCGTTAATTTAGCACTTACATTAGTATGTGCATCTGCAATTATACACACCGTCTTTACATGGATTGAGGAATAATCATGAAGTTTTCGACACATAAACCATTCAAGCCACACACCCACTCTACAGCCGTTGTCCTCCCAAAGGACTGGTTCAACAGTCACCAGAACCCGGATGAACTCTTGATGGCCTATGAACTAGGGTCCTTTCTGGTGGTGATTCCACAGGGTATTGTAGATAAGGCGAGACTCCGGGACTTTTTAAAACAGATGGGAATGCTAGATCCATAGGAGGAAAATAAATGAAGATTATACAATATTTTAAAGACTACATCAACGACCTGAAAAACTTGTCCTCTGAAGGATGGCATTACTTTTTCTTCATGCTTTTCTTTAGTATTGGCGCAATGGCCCCAATAATATCCTTATTGACTGGCATTCACCCATTGATGGTGTCATTAGATTATATTTACACAGTTAATATGATACTAATCTATTATGCAATATCGGCCATATCTACGTTTATCGCATTTGTCATCTACCATAAATATGTGGAAAAAGAACTATCAATAATAGCTTTTGGAGACCCTATGGAGGAATAATAATGCCAGTACTTATTAAAAGTGTATTAGTTGGACTCGTTAATAATTATTCAGGATATATACTTGAAATCAATGATAACATGATGTGTATTGAACGAGAATTAACGACTAAAGAATTTGAATCCCTCTGTGAGCAATTCAAGGAGATATGTTCATGAAAATATTAGTGTTAAATAAACATGCGCCCTACGGCGAGAAGGCGTGGGGTGGAGAACAATCAACACACACGATTGCCAAAGAACTGGTCAAGCTCGGCCATACAA
>SDBU01010291.1_pt1 | contig 10386 bp, 11 predicted proteins | sample 2277071 | NCBI WGS metagenome assembly SDBU01 (sample SAMN10397929, study PRJNA504765) | marine sediment metagenome | isolation source: marine sediment core GS08_GC12, 126 cmbsf | place: Arctic Ocean: Gakkel Ridge, Loki's castle | collected 2008 | reverse complement strand
TTTTTACTAGAGTTGCCTCGGTGTCACGGCTTCGCTCACTCATTGTTCCTAGCTGACAGGTAATTTAGAGAACACAGGTATTTGGTCACGCTGGAACATGGTTCGCTCAGCCTAAACAGCCTCGCTAATTCGCTCGGCAACCTCGGCACTCATAAAAAAACCTACAATTTGGACAACGTCGTTGAATGACAATGTGATACAGTTAACAGAACTTCGAGGGAAAAACCGCTAGGGTAAAGGCTAGCAATTTCGCAGGTAAGGTTCGGTACGCACCTACAGGCAATTTTAATTGCCCCCTAAAAACAACGGCATAAATTTTGTCCAATCTTTGAATGGATTATTCGTTTATTTTCTGATTATTTGTCTGGAACGTTTTTTAAAAAAAGGTGAAGCCCGCGCACATTCAAAAATGGCGCGTGAATATTCAAACCGATTTTTGAGCTAATCCATGGACTCCATAATTTTTTTCTTTTGTTCTTCAAATTCTTCTTTGGTGATCGCTCCTTTATCTAACAAGCCTTTCAATTTACCGAGTTTTTCCAAGGGATCAGTTATAGGAGTTTGTTTTTGGGTTGCTCTTTCATCTAGCTCAGAAAGTGGACCATTAGACATTAATAGTAATATACCAGGAATTACTCCAGTGAAGATTAATGCAAGTACTGCCCACATTGTGGAATTATATGCTTTTAATGTTGAAACATCATAACGTTTAGCTGCATTATAGAGTTTTCCTGTCCTTTTCATGATCATATAAGATGGAATCCAAAAGATCAGTATTGGTATTATTAGTAACAGAGGGGCTATTATTGTGCCTATGCCCGTGTATATGGACAATGGACCAGATAACGCAGCAATGAATGGAAGAACACTAACAAGAATGACAAGTATGGCAAAGGGAATATTTACGAGTATTGTGAAAATATATGCTATTTGGAGATTGGTTTTTACGGAATTTATTTTTACTTTATTGCTTTCTGAAGTCATTTTCATCGAAAAGGTTGTATGATCTTTTCGAATATTTATGCTTTGTCCCTTTTTTTAATCCATTCAAGTCCTATTTTCATTGAAATTAATTCTTAAGCAATTTTGAGTGCTTGGGGCTAAAAAAGAAAAAGGGGTGGGGTGAATTCTTGTATTTGATTTCTTACTTTTGGATTTTTGCTTTGATTATGATTGTCGGTATTGCTATCAGCGAGACTGTCAATACTAGAGTAATTAGTGAAAATTCAGGTACAATTGAAACGCTGGGAGAGAACCATTCAACATCGTTTAGTAAAGTCGCATCATTATCATAACTGGAGAAATCTTGAGCGATATTTCCACTTCCTTCATCGAAACGCCAATAACCCACCAGATCGGGGTCAGTAAGTTCAGAGCCCTCAAGGGTCCGCATCATTGTTTCTTGAATTTCTGAACCTGTTTTTGCAACATTCCATACTCGAAGTTCATCAAGTAATCCTTCGTATGCAGCTGGACCACCAATACCGCCAATATTTAATTGCTGATCTTTGTGACGAATCGAAACTGTATGATCATGTTCGGAGTCAAGGGTGCCATTTATGTAAAACTTCATGTTTCCGCTTTCTAGGGATCGGTCATAAGTTAGAGCTACATGATACCATGTAGTGTTATACCAGATTGCCTTGTTAGTGTGGACACTATGTGTTGCCCAATTAGCAAATTTGAAAAATAATGAACCGGTTGTGTAATCAAAATCTAAAGCGTAACCGTCACCAGTCATTGTACTTAATCTGTAAACCAAAGCTCCTGAACCGGCACCATAAACAGAATCGCTTCCAGGCTGAATAGTATATTTTGGTTTAAACCATAGTTCAATTGTACAATTATCAATGTGGAAAATTGTAGATGACCCACAGGATAAATAGTCATCTTGACCGTCAAAGCTCAAACATTTATTATCGGAATAACCTTGGGAGGCGTAAGCAAGAGAAATGCATCCCATTAGCAGAAGGCACAGCATTAAAGTAGATAGCAAGACCGCAAAACATTTGTTCTTCATTTTTTCACCTTATCTTCATTATTTAACATCTGTTGAACTTTTCAATTTTTTCGGTAAATTGATATAATGTTCAACAGAATCTATTTGTTCATTACTCAACTTAGTGAACCAACGGTCATTTTTCAGTCGGACAACGTCTGCTGGAACAAAACCTAGTACATAGTAAAGGTATTCTTGGACTATTTCTCCTTCTAGGGTAATTTGGGCTGTTTTGTGGTTTGAGTTATGCTTAGTCTTTATCAAGTCGGTGAGTGCTTGGCGGAATTTTCCGCTTACTGAGAAAGCACGTTTACCGAATAGCCAGCCTAATGCTAAAGTTTTCAGCGCTTTGGAATCCTTATTTTTTGCATCAATGCTTTTCAAAAGGTATTTTTTCAAATAGGACAATCCCCGACCCAACGACCCGAGGGCTTTTGCGTCAGTGTGGCTTCGCCACCCTTCCGCAATGACGCCCTTTTCCCTGATTCGGAATTGTCCCTTTTTATCTCTAAATACCTTGAATTCTTTTTCTTCAAAAAGCAAAATACAATGGATATGCGGATACCCATTCTGAAAGGCTTCAAAAACCCTACAAGAAGAAACTTTGCCAAAAAGTTTTCGAACATGAGACATAAACCGGTTGAACTCTTTTCCAATGTTTTTCCAAGCATCAGCCAAAGAGCAAAGTTTAGTATCATAAGTTAGCGTCAAAAACAGCGCTCTTGTGGTTTTGTTTAGGTTTCTGTCTTTGGGATTGAAAAAAACGGTTTTTTCAGCTAATGACGCTAATCCCTTGAAACGACGATATACTCTATAACAGTAAACATCATTTCCTCTTTTTGAACATTTGACTGCAAATACTTCACTCTCAAAGGTTCCTAAATGTATCTTATTTAGAATCATATATTTGACATCTGAAAGCCACTCCAAATATTTGTTCACTATTTCTGAAAGAGAATAAGGAAATATTTGATGATATGCGAGAACTTGTTTACGAGAAGACATACTCTCGGCAAAATAGACGAGCTCCTAACTTCAAACAAGAAAAAATTTGGGAAAGTATTCTAAAACATATGTGGTGGTAGCCCGGGGGAGATTCGAACTCCCGTCAGAGGATCCGGAGCCCTCTATTCTATTCAAAAGACTTAAACGTGACTTCCATATTCTATATATCTAGAAATAGTAAATCCGTGTTACATGCGGGACTTCGGGAGATATCTCCAACTGTCTCCGGTTTAAGTCCGACCTGTGACACATGTTACGTTTATAACAAAGCTTAAAAATCAAATTAGCAATTGTAATAGTGGTATATCAATACTGTAAAAAATAAACTTTAATTACGGTTATCAGCCTTTATTCTGAAAATCCAAAGGACAACAAAATTAACCAACCCGCCAAAAACCATGTAAACTCTTTTATATGCTCTTAAAATAACGTGAATTAAAGATGGACTGGTGAATTGTTTTTGCTTGCGTATGTTCTAATCACAGTGAAGTCGGGTTCAGAGAGGGAGTTCATAAAAGAAATCTCCAAATTCAACGAAGTTGTAGAAGCAAACCTCGTTATCGGAGAAAACGATATTGTCATAAAAATTGACGTCAAAGACATATCTCACATGGACAAATTCTTAACAGACAAACTCCGAGTAATACCCGACGTATTCCTCACAACAACCATGATAATCACCGAACAATTCAAACCAAAAACGGAATAACATCACAGTCATCTACTTTTCGTTTCAAACTACTGCCCTCAAAAGAAGCACATAGCCAACTTCTATAACCGCAGCCACAAAGAAAATCAAGTAGATCGCCGCGAGGGCTTTCGTGGTCATCTTTCTTGCAAGTGTCTTTTCTATAGTTTTGAATATTCCATACCCTTCGATGATAGCATTTGGAGTACTCAAAAGAATGACAAAACCCAACGTGTTCAAGACAACCTGACCATAAACTAGCATGCTTGCCCTGAGGATGCTAATGAAAATAATCATCAACGTGAAAACAAACGCAAATACACGCGGATTATGCAAAACCACATACTCTATCTTCCTCTGAGGAAAAAAATTCAAGACAAGCCCAACATAGAAAGTCATTCCGAGCAGAATAAGCGAGACAACCAAAACATTATGAACAAAAACAAACAAAACAGCCAATGGCGGATTCAAAAAAACGTCGCCTACACTTCCAAAAAAAGACATGTTCTCTACATAAGCAAAAGCCAATAACGCGAGAAAAACTAAACCGAGAATAACTGTCCTTTTCTTCGGATCCAATGCTTCAGCTCCTAACCGCTCAAAAAGAAACAATTAAGAAAAAAAAGTCAACCACCTGAAAACCAGCGTCGAATTCCCAAGAAGCATATCCAAAACAACCAGAATAGCTGCTGCGACAATCACTGAAGTTAATCCCACAGCGATGGAACCCAAAAATCCCGTTTCATAATAATGTCTAACTAAAAGCAACCAAGCGATTAGAGCGAGAACCATCGCAACCTCTAAACTAAAAACCGAACCGCAAACAATTAAAACAAGGGTGCCGAGAACAGAAATTGCAAAGGCATCCTTGAAATTGGCTCTACTTCTTCCAACCACAACATTGCCTGCTAGATAAAATACGACAGACATGGCAGCAAAGATTATAGCAAAAGAAATTATGAAAAAAAGAACCTCAGTCAATCCAGATGGATCAAGCAACGTATCCAGCATGAGGGCGGCAATCGAAGCAGCCAACATAAAACGTCACCAAGATATCCTACGACTACCTCAGGCTTCCAAATAAAGGATTTGTTAGCCTCTTTGGTTTTGTCACACCACATATCTAACCAACAAACAGCCCTCAAAAAGCTTATCCAGCGCCAAAATTTAACATAAACTCCCCCCTTCAATTCTGGGAGAAGGGTAACTCTTTAAAGGAAGTTGATTCCAGAAATACAATTCCAGTTAAGAGGACGTTGATTTTATGAAATTGCAAAGCCCTGCTATCATAGGAGTTGGCAGGACAAAGTTTGGAGAACATTACGAAAGAGACCCAGAATCTCTAATAGAGGAGGCTGGACTTCAGGCACTTGATTATGCAGGCATAACACGAAAAGATTTGGATGCCTGCTACCTTTCAGATTATTTCCTTCAAGTCACAAACAAAATCGGGTTAGAAGAGGGTTTCTTTTCTGAACTTCTAGAACTTCATGTTCCAATGGAAAAAACCCGATCCTTCAGCTCCGCCCTTCTCAACGCCTGCCACGCAATACAATCAGGAAAATATGACCTCGTCCTAGTAGGCGGGATGGAGAAAATGACTGACCGCTGGGACAAAATCAGAGACGACCTAATGCTCCTAGAGGATCCATGGAGCTACTACGCGGGATGCACACCCGAAGCAAACCACGAACTTCTTCTCAAAGGCTACATCAAAAAATATGGCATCTCCGGAAAGCAACTCGAAAAACTCTACATGGCTCTTGCTCAGATATCCGTCAAAAACCACAAAAACGCCACAGAGAACCCGCTCGCTCAATACAAGCGCGCCATAACCGTAGACACTGTATTGAAGGCGCGGACTACAGCTTGCAAGTCCTTGGGGCTCTTCGATTTTGCGCCCATCTCTGACGGCGCCTCAGCCTTGATTCTAGCAAACTCAGAGACCGCCAAGAAATGCTCAGACATTCCTGTTTACGTCTTAGGCTCCTCTTCAGCCACAGACTACATCACATTCCCCTCACGAGAAGACAGAACTGGCTTCATAGCCAACACTTTAGCTATGCAGACCGCTCTCAAACAGGCTAAAGTTGATCTGGCTGATATTCAAATAGCTGAGCTTTACGATCAATCTACACTCTTGGAGTTGATATCTCTAGAAGACCTCGGTTTCTCCAAGAGAGGAAAAGCTTGGCTTGACGTCTACAAAAGCTGCGAAGAATACTGTGGTTTCTACGAAATAGATGGAAGAAAGCTCTTCGTAAACTTGAACGGAGGTCTCAAGGCTGACGGAAATCCCTTGGGAGCCACTGGAGGAGCGCAAATCTTTGAGATTGTTAAACAGTTAAGGGGAGAAGCTGGTAGTCGGCAGGTAGAAGTGAATGGAGACGCGCCTAGACTGGGTTGCGTTTCAGAGCTGGAAGGCTTCGGCACAAAAGCATACATACACATTTTGGGGAGGAATTAAGATGAGCAGCGAACCTATCGAAAGAAGAGTATCATACATAGGGGACCGGCTGAGAGGTAGTCAATGTACTCTCTGCGGAAAAGAATACTTCAGAGGCAAAAATTACTGTGGTAACTGTGGAAGAAAAAGTTTCAGAAAGATGAATGACATCGATTTCTTCTATGATCAAGGTACCCTAGAAGTCTCCACTCTCATTAGTCAGCCCACTAACAGATTCGTCAAGATGGGTTCATACATTTACGGAATTGTTTCATTTCATGACGGAAAAACTAGGGTTCCAGGAAGACTGACCGATGTCCTGATTGACGGTGGAGACGCTGATATTTCCTGTTTTGATGGAAAAAATGTCGTCCCACGGTTTCGAAGAAGACACTCCGTAGGAGAAAGCGACATCATTCCAACAATATCCCTTGCTTTTTCTCTCGCTGATGGCTACTACCCCCACCAAAAATACGAAATAAAAAAACCCAAAAAACAGTATGAAACACCCGGAATCGTCGGGTACGGAGTCTACACCTCAAAATTCCGAATCAAAGAAGGAAACATGGAAAGATCGGTACCCTTCATCGACGAAGACGCGGTCACCGCAGCAGTAGAAGCTGGAAAAATGGCTTTGATCCATTCCGGAGTAGACCAATCCCTAATCGGCAAGGTTTACGTCGGCTCCGAATCAAACCCATACGCTGTTAACCCAATCGCCTCCAAAGTAGCCCAAGTTCTGAAGCTGGGCAAAGAAGAAAAAACTGACGGCATCCAAAGTGTGGACGCCATCGACACCGAGTTTGCATGCAAAGCAGCTACAAGCATATTCAAGGACGCTGCAGCTTTAGTGTATTATCCAAAAACTAACACAGACTATGTCATGGCAATAGGAGCAGACAACTCTCAAGCTGCCCCAAGAAACGAAATTGGAGGAGAACTGGATCGTTTCGTAGGTTTTGGCGGATCCGCCTTCATCTTCGGCATGTGTGACGTTATAGCTGAAATGGAAGGATGGTACTCCTGCACCTCAGATACGCCTGACTTTTGGAGAAGAGACATGCAAGCTTATCCCCGGCATGGAGGTCGATTCACCGGTAAACCTGCTTACTTCAAACATGTCCTGAAAGCTTGTAGGACACTCATGGAGCAACTGAATCTCAAAGTGGATGATGTGGATTACTTTGTTCCTCACCAGCCGAACCTTGGTTTTCCAGTTAAAGTTGCGCGCCAACTAGGATTCAAGGAGGAGCAATATGTGCCGAGCCTAAAAGTTTCTAAATTCGGAAACACGTATTCTGGTTCTTCACCTATTGGTTTGGCGGCTGTTCTAGATGTTGCTAAACCGGATGAACGCATAGTCCTTGTCAGTTACGGTTCTGGAGCTGGAAGCGATGCATACTCGTTTATGACAACCAATCAAATATTGGAGAAGAGGCAGCGGCAGAAGTTTACGGTTCGTCATCAGATTGAAAGCGAGCACTTGGAATATGTAGATTACCATACGTATAGACGACTTAAGCACGGACTCTAAAATTATAGCGTCGTTCAGTTGAAACTTTGTTGAAAACGTTTCGGCTGTATTCTTGTTCGCCTGTCAGAGGATGTTTGCTAACTCTCAGTATATACGAAATGTGCACTCTCAACCACCTGCTGCGTAGCAAACATTAGCCTAAGAAACAGTGATTTTCACTACGCATTCTGTCTTCATAACACTTGAAAAGCGGAAGCTCTGAAATAACTCTTCAGACTCGTCTTTCATGATAAGCATTATGAAGAAAAAATGAGGTGTACATTAATGATTACAACGCGAGGAATAACTGTATGGATATCGGCATTCGTAACTTTCCTATCGATCTTATGCACTTTTGCTATGGTCGTCATATTGATAAACGAGGGAGCATTCTCCATCGTTGAACCTTACATCCTAGGCAGTATATTCGGCAGCCTCAGCGTAGAATACTACTTATGGATATCCGTAACTGCAACCTTCATCTTTCTAGGCATCACGTGCATACTCGTATACCGAAAACAACCCCCTGATCCGACAATCGTTAAAATGTTCCTGAAAGTAGGGGGAAACTTGGCTGCGCTTAGGAAAACCCAAGAAGCCTCAGCAACTGAGATGGCAGACCAGATGGAATACACCCGAAAGATGAACCAGAAATTCTTCAGCACAGTTAGCTTAGACCTCAAAGAAGAGAACAAAGAAACGTTAGCCCTTTTGGCAGCCCAAAAAAGAGCCATCAAAAAGGTTAGCTCAGACATGGTTTCTGTGATAGAGACAAAGGCAGGCGAAACTGGAGAAAAGATGGCTGCTGATCTGAAAAAACATGAAGTAGCCATTATGGGCGTCAAGCGTTTAAGCGAAGAAGGCACAACGGCAATTAAGAATCAGCAGGCAGGGCTGGAAGAGATTAAACTTAGACTCCAAAGAATCGAGGGGCACATGGTGCCCGATCAAGCTAAGCTAAAGAGCCTCAACAACCCTGAAGACATAAAGGGGATTGGCCCAGCTTTGGGAAAAGAGTTGAGAATCCTTGGAGTATCATCTGTTGGCGAATTCCTCACAACCGACCCAGTAATCATAGGAGAAAAAACGCGAGTTTCCCAAGAGATGGCAGAGAACCTTCAGGCAACGGCTCAGCTGATGATGATTCCGGGAGTAGACGTGAATGACGTTGAATTACTTATAGACGCAGGAATAAAATCGCGAAAGGAACTGGCAAATCAAGATTTGATTCAACTCAGCAGAAAAGTAGGAGAACTCGCCAAAATCTATGTTGATCAAGGCAAAATCTCTAAAGATGAGTGTCCAACGATTGAAGAAATATCGTCGTGGATACGGATGGCAAAGTAATTGTTGTTCACTGATCTAATGGCAGCACCAATTTTCTTGTAACTCCACCTTTTTGGTTATGAATACTTTTTTATGGGCAAAAACGGGTGGACTTGGTTTTTGTATTTGATGAAGTGTTCGCCTAAGTTTTTTGTTAAGTAATCTGTTTCTTTTGACGCAGTGATTGTTAGAAATGAAATCATGAACACGCCCATTATGACTGCAATTAAAGTAAGATGCCACTGCGCATGAAGTGTCAATGTTAGTAATTCGCCTACTGAAAACAGGTGTATTCCTGTGTATAGAGGATGCCGTATGTATGCGTATATTCCGCTAACTTCAAGTTCTGAAGATTGTTTACAGTATCCTGCCCAAGTGTGACAAATACCCAAATCAAGTTTAGCTTTAACAACTATAACTACACCCAAAAAAGTAAGAGCCAAAGCCAAAAAATCAAGATACGATAGATAATCCATGATTGCTAACGTGTAACCACAAATTATTAGTGGACCAAAATAGCTGAACTTTAGAAGTTTTGTAATTTTTTCGTTGACGATCGGAACCATTCCCGTTTTCTTTCTAAAGTCAGAAATGAAAACGACAAAGACGCCCATTATTATGAACTGAACTAGTTTGAAGATTGTGACCCACAAGATTGTAGCTGCCTAAAGGGTTGATTTTACATATAATATTCACGATTGTATATAATCTGATCGAAATTGTTCTATGTCTCCATTGAAAAAGCTAACCAAAACTGTTGTTGCTGTCTGTTGAGGAATAGTTTAATAGACGCGCTAAGACTATATGCTCGTCGTTCTAAAAATGATACGAAGAATTGTCTTAGATGTTTTAAAGCCGCACAAACCAACTGTTGTTGAAATTTCTGAAGCTCTCAGCCACTTAGAAGGGGTGGACGGCGTAAACATAATTATCAACGAGATAGACCAGCAAGTCGAAAACGCAAAAGTTATCGTTGCTGGATCCTCGATAAGTTTTGATGAGATACAGAAGAAATTAGAGGAATTTGGGGCTACTATACACTCCATCGACGAGGTTGCGGCTGGAAAAGTGATCGTTGAAGAAGTAAAAACGCCTCAAGACAGCTCCGCCAGAATGTAAGACATATTAAGGCATCGAAATTTTTGGGTAACTGGGTATATTCCAGATTGGTTTGCCTTAAACCTATTATATGCCTCTTAACAGAAATACAATTGCTATTGTTGCTACGCCAGCCACTAATGTTTGGATTCCGTAAAGTAGTGCATTTTCTTTGGCTATTTTTCCTAGGTAAATACCTAACATGAACAACACTACCAACGTTACTATGATTGAGGTAATATATGCATTTTCAACTGCTAATAAACCATGTAAGACAAGAAAAAAAGGCGCCAAAGAAACAAGCGCAGTTA
>SDBU01010290.1_pt1 | contig 10388 bp, 13 predicted proteins | sample 2277071 | NCBI WGS metagenome assembly SDBU01 (sample SAMN10397929, study PRJNA504765) | marine sediment metagenome | isolation source: marine sediment core GS08_GC12, 126 cmbsf | place: Arctic Ocean: Gakkel Ridge, Loki's castle | collected 2008 | reverse complement strand
CGCCGCTACCAATTGATTTGGACATTTTTAGCCTCAAATTATTGATTTTAATTTTGGGGAAACAATTCGAGGCTAATTAGCTTCGGGGAATTGTTTCTAATGTTATGTAAAGTTGGATACTTTTCTGTCAAAGCGTTGTTCCCGCTTCAAAAGCGAAAACTTCCAGAACGGGAGGTTCGAGAGGCTTTTACCTCTGTTGATGCTCGGCGGGGTGTTATTTCTTGAGATTGCTTCGTCGCTACGCTCCTCGCAAAGACATGGTGACCTATCCCCTTCAGGGTGAGCCCTTCTGGGTGAACCCCTGACCCCCTTCCCTTGGAATTAAGGGAAGGGGGAAAATTTTTAGAGAGGGGCTAGCGCCTCTCTCTTTTTCATCTCTTCCCCTCAAATTGCTATTTTCATTTTACTAGAAAGTCCGATCCAACAAATTAAAAAAGTAAAGTCGAGACTCTGCCCCTTATTTATGCCTGCAGTTTGCTCTTAGTTGAAACTTACTCTGCTTTATTTATGTCTTCAAGTCGGATGGATTTCCCCCGATAATATCCAGTCACTTGCACACGTTCTTCCCACAGTGGTCTAACAATGTCACTCATCATTCCTTCTGGAACAATAACATTGTGAGCTTGACCTGTATCATCAATAAGCTGTATCTTCTCCCTTCCGCTATGCCGTGCATCAGCAAGCAACAATCTGCCTGTGATGGTTGCAAGTTTACCCTCTGCTTTGGCTTCCAATTCCTCTTTCCGTTCAGGAGCCAACCTTATCCGATCCCTAGGTATTGTTAGACTAACCCTTTTTTCTTGTCCGCGGCGAAGAGCAGTAAAACCGACTTGCCTAACTTCACTACCGTCTGGAGCAAGGCTCTTTGCTATTGCAACAAAGTTCCTAAAATAGGCTTCCTCTGGTATTTTCTCTCGCAATTCCTTTTCCTCAGACTTGCTGAAATTTTCAAGGCAGGACATTATTTCATCAATGACTTGCGATGAATGGATGAATTCTAATTCTTTCTCAAATCCGGGTAGGGGTTTTTTGGGGCGACTAACTCTCAACGTAATGGCAAAACTGGCTGCTCTTGGTGCTGAAATAAATAGTCCGTATTCTCTGAGTACACCACCCATAGCACCAACTTCTCGATATGGTCTGCTTAACAGTCGCTCTATTGTCCTAAGTATCAGTCTACGGGCGTGTTCTATGCGTCCCACAAGTTGGTCACTTGGTGCTATACCTACACTCACAGACCTTCCTGCTATGGACATTTGCAATTCATCATCTTCTAATACAACACCACGCAATTCAAGGTGTCTCTGAAAGTTTACTCTTTCAAATAAGTCTCTGAGTTCCTCGGCTATATCTGACGGTGGACTTCCAGCCAGTCCGACAGCTATCAGCTTTTCAGCTTCACGTAATTCATTACAGTCGATGGCAAGTGAAGCCGCACTACGAAACAGGACAGAGCGGGTTGGTTCGGGTGAAGAAACATCAAGCATCAAATGGGCAGCTTTTGCTTCATTCTCGTATGCTCTGCAAAGCAATTCATCCGCTTGCTGAAGGCTGCCTTTTACTTTGGCAACTGCTGCCAGTTCAGCAAGGTTCATCGCTTCATCGTGCAATTTATTAATTTCGTTCATTTCTTACCATCTGTGATAGCGGTGCACTAAATTCAACAACCACAATCAAGGCTGGCAAAGCGGTAGCATCTGAAGTTTGAACTTGTTTCAACTTCTCATTTACCCTAGCTTTAATACGGCTATTATCCCCACTACGTATTCCTGATACTTCTAGCCTTTCCTTATTCTGAAAAGGCAATTCCTCACCATCTTCTGCTTTGCCAAGCCAAAAGTCGAACCCAGTCCCTCTACGTGAAGCTTGAATAACCGTATTGTCCGTTAAATCAAGAACCAAGAGGAGAGCTACTCCATAAGCACCTAATTCAGTGGTCCTTTCTTCGTCATTGTAGCATCTTATCATTTGGTCTGTTACTGGCTCCCAAAATACCTGATACTTGGCTTGAAATGTCCCGTCAACTTTGAGTTCAACACCGTTTGGATGGTTCTGGTCTTTAAAGCAGACTGCCCCCGCCTCCGCCAGCATGCCTCCATACCGTGGTGTTATGCCAGGCAGTCCCTTAGAAAGTTCCGTTAGCCTTAATGTTCCAAGTTTGGCTAGACTCATATGCTCCTTGCCTCACATACACCTGAGATTTTACCCTCCTGCGGTACTGGTTGTCAATCAAACATTATTTACATTGGTTACGAGTAGCACAAACGTTGTATAAAAGGGTGTTTAAGCGGGGCGGAAGCCCCTCTTTCTATTTCTCTTCCTTCTCCTTTTGCAGAGTCTTGAGCTGTTTATCTTTTCTTGCCTTTCTAAGATTCGGATTTCTAATTGTAGCTTTTCGTAGACCAAGTTTCTTTTCAAGACCTTCCACAGTTATGTCTTTCCTTATTTTTCTAGCCATATCGAATCCTCCGATTGTTTTGACATTACAGTAACGCTTCATAATAAAGTTGTCAATATATTAGGAGTTGCCATTTATACGGGGATAAAGGGGGTGAGGTTGATAAACAATCTAAACAATAGTAAAATATATTTATAGAAAGCAGTGAGTTTGGGGCAGAGCGAGGAGGAAGATATGGAAAGCGGGACATGGAAGGTTAAAACTGGGCTAGCTCAAATGCTGAAGGGCGGAGTGATTATGGATATAATCAATGCCGAGCAAGCTAAGATTGCCCAGGAGGCGGGAGCCTGTGCGGTAATGGCACTGGAGAGAGTGCCAGCCGACATTCGAGCTGCCGGTGGTGTGGCTCGTATGGCTGACCCAACAATTATTGAAGCTATTATGAAAACAGTTTCTATACCGGTAATGGCTAAGTGTCGCATTGGTCACTTCGTGGAGGCTCAAACGCTAGAAGCCCTTGGCGTAGACTTTATAGATGAGTCTGAAGTGCTTACCCCGGCCGATGAAGCACACCATATCTGGAAGCACGACTTTAAGGTTCCCTTTGTCTGCGGCTGCCGTGACCTGGGTGAAGCCCTGCGACGCATTGGTGAGGGGGCAGCTATGATTAGAACCAAGGGCGAAGCTGGCACCGGCAATATTGTGGAAGCGGTTAGGCATATGCGGGCAGTAATGGATGGCATCCGTAAACTGATGAATACACCCCAGGATGAACTGATGACACAGGCTAAGGAAATGGGAGCACCCTTTGAGCTGGTAGCTGAGATACGCAAAACAGGAAAACTGCCAGTGGTTAACTTTGCTGCTGGTGGAGTGGCTACCCCAGCCGATGCCGCCCTGATGATGCAGCTAGGCGCCGACGGAGTATTCGTTGGTTCAGGTATATTTAAATCCAGCAATCCTGAGGTTAGAGCCAAGGCAATCGTCAAAGCCACTACCCACTTTCAGGACCCTGAAATTATCGCTGAGGTCTCCAAAAACCTGGGGGAAGCCATGCCCGGGTTAGATATAAAACAAATCCCGACTGAAGAACTGCTGGCACCTAGAGGTTGGTAGTATGAAGATTGGCGTCCTTGCCTCGCAAGGAGCCTTTGCTGAGCACATAGATATATTGCGTCAATTGGAAGTGGAGGCTTTGCCCGTCCGTTTGCCCCAAGAACTTGTGGGACTGGACGGGCTAGTCATTCCCGGTGGAGAAAGCACTTCTATCAGCAAGCTGATGCTAAGTTACAACCTAATGAACGAAATAAGAAATCTAGCCAAAAATGGACTACCAATACTTGGCACCTGTGCTGGTATGATACTTCTAGCCAGCAAAGTTTCAGATTTGGATGTAGAACCTATAGGAGTAATGGACATAACCGTCAGACGCAATGCCTTTGGCAGACAAAGGGAGAGTTTTGAGACTGAACTCTCAATACCTGTGTTGGGAGGGGAGCCCTTTCCCGGTATATTCATTCGAGCACCAATAATTGAGCAAGAAGGTGGTGAAGTAGAGATACTAGCCAGGCTAGCAGATGGCACCAGTGTCGCTGCCAGACAAGGGAAGCTACTAGCCTCTGCTTTTCATCCTGAGTTGACCGAAGACCTGAGATTTCACCAATATTTTCTGGATATTGTGACAGGACACCAGTTAATTTAGGAGGATGCTTTTGCAAAAGGTAATCACAGACGACCTGGATGCCCTGCTTGATGTTTTACCGCCCCATGTTCGCCAGCCACTATGCCAAAAAGAGAACATTAGCCAATTATTAGAAGTAGTTCTCGACCTGGGTCGTCCCTCTGAAGCTCGCTTTCCCAAACAGGAAGTAGTTCTCAACCCCAAGGAAGTCGACGAGCAGGACATTGATTATGTGGCTTCTCGCATCAGTAGCTTCGGCGATGATAACCGGGCTGGAATTGAGCGCACCTTGCACCGCATCTCAGCCATCCGCAACCGCAAGAGGCGGATTGTCGGGCTGACTTGCCGTGTGGGTAGAGCTATCTTCGGCACGATAAAGGTTATTGAAGACCTGGTTGAGTCAGGCAAGAGCGTCCTGCTGTTAGGTCGCCCCGGGGTAGGCAAAACAACCATGCTGCGCGAGGTAGCCCGAGTGCTAGCCGACGACATCAATAAGCGAGTTATCATCGTAGACACCTCAAATGAGATTGCCGGGGATGGTGATATTCCTCACCCAGCCATTGGGCACGCCCGGCGGATGCAGGTAACCACTCCCACCATGCAACACGCGGTAATGATTGAAGCTGTGGAAAACCACATGCCTGAGGTAATCGTTATTGATGAAATTGGTACTGAGCTTGAGGCACAGGCAGCTCGAACCATCGCTGAGCGTGGGGTTCAGCTTGTCGGCACCGCTCACGGTAACACACTGGAAAACCTGATGATGAACCCTACCCTATCCGACCTCATTGGCGGTATCCAGAGCGTAACCCTGGGCGATGAAGAGGCAAAAAGGAGGGGCACGCAGAAGTCAATACTGGAGCGTATGTCACCACCTACCTTTGATATTGTTGTTGAAATCCAGGACTGGGACAAGGTAGCTATCCATCCTGATGTCGGCGAAGCGGTTGATGTCATCCTGCGAGGTCAACCTCCAGCCACAGAGACTCGCTGGCTAGACGAGGCAGGGGAGGTCAGAATAGAAAAGGTAGTGCCAGTCACCACTAAAAAAACTGCTAAAGGTAAGCCATCGGTTAAGGGGGGGAAACTACCCAAGCTTTACCTCTTCGGCGTAAATCGGGGGCGAATGGAGCAGATGGCAAAAGAGATGCAATTAAGCCTGGACATAGTTAACAATCTAAACGATGCTAATCTGTTTATAACCTCTAAAAACTACTATCGGCGAAAGCCCCAGAAAGTCAGGGATGCTGAAGCAGCCGACCTACCCATCTATGTCCTCAAGAGCAACACACCAGCTCAAATCAGGCAGCTACTAGATGCTATCTACCCCACGTCTGGCACAGACAAGACAGACCTCCTTAAACTCGCCCTCGGTGAGGCGGAAGAAGCAGCTACCAAGGTAAAGAGCGGGCAGGAAGCGGTAGAACTCAGCCCCCGGAACGCCTATATTCGGCGCTTACAGCACCTGATAGCCGAGCGAAACGAGCTATCCTCAAAAAGCCTGGGCAAAGACCCTGATAGAAGGGTGAGGATTTATAAGGAGTAGGCAAAGGGTGTAAAGACTCACCTTGGTTTTAGGTTTGGGTTGTTTGAAGAGAGCAATCGAAATTTTGAAGCGAAGGTGCGTAATGAAAAGCTTTTTAACAAAACTGGACAAGAAGAAAATGAAGGCGATGGAAGTATTTAACACAGAGGTTCGTGCCAGATTAGAGGAAGCGAAGGTATTGCATAAAGTATTACGCCCAGGAAGCAAATCGCTAAGGGGAACCGACTACCTTGTCTTGAAATACGAAGAACCTATTGTTATTGAGGTAGACAGGTTTGTGGAAATATTCCGCGAACCTCTTGCAGATAGAAGGTTTTCAACCAGCGATTTAGAGGAACATTGTAAAAAAGTAAACTTAGAGTGGGCATCAGTTATAGTTAATCTCCTGTTTAAAGTTTTGAACAAAAGTACCTCTTATAAAAGGAGATACTTTTACATTTGGAGGCAAAATTTTTAGTGGAGGAATAAGGAATGGCAACTCCAAACTGGGGAATAGTTACTACAGGGGCAGAAAAAGGTATTTCTATCGCCGGATGGTTTTACAGCAAAAGGAGAGAAATAAAGGCCAGAATCAAGGCTATTGGATACAATGTTCCATACGAACTTGCAAAATTTTTGGAATATAGCATTGGTAGGGAAGAGTGCTTTGTCAAAACAGGTAGTATCGTCAAAGAGGCTGCTAGAAGATGCAGGATAATAGACCCTGTTAGTAGAATCAGGATAGCTGAACCCCTATTAGATTGTCACAATAAAGCTGATAACTTAAATACCGATCATGCTGCGGGACTAAAGTTAATTATCCCCTGGATTGGTAGCTATTTGAGATCAAATTTAGAGTTTATGGAAGAGTTGTCTTCTTATGAGCAATATCGTAAATTTGGCTTCTCTATAGGTGGTCCAGTCCCAAATGAATTAACCGAAGATACTCTATGGTGGCTTGAACAGAGGCTCGGGTTTGACCTACACTTCGATTTAACTAACCCTCATTATCCTTTGATTATCCCAGGAATAAAGCAACCGTTTGAGCCTAAGTATGAGGAGAGCCTTAAGACATATAGCAGGGATTATGGCGTCATCCTTAGAATGCCAAACCCACGGAATGAAGTTAAAAAGATAATAGTTCTGATGGGTTGTAAGGGATATGGAAGTGAGGGCGCTGCACTCGCTCTCAGCAATTTATCATTCCTTAAAGAAATAAATAGGAAGTCGAAAGACCGTAATTTCTGTAGCATAGTAGAATGTGAACTAGACCCCCATATTGGGCAAGTAACTGAAATTAAAGAGGTTCACTTTGCCCCATTGGAATGATTAAGACTTTCCAACCTTTTGTCGTTTTTAGAGAAAGGTATAAATTATGGGTTTATTCATCACCTTTGAGGGAGGGGAGGGGTGTGGGAAGAGTGTCCAGTCCAAAGAGCTATACAGAAGACTCTCACAGTTAGCTATCCCTGCTCTCCTGACCCAGGAACCGGGTGGAACCGCCCTGGGTAAAAAGCTCGGTCGCTGGCTGAAGTGGGCTGATGATATGGATATATCACCATTAACCGAGCTACTGCTGTTTAATGCCTCCCGTGCCCAATTAGTAAGTGAGGTAATCCAACCCAGTCTGCAAAGCGGGAAGACAGTTATCTGCGACCGCTATGCCGACTCTACCACTGCCTATCAAGGCTATGGGCGAGGACTAGATTTAGAAATAGTTAAAGCTATTAATAATGCGGCTACTCAGGGACTGGAGCCTGACCTGACCGTCCTGCTAGATGTGCCAGTAGAAGAGGGGCTTGCCCGCAAAAGAGCCAAAAGGCGAGACCGCTTTGAGCAAGAGGATATAGCGTTTCACCAGAGGGTGCGAGAGGGCTATCTCAAGCTGGCAGCTAAAGACCCGCAGCGCTGGCTGATAATAGATGCTACCTTACCGCTGGCACAGGTAACTGAAATTATCTGGGAAAAGGTCAAACGATTACTTTCTGAGCGAGGCTTGAAGTATGGGTAAGGGACGAGTTGCTGTAGCCATGAGTGGCGGGGTAGATTCTTCACTGGCGGCTGCCCTGTTGAAACAGGCTGGCTATGAGGTTATTGGCGTGACCATGCAAATTTGGCCTTCGGATGAGGAGGCTTATGAACAGGACAGATTTGGTGGCTGTTGCGGACTGGGAGCGGTAGAAGATGCCAAAAGGGTAGCCTATAAGCTGGGCATCCCCCATTATGTGATGAATTTCAGGGATATTTTTGCCCAGAGGGTTATTGCTGACTTCTGTCGGGAATATAGCTTGGGCAGGACGCCGAATCCTTGCATCAGGTGTAACCAGCATATCAAGTTTGATGCTCTGCTCCAGAGAACTAAGGAATTGGATGCTGATTTTATGGCTACCGGTCACTATGCCAGGGTTGAATCGTCGCCGAAGGGCTATCGTTTGCTGAAAGCAGTTGACCAGAGTAAAGACCAGTCCTATTTCCTTTACACTCTGACGCAAAGGGAGCTTCAACACCTGTTGTTGCCCTTGAGCAACCTTCACAAAGTGGAAGTAAGAAGACTGGCCGCCGAGCTGGGCTTGCCCACTGCTACCAGGCGTGACAGCCAAGATATCTGCTTCATCCCTGATAATGACTATCGGTCATTCATAGCCAAGCATATTCCTCTCAAATCTGGGGACATGGTTGACACCGAGGGTAAGGTTTTAGGTAGACACAGGGGTTTAGCCCAATATACAGTGGGGCAAAGGCAGGGCTTAGGGCTTGCATCATCCGAGCGCCTGTATGTGCTCAAGCTTAATACCGTTGATAACACCTTGATGGTAGGCACCAAAGACCAGCTTTTGAGTAATAGGCTCTCTGCCAGTAAGCTAAGCTGGGTATCAGGGAAGGCTCCCAAGGAGCCTATCAATATAACGGCTAAAGTCCGCTACAAGTCACCTGAGGCAGCAGCTACACTTCGCCTCAGAGACGAGGGGGCAGAGGTAAGTTTTCATCAACCTCAGCAGGCAATCACCCCCGGACAAGCTGTAGTATTCTATAAGGGCGATGCCATCCTCGGCGGAGGAATAATAGAAGATGCTGACACCATCTTTTGCTGAAGAAAAAAGGCTTGAGGGGCAAGGCTACCAGCTTATCGCCGGTATAGACGAAGTCGGTCGTGGTGCTCTGGCTGGTCCGGTGGTAGCCGCCGCTGTAATCCTGCCCTGCCATATAGACGCCCCTTGGCTAAATCAGGTGAAAGACAGCAAGCAGTTGAGCCAAGCCAAGCGGGAATTTTTGTTTCACCATATCCATGAATTAGCTACAGCCATAGGTATTGGTATGGCTCAGCCTGAAGTGATAGATACTCAGGGTATAATCAAGGCAACCCGACTGGCGATGAAACTGGCTGTAGACCAGCTTTCACCACCACCTGAGTCTCTGCTTATAGACTATATGCTCCTTCCTGAGGTCAAACTACCTCAAAAGGGAATAAAAAATGGTGATAACCTATGTTTCTCCATTGCCTGTGCCTCCATCGTGGCTAAAGTGACCCGAGACCAACTGATGATAGAGCTTGATAGAATTTACCCTGGTTATGGGTTGGCTCACCACAAAGGCTATGGCACCAAGGAGCACCTCTCCTGCCTACACCGACTGGGACCATCCCCCATCCATCGCCAGTCGTTCAAACCAGTGAAGGATATAATAGAGAAATGAAACGCAAAGATACTGGGACTTTGGGTGAAAAGCTGGCTAAGGATTTTCTTAAAAAGCAAGGCTACCACATCCAGGAAACCAACTACCGCTGCCCTGAAGGCGAAATTGATATCGTAGCTAAGCATAAAGGTTCCTTGGTCTTTATTGAGGTAAGAACTAAAAGGAGCCTGGAGTTCGGTAGCCCTGAAGAGTCAATCACACCAACTAAAATGGGAAGATTAAGGGCTGCTGCCTCCCGTTACCAGCAAACCCACGATAATCTGCCCCCATTACGGCGCATTGATGTGGTGGCAATAGAGCTAAACCAGAAGGGGAAACCATCACGAATCGAACTTATTGAAAATGCGGTAGGTGAAGCCTGAGAACTGTCCGCTTTACCGGCTAATCTGGCTGTGCTAGAATTAACCTATGCCACTCTATGAATATCACTGCAGTAACTGCCGTAGTCGAGCTACTATACTTATCCGTGATTTTTCTGGGTCTTCCATAACCTGTCCCAATTGTGGCAGCTCTGAGCTAAACCGCTTGTTCTCTAGGTTCGCTGTGCGTAGGTCAAACGAGAATGTCTATGAGGATATTCTATCTGATTCCCAACTGGTTAAAGGGTTAGAACATAGTGACCCCCGGGCTCTAGCTGAGTGGAATAAGAGGATGAGTCAAGGAGTAGATGAAGAAATCTCTCCCGAGTATGATGAAATGCTGGATAAGATGGAAGCTGGAGAAATGCCTGATGATTTGATAAAAGAGAAGGAAACCTCAGAAGAGCTGCAGCCATGACTTCACCAATATCAAGACGAACATTACGCATTATTGATGCCAACCTGAACCGCATGGGGGAGGGGCTTCGTCTCCTTGAAGACCTAGCCCGCTTACTGCTTAACGATGCCACTCTAACTCAGCAGCTAAAAACTATGCGACATGAGATATTAAGAGGTGACTGGCCATTCCACCAACGGCTCCTTCAGTCCCGAAACTCAGAAGGCGATGTTGGCATCGGTATTGAAGCACCTGGAGAGGAGAAGCAGAGGGAGCTACCAATAGTGGTAATGGCTAACGCCAGAAGGGTTCAGGAATCACTGCGGGTCTTGGAG
>SDBU01010289.1_pt1 | contig 10388 bp, 9 predicted proteins | sample 2277071 | NCBI WGS metagenome assembly SDBU01 (sample SAMN10397929, study PRJNA504765) | marine sediment metagenome | isolation source: marine sediment core GS08_GC12, 126 cmbsf | place: Arctic Ocean: Gakkel Ridge, Loki's castle | collected 2008 | reverse complement strand
CCCATAGACCCTTCGCTTCGCTCAGGGTGACGGGGGTGGTTCAACGTCATGGGGTAACAAGCGTAGCTCAATGTCATTCTGAGCCCCGATGTATCGGGGCGAAGAATCTCTTTCACACGCGAAATTCCGCAACCAAGCGCTAAATTGTCCCTCACCCAGTTTTCTGCTATAGTTAGTTGGGTATTCTTACTTTCCGAAAGCACTTCCCAAATAAGTTAACGGAGGCCACAAATTGACACAGGGGTTGAAGGTGTTCAGCGGAAATGCCCATCCTGACTTGGCTCGTGATATTTGTCAATATCTCGGCATCCCCTTGGGCCAAGCGGAGGTCTTCGAGTTCAGCAATGAGAACATCTTTGTCCGTATCTTGGAAAATGTGCGGGGACACGATGTGTTCCTGGTCCAGCCTATTTGCTGTCCGGTGAACAAAAGCCTCATGGAGTTACTGATCATGATCGATGCCGTGAAGCGGGCCTCGGCGGAGCGCATCACGGCGGTGATCCCCTATTACGGGTATGGGCGCACCGACAAAAAAGACCAGCCCCGTGTGCCGATAACGGCCAGGTTGGTAGCAGACATGATCACCGTGGCCGGGGCCAGCCGCTTGTTGACTGTAGACCTCCATGCCGGGCAGATTCAAGGATTCTTCAATATCCCTGTGGATGAATTGACCGCCCTTTTCCTATTGCAGGAGTACTTTGAGCAAAAGGCGCTACCGGACCTGGTCGTGGTGGCCACCGACCTCGGCATCACCAAGCGCGCTCGAGACCTGGCGGAGAGACTCCACAGTTCCCTGGCCATCATCGAAAAGAGACGCGTTGGCAATAGCGACACAGCGGAGACCATGACTGTCATCGGAGAGGTCGAAGGGATGCCAGCACTGCTCATCGATGACGAGGTCGATACTGCGGGCTCGCTCAGCGCCGCTGCTGTCGCTTTGAAAGAGCACGGGGCCGAGATAGTCTATGCCTGCTGCACTCATCCCATCCTCTCCGGCCCCGCGGTGGAGCGGATCGCTCAGAGCCAGATCAAGGAGTTGGTGCTCACCGATACCGTTCCCGTGCCCGAGGAAAAGAACATCGATAAAATCACCGTCCTTCCCATAGCCCCTTTGATCGGCGAGGCCATTCACCGCATCCATACCGGACTTTCGGTGGGGGCCATGTTCCAATAGAGGCGAGGCATGTTCAAGCTCTTTGGCGATTCCAATGAGAGGGAGCTGAAGAAGCTCAGGCCCAGAGTAGCCCAGATAAATGCCCTCGAGCCCGAGTTCCAGAGGCGCAGCGACCAGGAGCTGAGGGAGCTGACCGCTGAGTTCAGGGCCAGGCTGGAGGCCGGGGAATCACTGGACCAGCTCCTCCCCGAGGCCTTCGCCGCCGTCCGTGAGGCAGCCAGGCGCACTATCGGTGAGCGCCACTACGATGTCCAGCTCATGGGTGGCATGGTGCTGCACCAGGGGAAGATCGCTGAGATGAAGACCGGCGAGGGCAAAACCCTGGTGGCCACCCTACCGGTTTCCCTCAACGCCCTCAGCGGAAAGGGCGTCCACGTGGTCACGGTGAACGACTATCTGGCCAAGCGGGACACCTACTGGATTGGGCCTGTTTACCATACTCTGGGGATCACAGTGGGCTGTATTCAGCACGAGGCTGCCTTCGTCTTCGATCCCGATTATGACTCGGGAGACCCCAACTGGAGGCATATCCGTCCCGTGTCCCGGCGGGAGGCCTATCAGGTCGATGTTACCCATGGCACCAACCATGAGTTCGGGTTCGATTACCTCCGCGACAATATGGTCACCGACATCTCCCAGTGCGTGCAGCGCGAGCTCAATTATGCCATCGTCGATGAGGTGGATAACATCCTCATCGACGAAGCTCGGACGCCGCTGATCATCAGCGGCGCGGCAGAGGAGTCCACCCAGCAGTACTACACCGTTGCCAAGCTGATCCCTCGGCTGCGCCAGGACGAGGACTACACCGTGGAGCTGAAGTGGCGCTCGGTGAGCCTTACCGAGTTCGGCATCGCCAAGCTGGAGCGCTGGCTCGAGCTGTCCAATCTCTATGACCCGGACCATTATGACTTGGTCCATCATGTGGAAAACGCCCTGAGGTCCCATGCCCTGTATCAGCGGGACCGTGACTATGTGGTCAAGGACGGCGAGGTCATCATCGTGGATGAGTTCACCGGGAGGATGATGTTCGGCCGCCGCTATTCCGAGGGGTTGCATCAGGCCATCGAGGCCAAGGAAGGGGTAAAGATCCAGCGGGAGAGCATCACCCTGGCCACCATCACTCTCCAGAACTACTTCCGTATGTATCACAAGCTTGCCGGGATGACCGGGACCGCGGCCACCGAGGCTGAGGAGTTCGACCGCATCTACAAGCTCGATGCGGTGGTCATGCCGACCAATAAGCCCTTGATTCGCCAGGAACACGCAGACCCGGTGTATAAGACCGAGGAGGCCAAGTTCCGCGCTGTGGTTAAGGAGATCGAGGAGCTTCACAGCCAGGGGCGTCCCGTGCTGGTAGGCACGGCGTCCATCGAGAAATCGGAGGAGTTGAGTGAGCTGCTGCGGAGGAGGGGGGTCCCGCACCAGATGTTGAATGCCAAGCACCATGAAAAGGAAGCTAACATCATCGCTCAGGCGGGCCGGCTGGGGGCGGTGACCATCGCCACCAATATGGCCGGGCGCGGCGTGGATATCATCCTCGGCGGCAAACCGCAGGATAGGGCACCCGAGGAGTGGCAGGAGGAGCATAACAAGGTGATCGAGCTCTCCGGGCTTCATGTCGTGGGCACCGAGCGCCACGAGGCCAGACGCATCGATAATCAGCTCCGTGGTCGTGCCGGGCGCCAGGGTGACCCGGGAAGCTCTCGATTTTATGTTTCTCTGGACGATGACATTATGCGCCGTTTCGGCGGCGACCAGATAAAGAAGATCATGAACTGGGCCAAGTTAGATGAGGATATCCCCATCGAGCATTCTATGATCAATAAGGCCATAGAGAGCACCCAGGTGAAGGTGGAGGCCTATCACTTCGATATGCGCAAGCACCTGATTGACTACGATGATGTGCTCAACAAGCACCGCGAGGCGATCTACTCTCAGCGGCGGGCCCTTCTGAGCGGCGCCGACCTCAAGGCCAGCATTCAAGAGATGGTCAGCACCGAGATCAAAAGCCTCGCTGAGACCTATTTAGGCAACAAGGAGCAGGACATTGAGGGCCTGCTCAAAGGTGTCGGCGCCATCTTGCCCCTTCCCGATGGTCGAAGACCATCGGGACTGTCTGAGATGAGCCGGGACGGGGTCGAGGCTGAGCTGAAGGAACAGGCCCTGTCCCTCTATGAGCAGCGTGAGGAGGAGCTGAGCGCGGAGAGCATGAGGGTGCTGGAGCGCCTGGTGATGCTGCGAGCCATCGACACACGCTGGCGGGAGCACCTGACCGCCATGGAGGACATGCGCCACGGGATTGGAATGGAGGCCTTTGGCCAGCGAAACCCCCTGGTAGCCTACAAGACGATGGCCCACGGCATGTTCCAGGACTTGCAGGACAGCATCAGGCATGATATTGTGCACACCATCTATCATGTGGGCATTGTCAAAGAGCCGGCGCCGGTGCGTGAGCGAGTCCCCGCGGCGGTAGCCGGGGGAGCTGTGGGGAAGAAGGTGGGCCGCAACGACCCCTGCCCTTGCGGCTCGGGCAAGAAATACAAGAAATGCTGCGGGCAAGGGAAATAAGGCAGAGGCGGTTAATCGTGAAAGATAAAGCTATCTATACCACAAAGGAGGCTGCTGGCTATCTTGGGGTGAGTCCATCTACTATCTACCGCATGGAAAAGCGCGGCTTGCTTTCTCCGGCGAAAACTTCAGGGTGCCAAAGACGATTCAGCCAGAGAGACCTCGAACAATGTTTAAGAAAATGCCAAGGTTTTGAGATTTCCCCAGTAAGAGAAACGCCTGCTCTCTATGAGGTTACGACTAAGGCTGAACCTTATTTTGGCGAAGATTCAATATCGATTTACAATGCTGATTTTCTAAAAATAGATTGTATTAAAGAAGGAACGATTGATTTGGTTGTTACTTCTCCTCCGTATAATGTGGGCATTAAGTATAGTTCCTATGATGACAAAATGTCCTATGAAGATTATTTATCTTTTACAAGAGAATGGCTTGCCAAATGCTATGGATTAGTGAAAGATGATGGAAGGCTTTGTCTAAATATTCCTCTGGATAAGAACAAAGGTGGACAACAAAGTGTATGTGCAGACATCACGACAATTGCTAAAGAGGCAGGATGGAAGTACCACTCCACAATTGTTTGGAATGAACAAAATATCTCCAGACGGACTGCCTGGGGTTCGTGGCTTTCTGCTTCAGCACCTTATGTTATTGCTCCGGTTGAAGTTATCGTTATTCTTTATAAAAACCGATGGAAGAAGCTCAGTGGCAGCGGAAAATCGGATATTAGTAAAGAAGAGTTCGTGGAATGGACAAATGGTGTATGGAATTTTATGGGCGAGAGTAAAAAAAGAATTGGGCATCCTGCGCCATTTCCTGTTGAATTACCGAGGCGATGTATAAAATTATTTAGTTTTGTTGGCGATACTGTGTTCGATCCTTTCCTTGGAAGTGGCTCAACTTTAAGCGCCTGTGTTTTAACAAATAGAAAAGGGATTGGGGTTGAAATTGACCAAGGTTATTGTAAGATAGCCAAGCAGAGAGTAATAACTGAAGGTAACATATACCAGACTAAACTAAGAAGTTTTTAGGAATCGACATGCCTAAAAAGTCGATAAGTGATTTGGTTCAGCAATATTTCCAAATGCATCCAAATGAAGACTTGGAACACGGGCCAGTCGTTGACTGGGTTGAAGAGCAATATATCAAGTTGGGTGGCACGAAACCTCGCGATCCATGGAGAGCGATACGAAAGTTACATCAGAAAGGTAAACTCATAAAAGTTCGTAAGGGAGTGTATAGATACGACCCAAGGTATGCTCAGGAAGTCGAATTGTTTGATTTCCCTCCCGATGTGAAAGGAGAAATCTTTAGGAGGGATAATTACCGTTGTGTTGTTTGTGATAGGGGTAGAGAGGATGGAGTTGAAATCTGCGCAGACCATAAAATACCAAAAGATAAGGGTGGGACTAATACAGTAGATAATGGCCAGACCTTATGTGCTGAGCATAATCTACTAAAGAAGAACTATTCTCAAACTGAGTTAGGGAAAAGATTTATAACTAAGATTTATGAGGACGCCGTAGCTGCTGGCGACGAGAGAGTGATCAGGTTTTGTAAAGAGATTTTTAATGTTTACGATAAACATGAGATAAATAGCCATATACCAAGGCCAAATGGGGAATGATTTTTGACTAGCCTGGGAGGCAAAATATGATTGATAGGGCGGTTGTAGAGGAGTTTTTGGATTGCCGGCTTGCGGAGTTGGAGATCGAGATTCCTGAAGATATTGAGAAAAAGGTGCTCGTTGAATCGTTTTGCCAGTATGTGGAAGATGACTATTATGAGTGGCTGAAGGATAATTTCAAGAGTTTCTTCGATCATGGTGATCCTGACTGGGATTGGGTAAAGGACAAGATCGAACACTATACTGAGCAGGCTGTGTGATGAAAAACGCGGCGGTGGCTAAGGTCTTCGAGGATATTGCGGACCTCTTGGAGCTCAAGGAGGAGAACGCCTTCAAGATCAGGGCCTATCAGAGGGCGGCCCGCACTATAGAGGACCTGCCGCTGGAGTTGGGCCAAGTACTGGCGGAGGGCAAGCTCAGGGAGGTCCCTGGCATCGGCGAGGCCCTGGAGAAGAAGATAACCGAGCTGGTGACCACGGGGCGCTTGGGCTACTACGAGAAGCTCCGCGCCGAGTTCCCCGAGGGCATCAGCCTGCTCATGGAGATCCCGGGCATCGGCCCTAAGACGGCGCTCAGGCTGTCCCAGGAGCTGGGCATCTCCACCATCGATGAGCTGGAACGGGCAGCCTCCAACGGACGGGTCGCTGCCCTGTACCGCTTTGGCGAGAAAACGGCGGAGAACATCCTGCGCCGTGTCCAGGCGCTGCGGCGCAAGGACCAGAGGGTTCCCCTGGGGCAGGCCCTGGCCGTAGTGGAGGATGTCATCGCTGAGCTCAAGGAGCGCACCGGGGCACAGAACCTGGTGCCAGCGGGGAGCCTGCGCCGCTTCAAGGAGACCATCAGCGACCTCGATATCATGGGCACGGCCTCATCCCGAATCGTCGGGACGGAGCGGGTGCTTCAAACTTTCGTCGCGCTGCCTCAGGTTGACGAGGTGCTGGTGCAGGGGACGACCAGGGCCAGCGTCATCGTCAGCGCCGGGCTCCAGGTCGACCTGCGCATGGTCGAGGAGGACTGCTTCGGCTCCCTGCTCCAGTATTTCACCGGCAGCAAGGACCACAATATCGCCCTCCGGGACCGGGCGGGGAGACAGGGGCTCAAGATCAGCGAGTATGGCATCACCACCTTGAAGACCGGGAAGACCGAGAAGTTCGCCACCGAGGAGGGCTACTATCAACGCCTGGGCCTCGAACTCATCCCTCCCGAGCTCAGAGAGGGGCGCGATGAGATAGAGCGGGCTGAGAGCGGCACGCTGCCCCGGCTGATCGAGATCTCCGATATCAAGGGAGACATCCATGTCCACAGCGACTGGAGCGATGGCCATGACTCCATCGAGGCCATGGCCCTGGCGGCCAGGGAGCGGGGCTATCAATATATCGCCATCACCGAGCACTCTGTGGGGCGGGGCATTGCCAAAGGGCTGGACCTGGAGCGGCTGAGGCGGCACACCGCCGAGATAAAGCGCTTGAACCAAGCGCTCGACGGCATCAGGATACTCGCTGGCACTGAGGTTGATATTCGAGCCGATGGCTCTCTGGACTACCCTGATGAGATTCTATCCCAGCTTGACATCGTAATCGCCGCGGTGCACTCGGCGATGGGCCAGGGTGAGGCCAGTATGACGCGCAGGGTGCTCAGGGCGTTGGAAAACCCCCATGTCGATGTCCTGGCCCACCCCACCTGCCGACTGTTGGGATGGCGGGAGCCGGTGAATATCGACATGGAGGAGGTGTTCAAGGCTGCACTTCGCACCAACACTGCTCTGGAGATCAACTCCATGCCCGAGCGACTGGACCTCAGGGATATCCATGTGTTCCGGGCACGGGAGCTGGGGGTGAAGCTGGTCATCGGCACCGATGCTCACAGCGTGGCTCATCTCGACCTGATGCGCTTTGGCATCGGGGTGGCGCGGCGGGGCTGGTGCCAGGCCGATGACATCTGGAACGCCAGGCCTGTGGAGACGTTGGTGGGGTCGAGGGGATGAATGAAGAAAGAAAAGGAACTGCCCACTGTCAGCGGAGATAGGGAGGCCATCGAGCACTTCAAGCAGGCGCTGGCCTCGGGCCAGCACTGGTACCTGGCCCTGCTTGAGGCCATCGGGCTATGGAGCTCCGCTGAGGAGACATATGACGGGCGTCACTATCGCTATCTCATCGGGGGCCAGGCTTTCGACTGGCTGCTCCTCGCTGAGCGCCTGTGCCAGGAGGTCAATGGGTTGTTTCCGGAGCAGGAGATGCTGGACCTCCTGATCTCGGGCCAGCCACCGCTTGAGTTCAGTGAAGGGGAGTTCGAAGCGCTCATCGGCAGCGCCAAATATCGTGCCTACCTCAACTACTTCTATGGAGTCGTGGCCGAGCGCTATCTGCTCCTCGCTGTGGAAGAGGAGGTCGAGAAAGAGCACCGGGCTCAGGTTGATCTGGGTGGCTCGGAGGATAGCTATCGCCGAATTTATGGCGTCGATCAGCCGAGCCTGCTCCAGGGCTTCCGGGGAGAAAAGGGCTACGACCAGGGCAACAGCATTACCATCTCTGAGCTCCGTGAGTTCACCTACTGGCTGTTCCAGTATCGGTTGCGGAACTCAGATCGGGCCAGGGTGGCCAGTGATACCAAGAAGGCCCTGGCCTATCTGCAGCGCCAGCGTGGCATCAAACAACCTCCACTGGCTTCATTCTTGGAGAGCGAACAAGCGGTGTCTGGCGATAGATAAGTCAGGGGATGATAAATGAAGACCCTGTTGATACAGCCCGGGGAAATTACTACATAGAGAGGTGGGATCGGAATCGACGAGGAGCGTTTGTCCCAGCTTTTGAGCAGGGTGAAGTCCGGGGAGATTGCCATTGAGCAGGCGATAGAAGAGTTGCGTCTCCTCCCCTATGAGGATCTGGGCTTCGCCAAGATTGATCACCACCGGGCACTACGCCGTGGCTTTCCCGAAGTGGTCTTTGGCCAGGGAAAGACAAAACAGGAAGTAGTGGCCATTGTAGAGCGGCTGGCAGCCCACGCTGACAAAGTGCTGGTGACCCGCGTGGAGCAGGAGTGCTTTGCCCTGGTACAGGAGCGGCTGCCACAGGCCATCTATCACCCCGTTCCCCGCGCCATCACCATAGACCAGGCCCAGGATACCCGCCGTGACCCTGGGGTCATGGTGGTCAGTGCCGGGACCGCAGACCTGCCGGTGGCGGAGGAGGCGGCGGTCACCGCTGAGCTCATGGGCAACGAGGTTGAGCGAGCCTATGACATTGGAGTCGCCGGCATTCATCGTTTGTTCGATCAGTTGCCGCGGCTGCGCCAGTCCAGGGTGGTGGTCGCCGTGGCTGGTATGGAGGGAGCCCTGCCCAGCATCATCAGTGGCCTGGTGGCGGTGCCGGTCATCGCTGTCCCCACCAGCTCTGGCTATGGGGCCAGCTTTGGTGGGCTGGCCCCTTTGCTCGCCATGCTCAATAGCTGCTCTCCGGGAGTGGGCGTGGTCAACATCGATAATGGCTTTGGCGCGGGCTATATTGCCGCTTTGATCAACCGGGGAGCTGCTCATGGCTGAGGAATTTCGCTATCTGGGCACTGCCGATTTTGTAAGCCAGCTCTCTGAAGAGCTTTTGTCCGCGCCTCTCAAGACCCGGTATCGTAGTGAAGCCCAGCTGAAAGCTGATGTGGTCCAGGTGGTGCGGGAGTTCACTAAGGGGAGACTGGGCCCATTAGGCCTGCCCTATGAAATCCAGGAACGGATGAAGGGATTGCAGCCGGTTCCTATCTTTGGCGCCGATTTTTGCCCTGACATGGCCATAGAGGTCACCGAGTTCCCCTCGGTAGCCTTTGTTTTGAAGATGGTCAAAGGCGGGGAGAAGCTGGAGCTGAAGATAAGCTCTGCCATTGGCCAGGCGCTTATCTTCTCCCGATATTATTCTGCGGTCATCGCCTTCATTTTGAGCCTGGAAGGCGGGGAGACGCACAAGCACTGGGCCGATTGGGAGCTCAAGGCCGATCTATGGCGCAAGCACAAGGTCAGGTTGGTCATCCGGTAGTGATTTGGGGGTTGGTTTGAAGGTTGCTTATCTCGATTGCTTTGCCGGGGCCAGTGGCGATATGCTCCTCGGGGCCCTGGTCGATGCTGGTCTGCCCCTTGAGGCGCTCATATCCCAGCTCTCAAAGCTGCCCCTCACCGGCTATCAGCTTCGAGCGGAAAAGGCCGGGCAAGGCCCGTTAATCGGCACCAAAGTCACCGTGGCCCTCGACCAGAGCCAGGAAGCGGAGCACCGCTCTCTGCGCCAGATCCTCGATATAATCGCTGCCAGCGACCTGTCACAATCGGTGAAAGAGCAAGGGGCTGGCATATTCAGTCGTCTGGCCCAGGCTGAAGCCAAGGTGCATGGCATCCCGGTGGATGAAGTCCACTTTCATGAAGTGGGAGCGGTCGACGCTATAGTGGACGTAGTCGGTGCGATCTCAGGGCTGCATTCGCTCGGCGTCGACGAGATCTACTTCTCGACCGTCACAGTGGGAAGCGGTGTGGTGGAGTGCGAACATGGCAGATTGCCTGTACCGGCGCCCGCAACGGTCGAACTGCTTAAAGGGTGCCACATCGAACACTCAACGATAGGACAAGAGCTGGTCACGCCTACCGGCGCTGCAATTCTCACGACGATTGGAAAGCAATGCGAACCTCCCGAGCATCGATTGCTGGCCGTGGGGTATGGCGCCGGTCAGCGCGACAATCCGGAAAGGCCGAATGTGCTGAGGCTTTGCATAGGCGAGACATCGCCTCAGGCCGAACACGATTCAGTCTGGGTTCTCGAGACCAATCTGGACGATGTCACGCCAGAGGTCATCGGGCATTTTCTGGAAAAGGCGTTGACCGCAGGAGCGCTCGACGCATACGTTGTGCCGCTCCAGATGAAGAAGTCTCGTCCGGGCTTTCTGCTTGGCGTCATTGCCGACATTGAAAAGGTCGGCGATCTGGAGCGTCTAATTCTGCAGGAGACCAACAGTTTCTCTACCATCAAGACGGATATTGAGGATTTCTTG
>SDBU01010288.1_pt1 | contig 10388 bp, 10 predicted proteins | sample 2277071 | NCBI WGS metagenome assembly SDBU01 (sample SAMN10397929, study PRJNA504765) | marine sediment metagenome | isolation source: marine sediment core GS08_GC12, 126 cmbsf | place: Arctic Ocean: Gakkel Ridge, Loki's castle | collected 2008 | reverse complement strand
TTCTCCAACGCCTTAAATGCCAGGTATACATCCTGGGGCTCGCACCATCAAAACTGGTACGCAGGCAGAGCGGAGAATCCGGTCGGCTACGCTCCCCCAGGCCCAGCGGCTTATGCCGGAGCGCCCATGAGTAGCCATAATGATAAGGTCAATATCATTCTTCTCAGCATAGTTGGCAAGGGTCTCCGCCACTTTTCCCGTGATGACCTCGGTCTGTAAATTCACACCGTCATAGCTGAGTCGGCTTACCAGTTTATGAATGTAGTCTTCGAGAGCAGACTTGTGGTCTGATTCCATTCGCTTCTGTTCTTCCTCACTGAAAATATAGTCATCGCCAGGGGGGATCCGCACCGGCTCGACCACACTTACCAATACGACATTATTTACTCCGCAGCCCCTGGCGATAGCCTCTACGTGAGGGAGTACGCATTCAGCCAACTCTGAGCTATCCAGTGGAACCATAATCTTTTGATACATCTTTTGCCCTCCTTTTCAGCAAGCTATCAGAATTCTATTCTTACCTCCTTAGCCAGATTAATTGGTGGCATCTCTGCCTACTTAGAAACAGAATCACGGCTTTTATCACTTACAGGAATTCGTCAAGCAAACTTTAATATATCCTTTCCTTACCGATGCGGGCAACACAAACGGCCAACTTTTGTTTTACCCTTCGTCTTCCAGCGCTCTTCTAAGCATCTCTAGAATTGTTTCTTCTTTGATACAGTGCTCTTCAACTAGCTGGGACAGGTTATCAATCATTTGTTGCATCTGTGATTCTTTGAATAGTAACTCTTCTCGGCTCAGTCCCTCTGGTTTGGTATCGGTAACCACTCCTTTATCTTCATTGATTTCTTTTAATATTTCCCGGTGGTCGAGTATAAGCGCCCGCATAAATAATTTACCTAGTAACGGAGGCAAAACCTTTTCTTCATAGGCGAAGTGATTTTTGAGACCGTCGTCAAGGAAGCTCATCGCCCGCTGTAGATTCTTTTGCTTCTCGGCTAAAATCTCTACCCGGCCGGGAATCCAGTCAGAGTGCTCTCTCTCTAATGCCATTAGGGCTTCCCGGTCACTTACTGACTCTCCGACAAGCTTTGTGTGTTCTCTTATGGTCTGATGCCATGTAATGATTCGATTGATTATGGCCAAGTTATCTTCCATACTTCACCCTTTCCCAACTGACATTAGATTTCTATCAGTATTCTGTCATCTTCGACCTTTATATTCAAGCCAGCCTCCTCATGCAATTTGTGCACGATGACATGCGGTGGCAATTGCCCTAACGTGCTCAAGAGTGCACTCGGACAACTTTAAACCAGCCAACGGTGCTGGTATTTTGAGGTACATCCCGGTTGCCTCCTAGCGGGCTTTTTACCTTCTCTGTTTGGCTTGTTGTTCTTCCTCCAGCAGGTCACTGAAGACACCAGCATGATAGATTTCATTGTCCCTTATCCGGCGGAAAAGCCTCTTCAGGTCAGTGTCCTCAGTCTCCTTGGCAGCACGGTCATATTCGGCGGCTACCTTACCCTCAATTTCGATGTCAGCTCGGAGCATATCGGCAGTCTTGGCCGACTGGTCAACCTCAGTGTGCTCAATCCTCGGATTGCCCCCGCTATCAACCATCTTCTCGGCAAGCCAGCCCAGGTGCTGCATCTCGTTGATGGCATGGTCCTCCAACTCTCGCTTAATATCCTTGTTGGGTGACATGTAGGAATGCAACAGATACTGGAGAATGACGGTGTACTCGTGCTCAATGCCCCGGTTAAGAATCTGGGTGACCCTGTCCTGACGGGTGCCTCGTACATCCCTGGTTCCTTCTTTCTGTACTTTGTCTACAAAGTGCTGGAATTTACCACGGTGGGCTTCTTCGTCGGAAAGGATGCGCTGCAGCAAGCGCTTAATCTTGGTGTCATCGATAGCCTGAATGTGTTTCTTATATTGAGCGATGGCACCTTCTTCTAGTCGCACATCATTTTTCATCCAGTTAGCCACGGATTTGTTATCCATCCTCATCTCACCCCGCTTGAGACTGGGTACACCATCTAGCTCGACTATGGTCTCCGCCAGCCAGTCCAGGTGACGCATTTCGTCCCGGGAGGTTGCCTCAATCTCACAGGCTATCTCACCTTCACCCATAGCGTAGGCATGGGTCAGGTACTGGATGATAGCCCCGTGCTCATCCTCAAGGTTCTGGTTTAGTAAAGCAATGATTTTATCTTTATCCATTGTTCTTCCCTCAATTATTCTTTATTGCCGTAAATGTTGTCGGCGTAGTTCGCCTTTTATATTCTCACGCATACTGCTCATTTAATCTATTTCTTAAAATTCGATCTTGTTTGCTCCACTCTGGTTTGCTGTTGGTTCTTCAGCCTCCATCTAGAGACGGATGTTCTATGCTAACAAACCAGGCTGCCGGGTCTTTAAGATATTCGTAGTAGTCAAGCAGAACCTGGTGGTGGTGCCTCTCCTGGACAACTAAAGATTCGTAGAACTCTCTCTCAGCGTCATAGATAGCAGTTTCGCTCTGGCTTTTATAGTAATCGTAGGTTTTGTTTTCCATATCCATAGCTGTTTGAATAGCAACAAGCTCAGTAGGCAGAGCCTTTATTTTGGAGCCCAACTCGCCAGTTGCCCGGGCAAATATGGTTCTCAGCCGTTGGCCACCATCAGGCCGGAAATCAGTTGCTGGCCAAGCCTTTTTATTTCGGATAGCATTATATATTTCCTCAAACTTTTGTTGGTGAATGTCTTCTTCAGCAGCTAGCGACTGCAGTAGCTCCTTGCCTAGCTTATTACTGCTTTCCTGGCTGGCTTTCAGATAGTACTCCTTGCCATCGACTTCCATCTGGATAGCAATTTGAAGAGCGGCTAGGGTCTTATCCTGTTCGGTTATCATGGCGGTTTCCTCCGGGCAAGACGGTCTCTTTTTACATGAGGGTCGGGAAACGGACCTCTATAGAATTCTAGGTCAGGAGATGGTTTTTGTATGTGACTTTTGTTTCATTCTAACAAAGGAGATTAGCGGATAACAGATATACTAGACCTATATTTTCTTATTGTCAATACCTCTTCCCCGCCACTTCCCCAAATTATTTTACTATCTTTTTCCCGGGGCTAACCGGCAAAATCCCATGCCCTACTCTTTTTCTTCTATAGCTTTGGTTAGTTCCAGTCCGGTGATGATTACCGCCAAATGGGTTAGCGCTTGAGGGAAGTTGCCCAAGGTTTCCCCGGAGGGGAGGCCCACCATTTCTGAAAAAAGGCCAAGGTGATTGCTGTAGCCAAGCAATCTTTGGTACAGGGTTATAGCCTCTTCCAACTTGCCCAGTCGAAGCAGGTTCCTTACCAGCCAGAATGAGCACCATAGAAATGCTCCCTCTGACCCGATGAGACCATCGTCAGTTTCGTCGGTTTTATATCGGCGCAGCAGACCATCTACGCTGAGCTCTTCAACGGTGCGTTCGATGGTGGATTTGACCCGCTCGTCAGATATGGGCAGGAAACCGAAGAGAGGTATGAGGAGATTGCTCGCATCCAGGGCCAGGGTATCATAGTGCTGGGTGAAGGCTTGCCGTTTCGGGTTCCAGCCCCTGCTTAGTATGCTATCTCGGATATCCTGGGCTGTTTTCCGCCAGCGTTTGAGGTCTTCCCTGTACCCGAGCTTTTCGGCGATTTTAATCCCCCTGTCCACAGCGACCCAGCACATGAGTTTGGAATGGACAAAGTGATAGGGACCACTTCTTACTTCCCAGATGCCACTGTCGGGTAGCTGCCACATCTCGCCGGCGGCATTGACAAAACTCTGCAGCAATTCCCAGGTGGCACGCGCTATGTAGCCACCCATCTCAAGGTAGTTATTGGCGGCTTCGAGAACCTCTCCGAAGACATCTAGTTGAATTTGCTGGTAGGCATCATTGCCGATGCGTACCGGCCGGGAGGCCCGGTATCCGCTGAGATGGTCGAGTTCCTGCTCATTGGGGGGATCAGCGAAATCGATGTTATACAGAATTTGGGTTTTGGGTCCGCACTTAGTGCACACGTTAACTAACCAGTTGAAGAATCCTACGGCTTCTTCCTTGTGGCCTAGGTGGAAGAAGGCATTGAGAGTTAGCGAGGCATCTCGCAGCCAGGTAAAGCGGTAGTCCCAGTTGCGTTCCCCACCAATTTCCTCGGGAAGAGAGGTGGTGGGAGCAGCTACGATGGCTCCTGTTGGTGAGTATACCAGCAAGTGCAGGGTAAGGTAGGAGCGCACAATGGCCTCACGCCAGGGACCGGAAAAGAGGCAACCTTCAGCTAAAAGCCGCCAGTAGGCTGTTGTCCGCTCTAATTTCCTGGCCGAACGGTACATGCCGGGTGACAGGGGCTTATCTGAGCCATAGTGCAGGATGAACTCGGCTCTCTGTCCTTGCTGAAGTGTGAAGCGGCCGATGGCTCTATCTCCATGGATGACCAAAGGGATTAGAGAGGACAGTGCTACTGCTACTGCTCCTCCCCTGGCGGTAACGCCGTATTTCGAGGCACTCATCAAGGTACTGCCTCTAGCGTAGTTTAGCCGTGGTTCGAACGTAACCTGCAGGTCTATATGTCCCTGGGGGCAATCTACCAGGCGGTGGGTCTCATGCCGTTGGGTTAGCCGGTATCGAGAGGTCTGGTAGTAGGGCATGAAATCGGTTACGGTGACTATGCCCGTCTTGGTTTGAAAGGTGGTCTGAAGTACATTGGTATTGGGAAGATAGGCTTGACGGGACTCAAAAGGCATGGCAGGCATGATATGAAATCTGCCCCCTTTATCATCATCCAGTATAGCGGCAAAAACGCTGGGGGAATCGAATCGGGGTAGGCAGTACCAGTCAATGGAGCCGTCAATGCTCACCAGTGCGGCAGTATGGCAATTGCCAATTATTCCATATTCGCCAATACTTTTGTAGGCCACTATTTTTCCTCCTTGACCAGAAGGTCACTGTGCTACTTGTCAGCAGCCAGGTTCACCAGGATGGCCACAACAGCTTTGCCTTTTCCAGATTTTGATGAGATTATTACGTAACACAAGATACAATTTTCGGCGAAGAGGCATTGGGACTGCCATATTGGTGAAGAAAGCTCTCAAGCTTGGCATTTCCTTTCAGTTCCTTTTCTTAATTAAATTAGGCAGTGGTGACTGAGTGGGCGAGGGCTACCTCGATATTAGCCAGTAGTTGGTCGGTCAGGGCAGCCGGGATTACCCGTGATCTGAGCTACTAGGAAGGTATACCTACTAACGTGAAAGCAAGAATTGCATGCACAATTACTGATGGCCAGAATACCCGCCAGATATAACAATGGTACTTGTAGAAACGTTTGTAGGCTGAGTACTTCATCAGCTTACCAGTTATTCGTGAGCCAGGAATACACCGGCAAGAGAAAAATATCAGCCCACCCGTCACTAGATTGATAATGCCCAGGATGACTATCACTCGGGTAACTATTATTGGTTGAAATATATCCATATATACCTCACTATCAGGTAATTACCATTACCAGCCGGAGGTTTATCTTCTCCCATATCCCCGGTGTGTGTCGGGCTTAGCATTGGTGCTGGAGCTGGTGCCGTGTAATCACGGCTTGCCAACCTGCTTGATTTGCTAGCTTTAGTTACTATTGTCTATCCCCAAGTAGCTTTTGTCAATATGGTTATAGAAGAGCCTAATTATAGGCTTTCACTAATAATGAGACAAAGCTTGGTTTATCGGTTGTATAGGCAAGGGACCGACAATGCCCTTGTTAAATTACGGTTGACAGGTAATAGCATTTGTGCCATCATACGCATGAGAATAAGCAAGGTAAAAATGAAACGGGTATGGTGAGGCGAGATAGACCAGCAATTTGGCTTACAGGTTTATTTGACCTTCTTGAGTAGCTTCACCCAGCCCTGGTTGAGAGACAAGAAACGACTGTAATCGGGCTATTATAGGCTTGTTGATACCGACAGGGTAAGCTAATTAATGTGTTAACCTCTCTTTTGTCACTCCGTTGGGAATTATTTACTTACAGCTTGATAGTTGGTCTTCTTTGGCTGCGTGGAGCATTTTAATGGGAGGGTAAGTCGATGTCAAGGACAACAAGAATCATTGGGCTGTGCCTATTGTCAGTGGTTATACTTGCTCTATCCTTTGGTGCTGGCTATACTCTGGGCGCTAGAGTCCAGCCGGGCATGGCTGAGGGCCTGGATATTGTAGTCGAGGCATGGGACATTATCCTTGAGGACTATGTGGATAGGGACAGCTTTGATAGTAGCACACTTAGCCAGGGAGCAATCAGGGGTATGGCCGAAGCCTTGGATGACCCGTATACCTCCTATCTGGATGCTGAGTCCTATCAGTTGGGGATAAGTAGCCTGGAGGGTAAAATTGAGGGTATTGGGGCACAGGTAACAATTGAGGATGAGCAGCTAATGATAATCGCTCCTATCACCGACTCACCGGCGGCTAAGGCAGGTATCAGGGCTGGCGATAGAATCCTGGAAGTCAATGGTGAGTCTACCTCGGGGATGAGCCTGGCAGAGTCGGTACTCAGGATTCGTGGTCCCAAGGGAACATCGGTCAGACTTCTCATCCTCCACCAGGGCGAGACTGAGCCAGAGCTGATTGACATAACAAGAGCCGAAATTGAGTTGTCCAGTGTTCGCTTTGAGATGAGGGGAGACATCGCTTACATCAATATTACCCATTTTTCAGAGAATACCGACGAAGAGCTGACTCCGGTGATACGCAATATAGCCCAGGGAGTGGCTACCGGCATAATCCTTGACCTGCGTAGTAATCCCGGCGGCTTACTGCAAACAGTGGTTGATGTTACCAGCCACTTTATCAAGGAGGGCGTTGTCGTCTATGTTGTGGATAATCAAGGCGAGCGTACTGCTTTGACCGTTAGGTCTACCGCAGCAACCACTGATCTACCTATGGTGGTTCTGGTGAACGGTTTTTCCGCCAGCGGCAGTGAAGTGCTGGCGGGAGCTCTGCAGGATTACGAGCGGGCGACAATTGCCGGCACCATAACCTTTGGCAAGGGCAGTGTCAATGTCCTGCGTCAGCTTAAAGATGGTTCCGGGCTATATGTTACTACCGCTCGCTGGCTGACTCCCAACGGTCACCTTATAGAAGGTGAGGGATTGCGCCCGGACCGTGAGTTCGAGATTGAAGGTGAGGATGCCATACAATGGGCTATAGATTACTTGAAGGGCAGTAGATGATGAGTTATAGCAGACTCCGGTTTGCGTTTGATTATCGTTCGTAGTGCTGGGGAAAGATTCACTGGATAGCATGAGGCTGCATATGTTTAGAGCGACCCCCCGATAAGGCAGCGAGAGTGGCTTTGCCGTCCTTGACAAGCCTTGTTTGGGGAACGTAGAATAAGGCAAACTAGCCTCAACTCACGGAGTATGGCAGCGTAGCTCAGTGGTAGAGCAGGGGACTCATAAGCCCTTGGTCGTGGGTTCAAATCCCTCCGCTGCCAGTTTTTCTTTGATTGCTTAGTAAAGGTGAGGGATTGCTAACAATTTATATGTTGGACTATTGATTATACTGGTCTATTGTAGTACTATATCAACTTGAAGGCTTTAGTTTGCATTCCGAGCTAAACTGGGTGCAGCGAGGCCACGTGATAGCAGGAGTTATTGTGAAGTTTAGTGACCTTGCCTGGGCGGCGCTTCTTTATTACTATAAATCAAGCGGAGATAAAAGGTACGTAAAAATTTTCAGGGATAAGGCATTTATCTCCAAACTGCGACAAACGCCGTGGGATGTTACCCAGGAGGAATTTGAAACTAAAGTTATCTTTAGCTTCATTAGCAGCATTGGTCTACGGATGCCGGCAGTGAAGGGTGAGGGTAACATACTCTCCCAATTAGTCGAGTTGCACCCCTGTATATCGGCTCTTCAGGGGGAGTCGCTCTGTAATTGCGATTTGTCAAACGAGGACTTACTGGAAAATATAAGGCAGATATACGATAAACTGCGTACCATTCACGGATTCTGGCTAACTGGGATAAGCAAAATCGCTCATGTGCTCAATGACTCTCTCTTTGTGACCATCAATCTGGGTACATCAAGCTATTTTGGCCTTCTCGGAGAAACTGAAGACCTTATTAAGTGGCTACGAATCGCGCAGCAGAGTGCCAAAGAGGTTACCGAAGACTTTTATACACTAGGGCTTCCTAATTCGCCTGAGGAGTACCTTTCAGAGAAGCTTGGCTATACCAACTATGGTTGCCAGAAATCGCTTGCCAGATTCGTTGATGAATATTATTGGCTGACAACTAGTGAAAGCTTACCAGTTCCACCCAAGTGGCTGCCTCCGTCAGTCTAACAAGCAGAGGCAAAGCAAGATAGGGGGCGGAGACTAATAGATTACATAAGCTGGTTGCTTTCGCTGCTGACCGGAGGATTTCTGCAAATTAGGGATTCAGGCTGCTGTCCAATTTGATATGATTGTTGCTCAGGCGGCTCTGGTTGCCCTGCTGGCTACGGTGACTAATAAAGCCTTAACTTGAGGGGTTACCCTACCCTTTCACTGCCATCTTTCCTCTGAGGGCTACGGCCAGCGCCCCTGGCCCTGCATGTACCCCGAGCATGGGGCCTACCCGGGCAACACTAATCTTCTCCTTGGGGATTATTGAGCCTATGCGTTCCGCCAGAGTTTGCGCTTCGTCAGGTGTAGTGTTATACACCACAGCTAGCTCCTGAATATCTGTGGCGTTTTTTACAAAGTCAATCAGCCGCTCGATGCCTTTGGAGCGGGTGCGGGTTTGACCTGCTGGCAAAATCTCGCCGTCCCTTAGTGTCAGCATTGGCTTCACGTTTAATACTGAGCCCAGGAGTGCCTTGGCTTTGCCGATACGCCCACCGAGAAGCAGATATTTAAGGGTGTCGAGAAGAAAAAGTAAATGGATATCGGGAATAATCTGTTTTACCTCTTCTATCACCTCCGGTAAACCTTTTCCTGCTTTAGCCGCCTTAGCCGCTACTATGTTTAATAATCCTAGACTCATTGTCAGTGTTTGGGAGTCAATGACCTCAATAGGGCACCTCTTTTCTACGAGTTCCTTGCCCTGTATGGCTGAGTTATAGGTACCGCTTAGTTTGCTGGAGATGTGAATAGAAACAATCCCATCTGCTTTCTGAGACAGCTTCTGGTAGACCTCGGCAAAATCCTGGGGGGTGGGCTGAACGGTGTTAGGGTGGACCGGGTCATGCTGTAACCTGTGGTAAAACTCGTCCTCGCTGATGTCCACCCGGTCACGATAGACTGTCTCCCCAAAGCGTACATAGAGAGGTACTACCGTAATTCCCAACTCCTCAATTACCGGAGAAGGCAGGTCAGCGCTACTATCGGTAACTATCTTGACTGTCATAATCTCTCCAGTTACATGATATTTGAGAATACATCTCCTGTTCACTAATTTAACGTCTATTATACCTTTTGTCAACCCAGTCATCAAGTAAATTTTGGAATAATGCGTTAACCTGTGTTAAGATGCTTTATTATAAAGACATGGCAGTCGTTTTATCCCGGCAAGACATTTACCGGTTACTCCGGCAACAGCCACCTCTGGTAGAAGGCTATGTTAATCTTGACGAGCAGGTGCAGCCTAATGGCCTTGACCTTACCCTGCGTGAGGTGGCTCTGCTTCAGTCCCCGGGCAGGATAACAGTTAAAGACGTCCAGAGGCAGGTATCTGATTTGGCGCCACTGGTGTTTGATGGTCTGGGTTTTGTTGACTTGATGCCGGGTGCCTATGTTGTTACCTATAACGAGATTGTCCACATACCCAAAGACATTATGGCCCTAGCCCGGCCCAGGTCGAGCTTGCTTCGCTGTGGTGTCACTGTCAATACTGCGGTGTGGGATGCCGGCTATTCGGGCCGCTCCCAGTCGCTTATGGTAGTCTATAACTCCCAGGGAGTTCGCCTGCAAAGGAATGCCAGAATTGTGCAACTTGTTTTTCTTCAATTAACACAGGAAACAGAAGGCTATCGAGGAGCCTATCAGGGGGAAAACATATAAGGATTTTGGCAGCGGAACTATCCTGACTATTGCCAACTTCGCCATTGACACCCCAAGCCAAGCTAGTTATAATTTTCCTTGAAAGCATAATTCATGCCGGCCGAAGTGGCGGAATGGCAGACGCGCTACGTTCAGGGCGTAGTGTCCGAAAGGGCGTGGGAGTTCAAATCTCCCCTTCGGCACCAAGAACTAGTCGAAAATAGAGGCAAACTTTGAAAGATATATGCTTGCCAGGAAGATTTTATCACTTGCGCTTGTAGCTCAGTTGGATAGAGCGCAGCCCTGCGGAGGCTGAGGCCGTGGGTTCGAGCCCCGCCAAGCGCGCCATTTGGGGCGGTTAGCTCAGT
>SDBU01010287.1_pt1 | contig 10389 bp, 7 predicted proteins | sample 2277071 | NCBI WGS metagenome assembly SDBU01 (sample SAMN10397929, study PRJNA504765) | marine sediment metagenome | isolation source: marine sediment core GS08_GC12, 126 cmbsf | place: Arctic Ocean: Gakkel Ridge, Loki's castle | collected 2008 | reverse complement strand
AGCGCGAAGCCCAGGGCCAGGCCGGCGATGATCATCCCTCCGGCCGCCCGCCATTTGCGGCGGCACAGCAGATACACGCCGAACAGACCAGGCGTGAGCTTCAGCGCGGCCGCCACGCCAAGCAGTGCGCCGCCGGTCCACTGCCGGTCCCCGGCCAAGATAAGGTGCATGGCCGCCACCACCATGCCCACGATGAACATGTCCGTCTCGCACCGGATGATCCCGTTGAGCATCAACCCGCCGGACAGGATCCACAACAGCACGGGAGCGCACGAAGCCGACTCCCCTTCCCTCCGGCGGTAGACGGTCTGCATCACAGAGAAGACCACCAACACCGTCATCGCCGTCATGATGACCAGGAGCACTGCGGCACTTGCGCCCAACTGTATCTGCTGGCTGAGCGTAGTCCCAACAAGTGGATGATCGGGGTCGGGCACCGCCCCTACCGGGAAGAACCCGAACGTCCCCCAGAAGATGGGGAAAACCGGCGGGTAGGCACGCAGGTGCCCGATGCGCTTGTAGTGGTTCTCGTCGTCAACGAGGCTCACCTGCACGATGCGCCGAAACGCCATGAACTCCGATGAGCCGCGCAGCGCCCGCTCCGTACCCGACACGATGACAAACAGAGCTGCAAGCGCGAACACAACCCACAGGGCCCACCGACGGCCCTTGTTCGCCCAGATGCGGCAGAAGCCCTTCAGGTTCATTTCTCGCCCTTCTGCCACGTCTCGGCGTATGTGCTCTCGCGCCCTATCTCGGCCAGGTCGTGATCGTGACCAAGGACGTTTTCGGCAGCCTTCAAACCCATGTCTATGTAATGGTCCGAGCTGGTGTAAAGGAACGACGCGTTGCGACCGATGTTGTAGAGGTTGCTGAAGCGGCCGAGGTAGTCCGTGATGACTTTCAGATGCCGGTCGTAACCGACCTGGTAGAGCGGGTAGGCCTTTGCCATCCGGACGACGGCGCAGTCGCTGACCCATTCCGGCTGGACCAGCCCGATGCTGGCCAGGTCGGCAACCGCCTCTGCGCGAAGGTCTTCGGCAGTGCGGCCCCAGGTGGCATCTCCCTCCTGGCAGAAGTATTCCAGAACCAGCCCCGTCCTATCCGGAGGCGCCATCTCCTTGCTCCAGTTCTTCGGCTCGTGCAGCCGGCAGAACCCTATGTCCCGGGACGGCACGTATATCCAATGGTCGGGACTCACCTGCTCGACGTCTACGACCAGGAACAGAACGACGACACTGCGGTAGCGGAGCCTGCGGGCGGCCTTCTCCACCTCGGCCGGAGCCGCCGGCCGCAACAGCCCCACAAGCTCGTCTACGGGCATAGAACTCACGAACTCGCTGCAGGTCCTCTGCACGCGCCTTCCATCCGGGCCCGTGACGGCCACGGCCGTTATCCTGCCGTCCTTGTGCTCGACCGCCGCCACCGTGTGTCCGGTGAGTATCTCGTTCGGTTCAGCCACGACGGCGGCCAGCCCTTCCGGTATCTGGCCGAACCCGTAGCGCGCGTAAAGGAAGCGCCGCACCATGGAGTCGTCGGTCCCCTTGCGGAGGACGGCGTCCTTGACGGCCTCGCGAAAGGACAGCCCCTTGATCCGCTGGTGAGCGAAATCGGCCGAAAGCTCGGCGCAAGGTATGCCCCAGGTCTTCTCGGAATAGACCTTGAAGTAGGCCCGGTAAAGGTGGTCGCCGAACCGATTCAGCGCCCACTGCTCGAAGGTATCCTCTGGGAGGGGAGCCGAGAACGCGTTCTTCAGTTTCACGGCGGCGTAGTCAAAGACCCCCCTGCCGGCACCCCACAAGCCCAGGGCCCTCAGCGTACTGAAAGCGCTCAGGGGGTAATGAACGAAGTGGCCGTTGAACAGAATGCGACTGAGCCGGTCAACGACCAGCAGGTCCTCGCCCACCACTTCCTCGACGATGCGATTCACGTGGGCTTTCTTGGTGTAGAACCGATGACCGCCCAGGTCGAACCGGAAGTCCCCGTGGGACAGCGTGCGCGAGTAGCCCCCCACGTACGGGGACCTTTCGTAGACGACGAACGGGACGTCCGCTTCGCCCTGCAGGCGGTATGCGGCGGCAAGTCCGGCCACCCCGGCACCGGCTATCACAACAGGATCACCACCGGCCATTTTCACCCCGTTCCTGTTTCGCTCTTGGGTCGGGCGGCGGCGCATGCGTCCAGCATGTCCCCACAGGTCGTGAACTCCGCGTCCAGGGCTGCCAGAGCTTCGTCCAGTATCCGCCAGGCCGCCTCGCCGCAGTTGCGCGTCAGCAACCATCGGAGCGGCAGCGGCAAACACGACGCCGTATCCGCTGGCAGGAACTCGTGCAGGTGGAGGTACAGCAGCGACGGCGAGCGCGGTAACAGAGCCCTGCCCGCCGGCGCCAACAGCCGCAGCCACGTCAGTGACAACGGCAGCAAACCCGCCGCCATCGCCGAAGTCGGGAACTCCCAGGCAGAGCCCCATTCGAACGGACAGGGAAGAGCCCCCAGGCGCCCGTTCAAGGGGCCGGGAGCAACGCTTCCCAGGGACGCGTCGTACTTGTAGCCTGCCTCGCGCAGCAGTCGGCGGAACCCATGGCAGCGGCGGAAAAAAGGCGCCCGGAAGCCTTCCACGGCCCTCCCGGTATCCGCAAGGCGTCGGCGCGATTCCGCCATCTCGCGCCGCGCTTCCCCCGAGTCCAGTCTATCCAGCACGCGGTGACTCCGCCCGTGCGAACCGATCTCGTTCCTCTCACCCAGTGCGGCCACCAACTCCGGCGAAGCATCCATCAGGTCGCTGACGACGAAGAAGGTCGCACGCATCCCGCGCTCTTCCAGGAACCGCAAGAACCGCGGTGTCACTTCCTCCAACGCGCGCGTGCCGCTTACGCCCCAGTCGGGCTCCACGTCCACTGTCAGCGCGATATGCTTCGTCATTTATCGTTCTTGAGGGCAGCCTGGCAACACCGTTGCGGTGCTGTGATTATGGCAGATTGAGACGGCATTTTCAAACCGGCCTTTCCGTTGCGTCCTTACGGAGGCGCACTTATAATCGGACAAGGGCCTGTCGCAGAATCCCGGCGTCGCCGGGCAAGTCCCAGGCCGCTCCGACGGGATGGCGTCCATGGACCTTGAAGTGAAACCCAGCACGCTGTCCGGAACCATCGAGGTGCCCGGCAGCAAGTCGCACGCGATCCGCGCACTCGTGATCGGCAGCCTTGCCGAAGGCCGTTCGGTCCTCCATCGGCCCCTGCGCTCGAGCGATACGGAGAGCTGCGTCAGAACCTGCAGGGCGCTTGGAGCCCGGGTGGTGACGGACCAGGAGCAGAGGTGGGAAGTCCACGGCACCGGGGGCAAGCCCCGGGCCGCCGATGGGCCGGTGGACGTCGGCAACTCGGGCACCACCCTCTTCATCGCCATGACGGCCGCCGCGCTGGCGGACGGGACCACCGAGTTCACGGGCGATGACCAGACACGACGTCGCCCCGCCGGGCCGCTCCTTGCGGCGTTGCGCGCCCTGGGAGCTACGGCGCGCTCGGTGGGCGGCAACGACTGCGCTCCGTTCGTCGTGGGCGGCGGCCTGCGAGGCGGACACGTGTCCATCGAATGCCCCACCAGTCAGTACCTGTCCAGCCTTCTCATCGGCTGCCCACTGGCGGAAGGCGACACGACCATTGAGGTCCCCCTCTTGAACGAGAGGCCTTACGTGGAGATGACGTTGGGATGGCTGGACCAGACGGGCGTGACCTGCACCAGGAACGACGACTTGAGCCGCTTCGAGATACCGGGCGGGCAGCAATACGCTTCATTCGAGCGAGCCATCCCGGCGGACTTCTCCAGCGCCACCTTCTTCCTCGTCGCGGCGGCTGTGACCGGCTCGCGCATATTCCTGCGCGGCCTGGACATGGAGGACACCCAGGGCGACAAGGCCGTCGTGGGGATGCTCGAAGAGATGGGATGCGAGGCCCAGATAGAGGAAGACGGCATCTGGTTCGAGGGCCCTGCGGAGTTGCACGGCGCGTCTTTCGACCTGAACGCCACCCCGGATGCAGTGGCGGCGATGGCCGTGGCGGGCTGCGTGGCCAGTGGCGAGACCCGCCTGCTGAACGTGCCTCAGGCCCGGGCCAAGGAGACGGACCGGCTGGCCGTCATGGCGGAGGAATTGCGCAAGCTGGGCGGTCAGGTGGACGAGTTGCCCGACGGCCTCGTCCTGACAGGCAGCAGGCTGCGCGGCGCCGAAGTGGACGGTCGCAGCGACCACCGGGTGGTGATGGCCCTTGCCGTGGCCGGCCTCATCGCGGAGGGAGCCACCACCGTGCGCACTGCCGAGGCGATGTCGGTGACGTTCCCCGACTTCGTGGACCTGATGCAGCAGGCCGGGGCAGGGATGACAATGTCGCCCTAGCCCCACGGCCAGGCCCCCTTGTGCCGTGACAGCGGTCGGTAGAGTGACGGCGTCTCGGCTCTGTTCTCGACGCGCATTGCGCGCGCGGACAGGGCAGATTTTTTTTGCTGGAGAAGCGCAGTTGGCCCTTTCCCGGTCCCGTTGGAACGTAGCCTGCCATCTCCTGGACGGCGTGTTGTTCTTCGCCGCGCTGATGTTGTTCAGCATCGAGCAGGTCATCCCCAAGATGATCGCAGACCTCAGCGAGCGAGCGCTGTTCCTGGGATTGGTCCCCCTGATATGGCATCTCGGCATGTTGCTGCCGCAGGTATTCTACGTAAAGAAGGTGGAGGGCCTCGCCTACAAGAAGCCGACGGTGTTCTGGTGCGCCTTCATCCAGCGCACGGGCTGGCTGGTCTTCCTGCTGTCGCTGTACCTGCGCTGGGAACCCACCTTCACTCTCCCTGTCTTCTTCCTCTGCCTGGCAGCCAGCAGCCTGGGGACAGGCCTGGTCATCCCGGTCTGGACCGACTGGTACGCGAAGACGGTGCCGGCCAACGTCTGGGGCCGGCTGCTGGGGATGAGGCGGGCGTTGCCCGGCGTTCTGGGGATCGGCCTCGGCAGTCTGATCCGATTCATCATGAACAGCCTTCCGGCCCCGGAGCGCTACCGGCTGTTGCTGATCCTGGCCCTGGTCTTCTACGCGCTGGCCCTGGCGTGTGTGCTGCTTGTCCGCGAAGATCGTCAGGAGGGTCTGCCCAATCACAGCGAAACGACGTGGAAAGACTACTTCAGGGACCTGGTGGCGATCCTGTTCCGGCGGCGGGACTTCAGGATCTTCGTGCTGGCGTCCATTCTGATCACGGTCCCTCTGACGGTGGCGGTGACGTTCCTGACCAGGTACGGCCTGACCTACCCGGGGGTGGAGGACGGCGTCATCGGCACATTCACCATGGTCCTCTATCCATTAGTGGGCGTCGGGGGGCTCGTGGGAGGCATGATCAGTGACAGGAAGGGCGTCATTGTGCCGTTCCGGCTGGTGCCGTTGTTTATTATCGCGGCCACAGGGATGGCTCTGACATCGGCTCACCCGGCCGTCGTCTCAACGGCGTGGGCCCTGACCGGCTTTGCCTTAGGGGTGCGCATGGTGATCATGCTGCCTGCCGTATTCCGCTTTGCCAGCCCCCACCGGAGGCCCAGTTATACGGCCCTCTCCTTCACGACGATCGGACTGGCCAGCGCTGCGGTTCCGCCTCTGCTGGGGCTCATGATAGACGCCGGCATCCTGGAGTTCCGGCACGTTTTCGCCCTGTGCGGCTTGCTGGCCTTTTTCGGCTGGCTTCTGTTCCTCCGGATGCCGTCTCCGGAAGGCCCGCCGGAGCCGGGCGCTTCGGCGTCCGTTTGACGTGCCGCCGGCCGGATGCTAGCATCCAACGCCGCACTCTGGCCGGCGAGGTTCTCGATCCCAGAGGCGTCGCACGGCTTCTTCGCAGCTCAGGGAAAGGGGTTAGACCCATGCAGGTGGAAGAACGTCGGGCACTGCTGGAAAGGTGCAAGGGCGTCCGCGTCACGGACTGGCATGACGCCATGGATGCCCTCGGCCTGTTCGATCGCGGCCTGATGGAACCGCAGATTCAGCCTTTGTGGCGCGACATCGAGGACTTCAAGCACTGCATCGTTGGGTTCGCCTTCACGCTGCGCTACGTTCGCTCCAGCCGCACCATCGTCGCCCGGAACGCCGAGGACTCCCGGAAACAGGAAGGAGCCTGGTACGGCGCGGAGCCCAGGTGGTCCGCTGAGATTCAGGAGGGGGACGTGCTCGTCATGGACGGCACCGGAACCAGGGACACGGGCTACGTCGGCTCCAATAACGCCATGGGGTGGCTGTCAAAGGGCGCCGTAGGAGTCGTGACCAACAACGGGGTGCGAGACACGGACGAACTCATCAAGCAGCAGGTCCCGGTCTACTGCAACGGCTTCTCGCGCGGCATCATCCCCGGCCGGGTCGAGCTGGACTCATACCAGAAACCGGTCGAGTGCGGCGGTGTTTACGTCCAACCGGGGGACCTCGTAGTGGCGGACGGCGACGGCGTCATGGTCATCCCCGTTGAGAGGATCGAGGACGCCCTGGCCATCGCCAAGGGCATACAAGAGGGAGACCAGAAGAGCCGCGCCCGGCTTTACGGGCAACTGGGCATTCCTTTCGACTTCACTCTTGGAGCGGCCACCGAGCAGACGGAGTGACCGGGCGCCGGCAAACCGGTGTGCGCGTGTCAGTTCGCGCCGCGCTTCACCCCCCTTCCAACCGGGCCAGCGCACCGACCAGATAGGTGAACGGGGCCTGATAGCCAAGTGACGGCTCGGTCAGCTCAAAGCTGGTGTGGTCCGGTCGCCAGCACTTGGCCGGATAATGTGACAGGCCGGGGGCGCTGCTCTTGGATGGTCCGCCGCACAGGTAGCCGGGCGGCATCGGCAGGCCCGGCCCCATCGGCCCGAACATGCTGTGGTAGATCGGACCGAGCGGCGGCTGGCCGTAGCCCGTCACCATGGAGGCGTTCACCGGGTTCCGGCCGAGCAGCCAGTGCAGCACATCCCGTGCGGCCGCCACGCACGCGACATTTGGCGCCATGCGGTTTGCCATCAGCATGTGGGCACCGGTCTTGGCGAGGCGCCCGTTGGAACCCCACACGAAAACGACGCCCGAGAGCATCGGCGAGCCGTAGCCCCTGGCTTTCGCCGCATCGAGCGAAGCGTCGACATAGCCCAGGAAGTACTCGCGGAACCTCGATTGCAGCGCCCTATCGGCCTCGGCGCGTTCGCTCAGGATGTAGGTGATCACGCCGCAGTCGTAGGTGCGATAGACGAAGTGGCCTTGCCAGGTGTTGATGATGTTGTCGGCCAGGCGCTTGACCACGTCATGCGCATCCTCGCGGCCGGTGGCCTCAAAAAGCATGGCGGCTGCCGAGAAGAAGTGTGCATCGTCGGGCTTGCCGCGGGACGTCAGATACTGCCACGCCAGCAACGCGTCCTCGAGGCAGGCATCCGCGAACTCGCGCTCTTGCGGGAACTGCTTGTAGATCAGGTGCGCATAAGCGCAGTTCGCCACAAGGGCGCAGGCTGCCCCGTCGGACGGTTCCCGGAGCCCGTGCCGCCGATCATAAAAGTCCACGCCTTCCGGCTGCTGCGCAAGCCTCTGGTGAATCCGGTCGTACACCTTTCCGCGGTCCTGGCCCTCCCGGATCAGCATCTTGCGCACCCACTGAATCTCGTACTTGATCTCGTCAAGCAGGTCGGGCACGCCGTTGCCGCTCTCGGGGATGTTGAACTGGCCGTCGCCGAACTTGTCCGGGTAGTGGCGATACAGGGTGAGCAGCATCCACACGGGGTGCAACGTCCACGGGGCGTAGCGGTTCATGTCACCGGCGTCGTGCCAGCCGCCGCGGCCGTCGCGCGTGCCCCCGCGCGGGTCCGGGATGGCCTCGTCGTAGGCGTGGCAGGCCCGGTGCGCGTACGGCCCGGCGTGCTCCGCTCTCAACTCCATGCCGCAGCGCTGGAAGAACCAGAAACGGGCCACGTCATGCAGCAGCGTGTCGTACACGTCGGTTGCGATCCGGAACGCGGTTGACCCGCCCACCCCGGGGACCTCTACGACGTAGTCGCCCGGTGCGCTGAGCTTCGAGAAGTCGGCGTCGTAGACGTTGTCGCCGCTGGACCCATCGGCCAGGGCTGCCGCCTTCATCCGGCCGCTGTGCACTACCTCCCCGGAATCGGTGCGCCTGACGAGGAACTCACCTCCGTCCGGCAAAGGCCGGGCCGGCGTCACTTTGGCCACCTTGGCCCATTCGGGCGGGTAGCCCACCTGGTCCACCTTCACGGCGGCGTAGACCCTCTCGGGCCGGGTTGTGTGGAATCCGAGGTCGGCCACGTAGAACGTGGATTCGCCCTGCTCGGACGGCCCCGATAGGACGAGCTTCAGCATGTGGGCCAGGTCCAGCTCCGGCTCAGCGTCCAGAAAATCGCCCAGCGGAACTGCAACGCGCCGCCAGCCGCCGCCTTCCGGCACATAGTGGCCAAGGCGCACGCGCGACACCACCTCCCTGTCCGGCCCGCCGCCATCGGTATTGCTGTCCCCCATCTGAATCTCGCTGTCTGACGGCAGGTCGCCCCACAGATCGAACTCCAGCGTGCCGTCCCGCCCGTAGTCGTCCAACTGGAAGTGACCCCATCCCTTCTTGGCAATGCCCACCTGCCAACGTCCGCCGGGCGCGTGCGTGACGTGGATCTTGAGCGCCCTCTTCCCCTGCCAATCCACAATCGGGATGCCGCCGTGGGCGCGCTCGATCTGCGTGCCGGCCCCCTCTACGTAGTAGTAGGCCGTCCATGCCTGCCGGTCCGACAGCGGCGCGATCGGCAGGACCCGCTCCTCAGCGGCCTCGGCCGCCAGTGCCAGGGCAGCAACCACAACAATGGCCCCACATACCGTCCGTCTCGTTTTCATCGCTCCTCCCGGCATCGCGCAGGTTCCCACGGCGTCGTCACCCGTCGGAACATCCCAGCCACCGGGCGGACTTCTTCCGGAATTCTCGCAGCGCGTGGCCGCGATGGCTGACGGCGTTCTTTTCTTCGGGCGTCATCTCCGCGAACGTCTTGCCCGCCGGATCGTAATGGAAGACGCGGTCGTAGCCGAAGCCCCCCTCACCACGCATCCGGTGCGTTATCGTTCCCTCGACCCGCCCTTCGGCGGTCAGAACCAGCTCGCCGTTCGGGTCGGCCATCGCAATGCAGCAGCGGAAGTGCGCTCCCCGGCTGCCGTCCGGCACCGACTCCATCTCCAGCAGCAGCTTCCGGCACAGCTTCTCGACGGTGGGGTCAGGACCGGCGTAGCGGGCGCTCTTCACCCCCGGCTTTCCTCCCAATGCATCCACGAACAGGCCAGAGTCGTCGGCCACCGCGTAAACGCCGCACGCGCGAGCCGTCTCCGACGCCTTCTTCGCGGCGTTCTCTTCGAGCGTCGCGCCGTCCTCGACCACGTGCGGCGCATCCGGCCTGTCGCGCAGCGTCAGCACCTCGACCGCAAGGCCCGCCAGCAGCGCTTCGAGTTCCTTGCGTTTCTCGGGATTGGCAGTGGCTATCAGCAGCTTCATCGCAGAGAGCGTCCCCGGGAGATCCTACCGGTCCGACGCGGGCCGGCAGGCGTGGGTTTCCGGCAGCACGGTCTTCACGGCCGCCTCGATGTCGGCAACATAGGTTATCCTGAAGTCCGCGGGCAGTTTGTGGTCACGGTCACCCTCAATGTCAGGTCGGTTCCGTTCGGGCACGAGGACATGGGTGATGCCTGCGCGCTGAGCCGCCGCCATCCTGCCCGGCAACTGCCCGACTCCAAGCACGCGACCGTGAAGCGTGACTTCGCCAATGGCGGCCGTGTGTTCCGGCATGGGGATATCGCACAGAAGGGAAGCAAACGCCAAAGCCATGGGCAGCCCGGCCGAAGTCCCCTCTTTGGGCATCTCCCCGCCCGGGAAATGGACGTGGAAATCCGATTTGGCGAAGAGCGCACAGTCGAACCCAAGACGGTCCGCCATGGATTTCCACAGGCTGAAGACCAGGTGCGCGCTTTCCCGAAGGGCTTCGCCGACGCGGCCCGTCACGATGAGCTTCCCCGTGCCCTCTACGCGCATCACCTCCACCAGCAACAGCCGCGCGCCGGCCGGGGAGACCGCCAGCGTCGGACAGACGCCCGGCCTGCCGACCTTCTCACTGCTTTCCGCATGGTAAATGGGCGGCCCAAGCAGATCAACCACGCGCTCCGTGTCCAGGAGACGGAAGTAGTACTTCCCCCCCACGTACTCGCGCGCCAGCTTCCTGAAGATGGAGGCTATCTGCCGCTCCAGGTTCCTCACGCCGGCTTCGCGCGTGTATCGCTCCACGAGCAACTGGATGGCCTCCTGGTCTATCTCCAGCCACGGCTCGCCCAGGGCGGTCTCCCGAAGCTGTTTGGGAACCAGGTATTGGTGGGCAAT
>SDBU01010286.1_pt1 | contig 10389 bp, 8 predicted proteins | sample 2277071 | NCBI WGS metagenome assembly SDBU01 (sample SAMN10397929, study PRJNA504765) | marine sediment metagenome | isolation source: marine sediment core GS08_GC12, 126 cmbsf | place: Arctic Ocean: Gakkel Ridge, Loki's castle | collected 2008 | reverse complement strand
ATTACCTGGTGCAGTTCCGTTGCCAAGTATGACGTTTGGTCTTCAGATGAGGAGTTCTCAGACACCATGACCTGGGAAGTTTTGCAGTCTGATATTCAAGGTTTGGGGGGATACAACGATTGGATAGATACTACTGGTCCCCCTGCTTCGGGACATCGATTCTATAAGGTTTCGTATAGCTCCTATTGATATTTAGAGTAGGGGAGGTATGCGATAAGATAGTGGCGTAGTTCTTGCTGAGATTATATTGGAGATTATTTCACTATATGTTAATGCTTAGTCTGGAAAAGAAGGAGAATCGAGTATGAAGTCGCTTTTGATTCTATTGATCTCTGTTTCCACAATAGTTGTCTCGACGGCGGCTCTCCCGTTTACCTTTTATGTCAATCCGGGTGACAGGATACAGGAGGCTATTGATATCGCAGTTGATGACGACATCATCATCGTCAGGGATGGCGTGTATACGGGAGACGGCAATCGCGATATCGACTTTCGCGGCAAGGCCATCACCCTGATAAGCGAGAACGGCCCCGACGTGACCATCATCGACTGCGAGGGAACGGATGAAGACGACCATCGCGGTTTCTACTTCAACTCCGGCGAAGGGCCGGACTCGGTCGTTGACGGATTCACGATCACCAATGGTTACATGAGCGGAGACGGGGCGGACGAGAGCGGCGGAGGCATCTACTGCAGCAACAGCAGTCCCACAATCACTAACTGCATAGTCAACGGTAACTCGACCTATTACGGCGCCGCCATTTACTGCGATGAAAGCGATGCCGTGATAACGGAATGTACTATAAGCGGAAACCATGGCGGCGCTGGTGGCGGCATCTATTGCGATAGCAGCAATCCGGCAATCAGTAATTGCACGATAAGCGAAAACCATGGCGGCGCTGGTGGCGGCATCTACTGCATTTTTGACAGCAGCCCAATGATGACAAATTGTACGATCAATGGCAACTCAGCCACATTAGGAGGAGGTATTATCTGCTTTTTCTCCAGCAACCCGACGATTACCAACTGCACGATCAACGACAATACGGCCGGAGAATGGGGCGGCGGCATCTACTGCGAATTCTCCAGCAGTCCGGTGATAATAGACTGCACTATCAGTGAAAACTTGGCGCTGTCGGATCACGGCGGCGGGATCTTCTGCTATTATGGCAGCAATCCCGTAATAATCAACTGTACGATCACAAACAACTCGGCAGACTACGGCGGCGGAGTCAGCTGTGTGTCAAGTGACATGGCAATCACCAACTCCACAATCATCGGCAACACGGCCGCGGTAGGAGGAGGCATTCACTGCTATGGCCGCGATCCAACATTGGCCAACTGCATAATCAGTGGCAACCTGGCTGAATTTGGCGGGGGAATCTCGTGCAAGGAAAGCGACCCCATGATAGCGAGCTGCACGATCAGTGGCAACAGGGCGAGCAAGTACGGCGGCGGTTTCTTCTGCTATGTTTTCAGCAGCCCGACTATAACCAACAGCATCCTTTGGGGCAATACTTCAACGGACGGCCACGAGATCGCACTGATGAATCACGACAACAATCCATCAACGCTCAGTGCCATATACAGCGACGTCCAGGGCGGCGCGGCAGATGCATACATCGAGTCCGGCTGCACACTCGATCTGGATGGCACGAATATCGATGCGGATCCCTTATTCGTGAAGGGACCCTTGCACGACTATTATCTGAGCCAGGTTGCTTCGGGACAGGATGCTGACAGCCCCTGCATCGATGCCGGAAGCGACACGGCGGAGAATCTCGGCATCGACGAGCTATCGACGCGCACCGACGGAATACCTGATACCGGAAGAGTCGACATGGGATACCACGCGCCGTATGCGCTGTGGATCTACTCGATCACGCCCGGTAGCGACGACATCACCATCCGGTGGAACGCACTGCCCGGCGTGAGCTACACCGTCCAGCTCTCGACAGACTTGGAGCGCTGGATGTCTATCCCCGCTCACCAAACCGACACCTGGACTGACACAAATGCCGGCGGATACAGAAAGAAGTTCTACAGAGTCCTCGAGCAATAGATCGCCCCGGCGAAATCCTGTTCGCTTTCTTGCGGCCTCCACGTGAGACCTCTCCGAATGTCTCATCCACAATCCAACATATAAAAAACCATACACCGTACACCATACACAACAAACCAACCCCATCCTGCATCTTCCATCCCTTTTTTCCCGTCAATCCTGTTATCCTGTCAAGAATCTCTTCTTCTTTCTTCTTCAGCCAGCCATAAACCACACACCATACACAATAAACTAAACTATCCCGGTCCTGCGTCACTTTGGGCTTGACAATCCCGGTAACTGGATAATGGCGGAGGACATGATACCTGCTTCGGGGACGGGAACAAACTCGTGGACGGACGATGGGAGTTTGACGGTACCTCCGCCTGATGAAGTGCCTGAGAGATACTATAAGGTCGAGGTATATCCGGATTGATGTGAGCGGTTTCTGGTCGAAGCTACTGTCGGTGCGGGGCAGAGAGAAATGCTGGGAGGGAGACTTGAACTCCCACGAGATTTCTCTCACCAGCCCCTCAAGCTGGCGCGTCTGCCAATTCCGCCATCCCAGCGTAGTTCGCTATTTATATGACTGTTTTGCGGAAGAGCCGAAGCCCAATCCAGGGGATTTTGCACTTCTGATTCTGATCTTACCTTCTCTATATATCAGATTGCGGGCAGGTCTTCAAGTCTGATGTACCAATTTGTTTCCTCGCCCTGCGATGTGTTCAGGACGTAGGCGGAGATATGCTTTATGACGCTAAGTACGTCTATGATTGGGTCGACGTAGTCTTCAATTTTCTCTTTGACCTCGTCGCCCATGCCGCGGCTCTCGGCGAATTTTATGAGCCATTGGGTCACCGATTTTGCGTTCTCGGTGATTTCCGCCCAGTTGATGAAGATGACCGTGTTGGTTCTTTCGGGTGTTCCCGACATTCTGTAAATCGTAGTGCCGACGAGTCCTCTTTTTCTGCCTTTTGATACGTCTATCATGGACCTTACCTGTTCGACCGATGAGCCGATGACGAGGAAATCGTCCATGAAGACGTAGCATGGCTTGATGCTTTCGGCATCGGGTCCGATGGGATTGGGTATTTCAAGGGTGAATATCCTGGTGCCCTCGTGGTGTTCAGGTTTGAACTCGATTTTGGGAGAGCCCTCGGGCATGTTGTCGCGGATTGCTTTTGTGAGCTTATCGACGAAGGCAGCTGCTTTATCCCTGTCCTTCACTTTTATCATTATCGAGGCGATCGGCATTGGGAAATCGTATTTTTCCGTTTCGACCCCCGCGAAGAGGAAAGCCATCTCGTCGCCAACAAAGGGCAGAACATCGTTCCTTATTTCGATGTCGAGAGACATCTCTATCTGTTCGAGAGACTGGGCGAGGAACGATCGTTTGGGGTCGGCCTGCCATGTTTTGACTACTTCCGGATAGGCCTTAACCGGGTCGGGCATGTTGTTTGCCACGAGGTAAAGGAGCGTTTCGCTCGGGATGTAGTTTCTGTTGACTCCTGCGGCGGGCTGTACCGCGCTCCTGATTTTCTGCAGTTCTGAGCTACGTTCTTTCGTGGGCAGCACGATGGTCTTTGTCCTGATGCCCCTGTCGATAGCAACCGAGAAGCCTGCGGCGCTTCCGGTGCCGAGGAGATTGGATATTCTGTCGACGATCGCGAGGATGTCCAGATCCTCCTGGTTGACCTTTTCTTTGATGGTATTGAGTTTGGCCATGTCAATGTAGATCGTTAGAAACGGGGCTCCGCGGATTGGCGCGGTGATGGTCTTGACTTTCAGATATTGGGGAAGGCGTTCGAGCGAGTTTGCTTTCTTGATAGAGCAGTCGAGATACTTCTCGATCCTCGGCCGCATGTTTCCAACGCCGAATATCAGGATGTCTCCATCGTAGACATACCGGATCTCGACGTTGATGTCCTCGCCTTTCGGCTTGATCGAGTGTATTTTTTTCGTGTTGTAAATGACGCTTGTGAATAAGGCCTCGTGCCCGATCTCTTTCTTAGCCTTGTCTGCGAGTTCGGAGATGATCTCGTCCACAACGTGTTTTGGGTTGGTCTGCGCTATGATGACCACTTCTATGCTTACGGGACGGCCCTTTTCGCCGGGCTGGGCGTACACTGCAATGGCGAATCTCTTGCCCATAAGTGACATCAGGTTTTCTCTGGAGAGGCTGAAGCCGGTGAGGGACTTGAATTCCTCTTCTATTTCAGTGATTTTGTCAGGCACGTCTTTATCCTCGAGACTCTCGAGGGACGAGAGTTTTCTCCAGAGGTTTGAGTCAACGACTGCATCCCAGACTGCCTCGAGGTCCTGCACCTCGGCGAATAGTATTGTCTCATCGGGCGTATAGTCGGAAAATGATCTCCACTGTGCACTCCACAGTGTAGTCGTCAAGAGTGAGAAGACGATCACCGTCTTGAGGGGTATTCTCATCAGTTTCTCCATTTTTCCCGAAGAACGCCCGTCCGATTGTTGAAGAAGGTTAGGATTGCGTCTATCGGCCGTCAAGTTTAATGTCCTGTCGCGTAATGCTTGCTCGAAGCGGCTTTCAAGATGCCTGGGAGCGGAGCGGTGATCGGCGCAAAGTCCTTCTATTTTGTTATCGGCAGGATCATCGGGAGTGTTAACGGCTCATGAATAGGGGCTATGCCTTGTGAGGTTTGACAAAATCCATGGTGAACTCCTCACCGAGATAGACTTTTTTGGCTATGGGATCTTTTGCCAGAGATTCGGTAGTTCCGGAGCTGCAGACGGTTCCCTCGTCGATTACGTATGCCCTGTCGACGGTTGAGAATATCTCACGCCAGTTGTGATCAGTGACGAGTATGCCGAATTCCTTTGATCTGAGTTCGCGGATGATATTCTTGACTTCGGACACCGCGATCGGGTCGACTCCGGAAAAGGGCTCGTCGAGCATGATGAATGACGGATGCGTGACGAGTGCGCGTGAGATCTCGAGTCTTCTGCGCTCACCGCCTGAGAGTGTGTACGCTTTTTGCTTTGCGAGGTGGGCGATTCCGAGTTCTTCCAGCAGGACTCTCAGCCTTCGTTCTCTCCTGTTCTTGTCCATCGGTAGGGTTTCGAGTATGGCCATTATGTTGTCGCGTACAGTCAGGTTGCGGAAGACGGAGGGTTCCTGTGAGAGGTACCCCATACCCAGCCGGGCGCGCTGGTACATTGGCCGCCGTGTCACTTCGGCGCCGTGGAAGAAGACTTTACCGCCGTCGGGACGGACAAGCCCGACGATCATATAGAACGTGGTTGTTTTTCCCGCGCCGTTTTTCCCCAAGAGTCCGACAATCTCGCCTCTGTTGACCGTTATGCTGATCTCGTTGACTACTTTTCGACCGCCGTATATTTTTACGAGTTTCTCGGTGCGAAGGAGTTCGGAAGAGGCGCCGGCAGGCTTCTCGGGATGATGCGCATCGTCCTTGGCGCCGGTTTTGGTCTGCTTCGTCGCTTTTTTTGTCTTGGCCATCTATTCGCTGTTGTTGTTCTTGACTGAGTCGGGCTTTTTCTTATCGTCCGTTTCGTTGGTTTTCTCATCGAGGCCGAAGTTGAGAAATAACGATTTGCTCGGGTTGAAGTCGGTGGATTTGGTGTTGCCTTCATAGACGACTTCTTTTGTTGCTCGGTTTATGGTCATTTTGTCGCAGAGTATCTGCATGCCTTTCCCTTCTTCTACCTCGTCTTTTTTCCAGTACTCGACCTGTACGTATTTGCCGTCCATCTCGGTGCCCAAGAGAGTGATGATATCTGTGGCGGCGTTGAAAACCGCATGGTGACATATTGCAGCCTGGTCGGCGAGGTCTATTTTTACGTGTCCCTTGCATACGACTGTCTTCACTCCCGTTTTTGTGGGGTCGGCTTCGCGTTCTTTCTTGGTATAGTTCTGCACTTCCATGATATCAGCCTGGATGGTGCCTTTCATGTCCCGCGCGAGAACGTTTCCCTTGAAGATTGCCTGGTCCTTTTCTCCCAGGATAGTCAGTTTTTTTGAGGTTATGATGAGTTTATCGTTTTCTTTCTCGGAAGCTTCGGTTTTCTCATTCTCCGCGTCAGGTTCATCGGAGAGACCTTTTTCATTCTCGTTTTGCTCGTCGTTCCCGGTACCGGCAAGTCCAATCTCTTGGGGAAGATCCGCCGTCTGCAGGGCCACCTCGACGTTGCTGCGCACTTCGATTGTGTCGCTTTTCCATCTGAGTTTCAGACCGGTGCCGCTGATTGAACCCCATCCCAATTCGGCGTAGATCGGGTCGTTTGTGCGGAGTTCGTTCCGTCTATCGTCGAAGACCATTTTGGTTGATACGAGCCTTACGGGATTTTTCTTATCCATTGTCTCGCCGACGAAACCGTGGATAAGCTGCTCGTGTTCGCTGTGGCTGCTCGAATATGCCCCTTTGACCACCCAGTGGTATGTGCCTGAGGATCCCTCGACAGGGAGGCTGATGGTGAAGTCCCATTTGCTGATCTTGGGTATGTTTTTGCTGCTTGTGAGCTCTTTTTCCTGCGTAATCTCGTGATAGATTTGATTGACGACCATATTTTCGTCGCCGGCATCGGTATAGAAAACTGCTATCATAAGGACGAAACATGCTGTGAAGCAGATGATAATGAGCAAGCCGCTGAAGATTCTCTCGTCATAGAAGTTGAGGCTTCTCATTGCTTTTTGTCCTCGTCTTCAAGGTAAGCTTCCACCGCCTGGTCGTAAGTATTCTCCGCCTTGAGGATCATCTCAATTATCTCGCGTACCGCGCCTTTGCCTCCGTTCAATTTGCTGACGTATTTTGCGATAGACTTCACTTCTTCTGCGGCATCGTTGACGGCGCAGGGGAACCCGACGAGTTTCAGGACGGGTATATCATTTATGTCGTCGCCGATATACGCGACTTCTTCTTTTTTCAACATGTGTTTCTTCGTGAGTTCTTCGAGTACGGCCGCCTTGTTTGAAGCATTGTGGTGAACGTCCTCCACTCCGAGCTCTTTTGCGCGGCGGACAAGTGGCTTCGAGTACCTTGCGGAGAGAAAAACGACCCTTATGCCCGCTTTCTGCGCGAGCGCAATGCCCATCCCGTCCTTGACGTTGAAGGTTTTGGACTCCTCGGCGGAATCGCCTATGCTTATCGACCCGTCGGTAAGGACGCCGTCGACATCCATCAGCAGCATCTTGATCATGGTCGGTTCCTCACGCGAGCCCAAGCAGATCTCGTTCGTCCACAATACCTATTGGCCGTCGCTTTTTGTCGATAACCACGAGGGTGCCGACGCTTTTTTCCTTCACCGTTCTGAGCGCCTCGGCGACGAGCGTTTCCGCGTAGACTGTTTTGGGGTCTGTCGTCATAAAAAGCGCTATTTTCTTGTCAAGCGCGTCTGCGTCCTTTTCCATGGTGCGGCGCAGGTCACCGTCGGAAAACACTCCTACAAGCGTTCTTTTGGAGTTGACAATTGACGCGGTGCCCGCGCCCGCGTTAGATATGGCATGGAGAGTCTCCAGGACTGTATTTCTCTCAGTGACAATGGGGGTTCTGTTCTTCTTGCGCATGATGTGTTTGATCATGAGGAGTCTTTTACCGATGGTGCCCCCGGGATGGTAGAAGGCGTAGTCTTCCGGCGAGAAACCGCGCCTCTCGAGCAGCGCCATCGCCAGCGCATCGCCCATTGCAAGCGAGGCGACGCAGCTTGCCGTCGGCACGAGGTTCATGGCACAGGCTTCGCGCGAAACGGAGATATCGAGGACGAGATCGCTGTGTCGCGCGAGTGTGGATTGCTTGTTCCCTGTCAGAGAGATAATTCTTGCTCCGATTTTCTTGATCATGACGATAAGTGTGATGACGCGAAGTAATTCCTCTGTCTCTCCGCTGTTCGATATGGCAAGGACTATGTCGTTCTTGATTATCATTCCGAGGTCGCCGTGGAGGGCTTCTTCGGGATGAACGAAATACGCGGGAGTGCCTGTACTGGCGAATGTGGCCGCTATTTTTCTCCCGATGATCCCGGCTTTTCCCATTCCCGTCACCATTATCCTGCCTTTGCATGAGAGAAGCATCTCGACGGCGCGTCGGAAGTTGTTGTCGATGCGCTTCCTTAGGTCTGTCAAAGCGGCTCTCTCTATGTCAAGCACACGCTTTCCTATGGCTATGACCTTGTCCGAGCCGGCTTTGTTTTTCTTTGCGGTTTTTTTCCGGGGCATGGTCGCGTCTTTTTGTGCTCCCTATTGCTCTCCTGTGGATTCGTTGATCTGCTTCTTTAGAGTCTGGTTCTCTGCAGCGAGGCCCGCGGCTTTTCCCTTCTCGGTATCAAGCTCTTTCTTGAGCTTCTCGTTCTCTGCAGTAAGGCTTTTGACCTGGCCGACGAGGACGTTCACTTTTCCTTTTTCGGCATCGAGCTCTTTCTTGAGCTTCTCGTTCTCTGCAGTAAGGCTTTTGACCTGGCCGGCGAGGACGTTCACTTTTCCTTTCTCGGTCTCCAGTTGTTTTCCCAGGTCCGCGGTTGTCCGGCGTTCTTCATCGAGGACCTTCTCCGTCAGCGCGATTGATTTCTCAAGTTCTTCTATCTTTGTGTCCTTCTTTTTCATTTCGTCATTGAGTCTGGTGTTTAGCGCATCGATTTTCTTATTCAAGTCCGCTATTTCGGCTCTCCTTTTTTCGTCGAGCTGTGTGGCGTCTATCTGAGATTGTGTGAATTTCGAACTGACGATCTCGCGCAGCTTTTCATTTGCCTTTTCGACCGACCAGAGCTGCTGGTCCTTTTTTTCAAGGATTTTGGCGATGTTATCGGTCTTGTTTCTGAGCTCTTCGTTTTCCTTTTTCAGGGCCTCGGCCTGTTCTGTGATGTCAAGGAGCTCCTTTTTGAGCGTTGAATTGTCTTTCTCTGCGGCCTCAGCATCAGGGTTCGATCCTCTGGTTTTCACGAGCCAAACGACCAGGACAATCTCAATGACAAGGATTACAGATATCAGGGTTATAAGAGACTTTTTCATGTCGGCCTTGCTTCGGGCTGTGTTCTCATCTTGTTATGGTTTTAACCGGTGATCAACGGGGCTTTGAGCGGCGCTTGTACAGGGCTTATAACAGGCCCCGCTAATTGTCTGGCGCCGGAATTATAGCATAATATCAATCCTGTATTATTGTGTTGAAGAGGATGTTGGCTATGATGTCCTGTCCTTTCGAGTTCATGTAAAGGTAGTAGACACCGTCTGGCTCTTCTTCGTCGAGAAAGAGTGTTCTCCAGTCGCCTTCGTAGAGGCTGACAGCCTGATATACGTCAGCCAGTCCGACATTATGAATCAGCGCCATTTTCGAGATTGCCGTTGCGAAAATCTTGCTTCGATGTGCCTTTTCGGGTCTGGGCGGAGGCGTGACGAGTACGATCTTTGCCCGCGTGTTGGCGATGTAATTGTGTATCATGAGTGTGAAATATCGGCCCAACATCTCGGGCGGGGTGAAGTTGAACAGGTCCTGTTGGTCGCAGGAGATCAGGATCACGTCGGGATCAAGGCTGCATATTTCCGCCGAGGCACTTACGATTCGGCTTATGGGGAAATAGCCGAGCTGGTCGCGCTTGACTGCGAAGCGGTGTATTTCGGCAGCGACATCCGGGTATTCTTCTTCGAGGAGGGCCTTCAGCTTTCGGTAGTAGAACTTGCTCTCGTCGTAACCCTCGCCGGTATTGCACAGGGAGTTGTCAATTGCAGCAATTGTGATGGATTTGTCTTTCTTCTCGTCGAACACATCTGCGAGTTTTCGCTTCTCGGTGTTTGGGCTTCCCGTAAGCTTGACGACAACGTGCCTACCCTCGGAATCGAGGATGCTGGCATCATGTGCCGAGACCTTGGGGAACCTGTCGGTATCCTCGACAGCCCTGAGCTCGCGTCTCATTATCTCGATGCCGCTGAGGGAAAGGCTCCAGGTCACTGTGAAGCTTCCTTCGTGGTTGGGCAGTTTCGTTGTTGTGATGAGTGGCTCTCTCGAAGCGAGTTTGAGGGGTGTGCTGTCTTCGTCGATGACTTCTTCGCCGGAGGTGGTCACCGTCGTAAGGGAAAACTCCTTCTCGCCGAGGCTGTACATGTGGAAGGCCAGGCGGGCCTCGATCTCGTCCTGGTCGGGGTCTATCAGCCTGGAATCCTCCTGCAGGTCCCACTGGACCTCGATTTTCTCGGCCCCTGCACGATCGATGTTGAGTGCGGCGCTACAGGTGTCCTTGAAACCCATATCATCTACGGCTGTCAAGCTTACGGTGAAATCGCCTGTTCTTCTGTAGACGTGGGTTGGGCATGATTCCCGGCTGGAATTACCGTCGTCGAAATCCCATTCTGCGCTGAGAAACTCTCCGCGCATGTC
>SDBU01010285.1_pt1 | contig 10389 bp, 8 predicted proteins | sample 2277071 | NCBI WGS metagenome assembly SDBU01 (sample SAMN10397929, study PRJNA504765) | marine sediment metagenome | isolation source: marine sediment core GS08_GC12, 126 cmbsf | place: Arctic Ocean: Gakkel Ridge, Loki's castle | collected 2008 | reverse complement strand
CTTTTGTGTCCTTTTTTTGCCTCTTTGTGTAGGAACTTTTATTTTTTCTTTCAATTCGTTAAGTTTAGAAAAGAGTTTTTTTATGTTTTGTTCCGTACCTCTGATTTGCCCTTGACGCAGCTTTTCTGAAATGTAGACTATCACTGTAAGATCATCTGAACTAATAAATGTTTTTTTAGTAGTAAGAAAAAATGGTTGCACCTAACGAAAAAATTGTTAGTTTTCATTTAAAATATAACGAATACTCAAACTAAAGTCATATTTGATTTCAATATAGGGAATATCGGATAAATGGTATTATCAAAAAAACAAGTTGTTTATCCTATTATTTCTATTTCCATGGAAAACATGTTGAAACTTGCATATGTGGCAAAGATAAGCTAGAACAGATAATAATTCTACAAGTCGGATTGGACTCAAACCTATTATTAATTTATAAATTTTTTGTTTAAGTTTTTAAAAAATAATAAAACACTTGATAAAATAAAATTAATACCTTAATATTTATCACAGATGACCTAATAATTTTAAATATATTAATAACATATTGAAAATTTATAGATAAATTAATTACTTGTCACGCCGATTAAGCCATTATTAACAACATACAAAATAATTATAACTTTATACTGAAATTAATAAAGTTCCAAACTATATATCAATTGAAGGAGTCTCTGACATGAGCAATGAAACAGCATTCAATATGTCTTCGTCAAACATTCGATACGGTCTGGGCGCAACAAGGGAAATTGGCATGGATCTTGCCGATATGGGTGTTAAAAAGGTAATGGTTCTGACTGATTCACAACTTTCTAAGTTGGAACCTGTCGCCACTGTTCTCGAGTCACTTGATGACCAGGATGTCGGTTACTCGTTGTTCGATAAGGTCCGCATTGAGCCGACAGACGATTCCTTCCAGGAAGCGATTGCGTTTGCCGGATCACAGCCGTTTGATGCCTTTGTTGCTGTCGGCGGCGGTTCGACGATGGATACTGCAAAAGCTGCCAACCTTTATACCACATATCCTGCCGACTTTTTAGATTATGTTAATGCCCCAATCGGTAAAGCTAAGCCAATTCCTGGACCACTTAAACCTCTAATTGCTATCCCAACAACTGCAGGCACTGGGAGTGAGACGACCGGTGTTACAATTTTTGATCTTGTAAAGATGCACGCCAAAACAGGTATTGCTAATTTACGACTTAAACCTACACTCGGAATATTAGATCCAAATAACACTAAAACTATGCTGCCGCAGGTTGGAGCCTCGACTGGATTGGACGTCCTTACTCATGCAATCGAGTCCTATACTGCTATACCATTTAATCAACGGCAGAAACCATCTCGTCCCCTGGAGAGACCAGCTTACCAGGGATCAAATCCAATCAGTGACACTTGGGCACTGGAAGCATTACGGTTGGTGAATAAGTATCTGATTCGAGCAGTTGAAAATCCGTCAGATGAGGAAGCACGAGGCAAGATGATGCTTGCTGCCTCATATGGAGGAATCGGTTTTGGTAATGCAGGTCTTCATCTGGCTCACGGCATGTCATATCCGGTTTCGGGAATGGTACGTGATTACATACCGCAGGATTACAAAGTTGACCCCCCTCTTGTTCCTCACGGCATGGCGGTTGTACTCAATGCACCGGCTGTGTTCCGTTTCACAGCGCCTGGTTGTCCCGAAAGACATCTAAAGGCAGCCGAAACATTGGGTGTTGACATCTCAAGTGCTCGTCTTGAAGATGCAGGTAAAATACTTGCTGATCGAGTCATTGAGTTCATGCAAAAGCTTAATATCCCTAATGGTTTGTCAGCAATCGGTTATACCCACGATGATATTCCTTCATTAGTACAGGGCACACTGCCACAGCATCGAGTAACGAAATTGTCACCGATACCGGCAGGTGAAAAAGAATTGCATAAAATCTTTGAAGATGCAATGATCTACTGGTAGTAAAGTCGTTTCATAAACAAATCTAAACATCAATTTGGTAAATAACATGAGTCTAAAATATGTAAAGAATTATATTAACGGTGAGTGGGTTGAATCTGAGAATACCGGTTATATAGACATCGAGAATTCCAGCACTGGTCAAGTGATTGGTAAAACTCCCCTTTCAACAGCTGCGGAAGCCAACCGCTCTATCGATGCAGCTGCGAAGGCGTTTATCCAATGGAGCAGAACACCCGCATCCAGACGAGTTCAACCTATACATAAATTGTTTGAGTTACTTAGAGATAACGAAGAAAAAAATGCTCGTGTACTTGTGGAAGAGATTGGTAAATCGCTGCCTGATGCACATGCTGAACTGAGAAAATTATTTGAGAAAAGATAAACTCTGAAGGGAGATAAAAAATGGTTTTAAAAGATAAGTGTGCATTGGTTACCGGGAGTTCTCGTGGAATAGGTAAAGCAGCCGCGTTAACTTTAGCCGGATACGGTGCAAATATTGCTGTAAATTACGTCAAAGACAAAGAAGGTAAAAATTTACAAGATGCAAAAAATGTTGCGGAGCAAATTTCCAGCTGTGGTAATAAAGCAGTAGTCTATGAATCTGATGTAAGTGATTTTGAAAGTGTCTCAAGAATGGCGGAGGAAATCAGGAAAGAATTTGGTAAAATAGACATTTTAGTAAACAATGCTGCTATCCTTAGGGATAAAACATTAAAAAAGATGACATTAGAAGAGTGGACTTCCGTTATAGAAGTAAACCTCTCCGGTGCATTTAATTGCAGTCGAGCAGTTATCGAACAGATGATTGATAACAAATGGGGTAGAATATTAAACATAACTTCCATAAGCGGGCAGACAGGTTTTTTTGGACAAACCAATTATGCTGCAGCTAAAGCCGGGATTATGGGATTTACTAAATCACTTGCCCGGGAAGTTGCCGCAAAAAATATAACTGTAAATGCCGTTGCCCCGGGAATAGTAGAAACAGATATGGCAAAACAGATACCGGAAAATGTACAACAGGAATTTATAAAACAAATTCCCGTTGGAAGGTTTGCTCAACCTGATGAGATTGCTGAATTGATTGCTTTTTTAGCCTCAGATAAAGCCAGCTATATTACCGGGCAAATAATCCATATTAACGGCGGGTGGTATATGTAACTATGAAATCAAAATTATTTAATGTAGATGAAGCAGTAAAAATAATAAAAGATGGTGATACGGTCGCTACCGGCGGTTTTGTCGGTAATGGACATCCTGAAGAATTAACTTCTGCTTTAGAGAAAAGGTTTTTAGAGACAGGTAAACCTCAGGGTTTGTCTTTAGTTTTTGCTGCAGGTCAAGGAGATGGTAAAAACAGAGGATTAAATCATCTCGGATATGAAAAATTATTAAAAAGAGTTATCGGTGGACACTGGAATTTAGTTCCCAAATTAGGCATATTAGCGATAGAAAATAAGATTGAAGCTTACAATTTTCCTCAGGGAGTTATTTCACATCTATATCGCGATATTGCTGCCGGCAGACCGGGTACGATTACCCACGTCGGATTGAAAACATTTGTTGACCCTCGAGTAGAAGGGAGTAAAATAAATAAAGTTACTAAAGAAGATTTAGTTGAACTCATTTATCTCAACGGAAAAGAATGGCTTTTCTATAAATCGTTTCCCATAAATGCGGCACTTATTCGTGGAACAACAGCAGATGAATCAGGGAATATAACTATGGAAAGAGAAACAGGTAATTTAGAGATGCTTCCTATGGCACAGGCAGCAAAAAACTCAGGAGGGGTAGTTATTGCTCAGGTAGAAAGAATTGTTAAGAAAGGAACCTTAAATCCGCGATTAGTGGTGGTTCCCGGATTACTTGTTGATGCTGTTGTGGTGGCAAAGAAAGAAAATCACCAACAGACCTTTGCTGAAGACTATAATCCTGCTTACAGCGGGGAGGTAAAAATACCTGATGCTCATATAGAGCCGTTACCTTTGGATGCACGGAAAATTGTTGCTCGCAGAGCAGCTATGGAATTAACTCCCGGAGCGATTGTTAATTTGGGAATAGGCATGCCTGAGGGAGTGGCATCTGTAGTAAATGAAGAAGGTATAAATGAATATATGATTCAAACCATTGAAGCAGGACCTATTGGTGGAATTCCAGCTGGTGGATTAAGTTTTGGTGCAAGTACTAATCCTGAAGCAATTATTGACCAGCCGTATCAGTTTGATTTCTACGATGGAGGAGGATTAGATATTGCTTTTTTGGGATTGGCTCAAACAGATGAAAAAGGTAATGTCAATGTGAGTAAATTTGGCGATCGGATTGCAGGTTGTGGTGGATTTATTAATATTACTCAGAATGCTAAAAAGGTCATTTTTTGTGGAACTTTTACCTCTCGAGGTTTAGATATTTCCATTCAAAAAGGAAACTTGATAATAAATAAAGAAGGGAAACACACAAAATTTACTAAACAAGTGGGACATATAACGTTCAGCGGTGAATATGCCATGGAGAAAAACCAATCAGTGTTATATGTAACAGAGCGTGCAGTATTTATATTAGATAAAGGAAAAGTTACCCTAACAGAAGTAGCTCCCGGGATTGATTATAAAAAAGATGTTATTCCCATTATGAACTTTGAGCCTGTTATTAGTCCTGAACTGAAGACAATGGATAGAAAAATATTCATCGATGCTCCTATGAATCTCAAAAACAAAATAAGGAATAAATTGTTATGAGTGAAGCAGTAATTATTGGTGCTGTAAGAACTCCTATTGGAAACTTTGGAGGGAGTCTAAAAAATATAGGTGCAGTGGAATTAGGTTCCGTAGTAATTGAAGAATCTGTAAAAAGAGCAGGGATTAAGCCTGAGGATGTAGATGAAGTGATTATGGGAAATGTTCTACAGGCTGGATTAGGTCAAAATCCCGCACGCCAGTCAGCAATTAGAGCAGGTATTCCCCAGGAAGTACCATCTATGACCATAAATAAGGTTTGTGGTTCCGGATTGAAATCAATTAACTTAGCTGCTCAGTCCATATCATTGGGAGAAGCAGATATTTTGGTAGCCGGTGGTATGGAAAATATGAGTCAATCTCCATTTCTATTAAGAAATGTTAGGTGGGGTTATAAATTAGGAAATGATGAATTAGTGGATAGTCTAATTCAAGATGGATTATGGGATATATTCAATGATTACCACATGGCAATCACCGCAGAAAATTTAGCAGAAAAATTCAATATCTCTCGTGAAGAACAGGATGAATTTGCTTTAGAAAGTCAAATAAAAACGATGCAAGCTCAACAAAATGGAAAATTTAATGAAGAGATTATACCGATAAAGATTCCTCAGCGGAAAGATGAAGTAATCGCCTTTGATATTGATGAATTTCCTAAGCCGGATACGACCTTAGAGAAACTGTCTAAACTAAAGCCGGTATTTAAGAAAGATGGTACAGTTACCGCTGGTAATGCTTCGGGAATAAACGATGGCGCTGCCGCAGTTGTAATTGTTTCACAACAAAAAGCTAAGGAATTAGGTATCGATGAACCTTTGGGCAGAATTAAGGCATATTGTTCTGTAGGTGTCGACCCCAAATTCATGGGACTTGGTCCTGTGGAAGCTACTAGAAAAATATTGAAAAAAGCAAAAATTAGTCTTAAAGATATAGACTTGATTGAAGCTAATGAAGCATTTGCTGTTCAATCAATCGCTGTTGGTAAAGAGTTAGAATGGGATAAAAATAGGGTCAACGTTAACGGAGGTGCCGTTGCTCTTGGACATCCAATTGGAGCAAGCGGTGCAAGAATACTTGTTACGCTTCTTTATGAAATGAAAAGAAGAAAATGTAAGCGTGGTTTGGCTACTTTATGTATTGGCGGTGGTCAAGGAATAGCTGTTGTCATAGAGAGGTAAAAATCAAATCCACTTTATTCTGTGCTTTTCCATTTCTAATAAATAGTATCTTCTATGTGGCTTTTTTATGTATAAATAGTTGTCCACAAAATATCATCAATGAAGCTACTGAAATTTCAACTATCAGTAACACACAGCTAAAAAACCGGAGGCATAAAATGATTCCTATTAAGGACAAAACCAAAGATATTCTCAACGTGTTTGGAGCTCTTTTATGGGTATTCTTGGTTGTCGTCAGCTGGATTGGCAGTCCGGATTTGGGATATATTGGTTTATTAGCTGCTGCTCTTCTTTGTGTAATTTATTTTATTCTCGGAACGATCGTTAAGGGAAAAATCGGAGGAATTGTTCCCTTAATCTATCCTATTCTCATTATGGCTTTATTGTGGATTATTGCTTTTACTATTGCATATACTACCAGAGGACAAGCTACAGATACGTGGATTCTTGGTTTGCATCCCGGCCAATTCTGGTCCCTGCTTCTTTACTGGATAGGAACCCTCTTAACTTCTGTATTGGGTTATGCCCTCTACTTTGATAAATATATATTGCCGGATGAAAACTGGCAAGCTTTTCTGAATGAAGTGAAACAAGCTAAAAATAAACGGGAATAATAAAAATGAATGACGTAAAAGGTGTGGATATAGAACAATTAATACAGCCAAATGTTTTTACTATTGGTTTTTGTATTGTTTTTATCCTGGTTTCTATAGGAATCGGTATTTATGCATCTAAGAAATCAAAAACAGCAGAGCAGTACTTTGGTGGAACTAAGAGTTTTGGACCCTTCACCATTGCACTGGCATCATCGGCAGCTATTATGAGTGCTTTCGGTTTTATAGGAGGTCCCGGACTGGTGTATAAACTGGGTTTTTCGTCTATCTGGATTACAATTGCCTGTGGAGGTGGCTTTTCTTATGCTTACTGGATAATAGGAAAAAGAATGAGAGGTATGGCGGAAGTTACTGATGTAGCAACCCTTCCTGATATTGCAAAAGTTAGATTTAAAAGCGAAGTAATCAGGGGGCTTTTAGCAATTGGATTATTAATAGCAGCAATCGCTTATCTCTCTTCTCAAGTGAAAGGAGGTGCCAAACTTATGAATCAAATGCTGGGTGTATCTGAAGATATTGGAGTTATTATTCTTTTTGGAACAATTATGATATACACGACGATTAGTGGAATGGCAGGAAGTATTTTAACCGCTGCATTTCAGGGTTTTGTGATGAATGTAGGAGTATTAGGAGTAATTATCGGTTACTTTGTGCTTACAAAAGGAAATGCAATGCCTCTAATTCAAAATGCCGAAAAGTTTGGCCCTGTGTTTGTTGATGGAATAGGAAAAGCTCCTGTACATATTATTATTAGTTATGTTGTTGTTTTCTTCGTGGGGATGATGGGACAACCTCAGATGTTAAGCAGAATGTATTCTCTCAAAAATCCAAAAGGTCTTAAAAGTGCAGGAATCGTCAGTGGATTAACTTATTGTATTGCTTCGTTAGTATGGATTTTAGTGGGATATGGAGCTGTATATATAGTTGCCAGCGGAGGACACGCTCCTTTAATAGATCCGGACAAAGCAGCTTTTCTGTTTTTAAGTAAGATGGGTGTATTTATTCAAGCATTAGTTATGGCAGCACTTCTGGCTGCTATTATGTCTACGGCAAGTTTTTTTGTGTCTCTGGGGACAGGCTCCGTAACACGAGATTTATTTGGAGCCCTTGGACATAAAATTCCACGTGAAAAACAGATAAAATGGGGTCGATTTCTGACAGTAATAGTAACAGGATTAGCAGTTGTATTTGGTTATATGGGTGGAGAAATGGTAGCAATTTTAGGAACTCTTGGCTGGGGATTTTTTGCATCTGTGACGCTTCCAACTTTTACTCTGGGACTTCTGTGGGAACGGACGTCTAAAGAAGGAGTAATTTCCGGATTAACTATTGCAATTGTTTTAAATATTTTACTGGTTATCTTACAGAGAACAAATATATTTATACTTCCTTTCCCTTACTACCTGCTCTCTATTGCAGCAGCTATTTTTTCTACTGTAATTATATCTCTATTTACTAATACCTCAGCTGGGGATAATTTGCCTGAAGAAATAAAACCTATTTTTAAATTATAAATTTTTAGGCGTGAAGAAGAAGGAAACATTTTATTTTAACACTTGACAACGGTATTGCATATAATTATATTATAGCCGCAGGAAATATTTCATTCCTTTTTATGTAGTGAAATAAGGATTTATTTTTCGATTATTTTGTTTGATACTCATCAAGATTAATACAACTGATATAATTATTGAGTTTAATTATCTCCTACAAAAATCCGATACTAAATATTCTTTTTAACTTCTTGAATAAATAAACGACTGAAATTTTGAATTCCTTTTCTTTGATGAAAATTATCTTCAATTTTTTTCTGAAATTGTTTCATACTTAAATACTTGAAATATTGGAGATGTCATTCCTGCCCCGTATCAAGTACGGGATAAACTCCAGCAGGAATCCAGTATTTTTTAAACTTGTTGTGATTATTGAAGTTATGGATTCCCGTTTACACGGGAATGACAATGCGGTATTACATAATTTTTATTGCATTGTATTTTAACCGGACACTACTGATAGTAAGAAATCTTTTAATAAATAACATAATTGTTTTTACCTTGACTTAAATTTTAACAATTTTTAAATTGAAATTAATTTTAATACATAAAATTTAAAACAAATAACCAAAATAGTAAGGAGAAAAAAAATGATACACCTTAAATTAAAGAACAGAATGTTAGTGATTCTTATGTTGTTTATTACAATAAAAATAATCACAATTTCTGATATTAAAGCTGCATCATTGCGGGCAGGAGTGGGAAAAATTGATATTACATGCGAGGATCAAGCAGTATTAAATAAATACTCATTAAATCCGAATCCTTTATATGTCAAAGCTTTGGTATTGGATAATGGGAGTATGAAGGCTGTTATTATCGCCTATGACATTATTTGGATACAAGCAGAATTTCTATCAGAAGTGCGGGAAAGGATTCAGAAAGAATTAAAGATAAATGGCAGCAATGTATTAATGAATGCTTCTCACAATCATTACCTATTGGACCAAATATGCAAAGATGTGGTTGATAAGACAATCCAAGCTGTGAAGATAGCTTTACGAAATATGGTTCCGGTGAAGATTGGCACAGGCATTGGATATGAAGATGAATTGACTATGAGCCACACACTCAAGCTAAAAAATGGAAAAGATTGGAGTATTCGTTTCGCCAATCCCTGTCCACCGGAGAGTGACGTTGCAGGAGTTGGACCGATTGATCCGGAAATAGGCATACTCCGAATAGATAAAGCCGATGGAAAAACGCTTGCAGTCCTTTATAATTTTGCATGCCATCCGACCATAGACCGCGGTGCATATTATAGACATATTGATATGTATGGTAGAATATCGGCAGATTTCCCAGGTTATACTTCAAAGGCTATCGAGGAGAATTTAGGTAATAGTGCCGTGGCAATCTTTTTACAGGGATGCGGTGGAGACGTTTATGCAAATCGCTATAAAATTATTAATGAACCGCAAACATCTGAAAAAGTCGGTAAATTGCTGGGTTTAACTATACTAAAAGCCGTAAGAAGTATTCAGACCGGTAAAGATGCAGATCTAAAAGTTTTCACAGAAAAAATAGAACTTCCAAGAAGAGCAGACTTCCTTGAAAAAATCAGCACACTGGAAACCGAGCAAGCAGAACTCTTAAGTTCTTTACGATTTACAAGCCTGAACTTTAAAACCTTCCTGCCCTTATATATTAAATATTCTTTAAATCCTGATTTCCCGTCTTACTATTCTCATAGATACATGAAAGAAAAGATATTAGGTATACATGAGCTTGTTAATATGGATGCTGAGAACAAAATACATATTCAAAAATATCTGAAAAATATTTATGCAATGGAGAAATTGGCAAGGATTCAAGAGAATATTATTTTACTTAAAGAACGTCAAAAGGAAAATGAATCTGCTGGTCCAACCGTATCGGTTGAAATACAGGGAATGAGAATCGGAAATTATATCCTAATAACATTTCCGGGAGAAGCGTTTGTAGAAGTCGGTTTGGATATTAAAAAAAAGTCACCTTATGAGCACACATATATTGCAGCTTACTCAAATGGTTATATCGGCTATGCTCCCACTGCCGATGCATACAAGGGAGGAGGCTATGGAGCTACAAATAATATATTAGCTCCGGAATGGCAGGAGATTTATGAAAAAAAGGTCTTAGAAATAATTAATAAATTGTAAACGTTTTTTTGTAAGTTTAAACTGTGAAAAATGATAATTTAGTGTGATTAATCTTATTTTTGAAGTGTGCATATTAACTTGCAGTTAAGTCAATTGAGTGGGGCAAACGCTATTTTTAAATTATATCAGAATAATCCGAACTCGTTTAATTATGAAACTATAATCAAAAGCCGCATAGCAAAGAAAAAATATATTGAAAATATGTCAACAG
>SDBU01010284.1_pt1 | contig 10390 bp, 10 predicted proteins | sample 2277071 | NCBI WGS metagenome assembly SDBU01 (sample SAMN10397929, study PRJNA504765) | marine sediment metagenome | isolation source: marine sediment core GS08_GC12, 126 cmbsf | place: Arctic Ocean: Gakkel Ridge, Loki's castle | collected 2008 | reverse complement strand
TTTATCGCCAGTGTTACTTCATAGCTCCCGGTAAGGCTGCCGCTGTTGGTAACAAGGGCTTTTATCGATACCTCTTCCCCAATGCCAACCACTTCAGGTTCTATGGCCAGGTCGGCAACAGCGAAGGCAGCCGGAGTAGTATCAACCAGAATTGCAAAGTCTGTGAAGTGAGCTATCTGGTGGGTAGTGACAGTATGAGCAACGGTATCCACGATAGAATCCAGTAACACCCAGCTATTGTTCGCAGCATCAAACCAAGCCAGACTCAGGGCTGCGGCACCAGCACCTGCAGGCACAAGATTCGGATTATAGTGTAATACAAGGGTTGCCGGTGGATTGAAGATACCACAGTCAGGCCCAAAACTATAGACCGCACTCACAATAGCTGAACCCGGAAGCGAAGATGGCGGACTGTTCTGAGCAAGCATAAGTATGCTGTAAAGGGGACTACCACCACTCCCGCATAAAAATGTTGTGCCCGCAGTTATCATTAGCTGACCTAGCCCATCGAACGACTCAGCGACAGTATCCTGAGAAAACTCTCCTGCACTGTTGACCACGTACGTTAGAAGAGTAATTCCGGGGTATGCTGCGGTAGCTCCTCCACCTCCACCTCCACCTCCACCTCCATAGCCACCCTGGGCATTGACCTGCATGACTGGTGACGCAACCCACAATAAGATAGTAATTGCCAGCGCCAGAGAGAGCGCCATCACCACCCTGAAATAACTTTTTTTCTTCATTTTTTATACCTCTGCTTTATCAAAATAACGCTACTTCGTCAGATTACTATATCAGACTCTCATTACTCTGCCATAGAGGCCCAGAGGTCAGGGGCAAGCTCTATCGCTTTATCGAAGTCAGCCATCCCTTGTTCATATTGCCCCGACTTCATATGAGCCCATCCCCGATTGCTATAGGCAAGGGCAAGCTCAGGGTCGAGCTCTATCGCCCTCGTGCAGTCAGCAATCGCCTGCTCATATTGCTCTAACTGGACGTAGGCCCAGCCTCGATTGCTATAGGCAAGGGCAAGCTCAGGGTCGAGCTCTATCGCCCTTGTGCTGTCAGCAATACCTTGTTCGTATTGCCCCAACTCATTGTAGGCCCAGCCCCGATTGCTATAGGCAAGGGCAAGCTCAGGGTCGAGCTCTATCGCCCTCGTGCAGTCAGCAATCGCCTGCTCATACTGCCCTAACTCAATCTGAGCCCAGCCCCTGTTATTATAAGCAATGGCAAGCCCAGGGTCGAGCTCTATCGCTTTGGTCAAAGTATCTACCGCTTTGTAGTATTCACCTTCACTATTGTGGGCAACACCCTCATTATTGTAAGCATTTGCTGTATTTGTAACCGGTGCCGCAAACCACAGCGCCGCAGCAATTGCTAACACTGCGACCAACGCTCTCAGAACCTTAGGCCAACTCTTCTGTCCCATCAGAAACACTCATTTTAAGAATTACACGCCCCGAAGACGTCTCACAAGTCAGGGGGATACCTTGTAACATTTATGTCAATATGTTACCTTATTATATTTCGCCAATTGACAAATGTCAAGTAGGAAATAGTCCATTCCTCTATCTCCTTCTGTCCTATTTACTCCTATTATATTAGTACTTTTGTCATGTTTTGCTCCTTTTGTGTTCATATTTTTATTCTAGGCTTATGGAATTAATTGCTCATAAAAGCGGTATTCAAATTTCATTAAAATCCGGGGGGAAATATAATTTGTAACGGGCTGCTCCCTTCGGGCCTTCCTCGGTAACAAGCTTTATTTCCTTGACGGTAGCGGCTACACCCTATAAAACTTTTGACAACTGTCCCTGTACAGGTATGTTATCTAACGTGAAACTGCCAGCCAGTGTCAGCGCTGACCACATATAGTAATTTATGATACAATATCAAGGCACCACAGAACGCCAGTGCCACCATCGGAGATAGTAAAGGACAGTCGAATTGGCGTATTCGGTGGATACTGTCCACGCGCATTTAACACACAGAGTCAGTATTGATACAGAGGAACTATAAGCAATGGAAGGGCTATCTGCAATTCAGGAAATCATCGGTACGGTTGTCCCGTTGCTTGACAGCGTACCTGCCATCAGGGTGCTGCTGGGCTTCATACTAGTATTCTTTCTACCCGGTTTCGCCTGGACATTGATTTTCTTCAGCGGTCGGCAAATAAATACTGTGGAAAGGCTTGCCCTCTCCCTTGGCCTTTCTATTGCTATAGTAACACTCAGTATTTTTGCTCTGAACAGGCTAATCGGGATAAGGATTACAGGGGTTAACGCTTTCCTGATTATTATTGCCGTTACTATCGTACCTGTGGCACTCTACTACCTCAAGAAGCTCATGCGAAAAAGTGAAGTCAATGACGAATAAATAGCCTGCCTTCCATTTTCGCATCATCCGTAGACCTGGTCGATGATTAGTCACACCGAAAATCAAACGGTGAGGGTGGACAAGTGTTTTATTCTCTTCAGCATGTTAGGATGAGTGGTAAAAATCTCCATTAATTTATCGCTGGTGCCCAACCGTACTTCTTTCTGTCGCAGCTCCATAAGCTCGTCGTAATCGATAGTGCCACTCATATCACGGTCAACCTGGGATAGCTGTTTGATTTCACTCCATGCCCGGGCGGGGTCGTTAAGAAAGAAAGCCCTGACCCCTTCAACCCGTTTAAGTTCCTCTTTGTCCTTGAAACGTGCATTCCCATACACCAGTTTATACAAAGCAGTAGCCAGGTGATGTGGCATGTTCCCCACATAGAGATAATTCCCAACAAAAAGGCTGAATATCCTTGAATATTCAGCCTTTTCAGTAATCCCCATGCCTATAATATCGAGTTTAGCTCTTCCCTATCCTGAACATCTTGGTCCCACATGCGGGACATACCCCTTGAGTCGCAGGTTTGCCGTTCTTCATGGTTATGGCCCTGGCATCCTTCATCTCTCTTTTGGCACGGCACTTCACACAATATGCTTGCATTTTGTCCACCTCCTTTAATGTTAAGAAGAATAAACTATTCCCACTCATAATGTCAATAGCAACAGGCCGGAGATTATCCGGATGTGGACCATTTTCTATTTTCGGCGGTCGAATGGCAGGATAGGAATACTGAGCAAAACTTCTAGAGCATGCCACTTCTTGAGAAGGAAAATAATGTAAGCCTCAGCATCAGCCGACCGGAATCATATTCACTTTTCTGGTGTTGATAGCAGAAGTTAACAAAATAGCTATGACACTGGCTGCGGCAAGAATAATAAAACCCAACTGATAGCCACCAGAGATATCAAATATATAACCAATCAAAACGGGACCGATACTAGCTCCTACACAATTGCTGAAATAAGTAGCACCAAAGATTACGCCGTGCGAATCCAAGCCAAACAACTGGGCTATCATTGGTGAAATCAGTGGGAATATACCCCCATAAGCAAAGCCATATACAGTAGCAAATGTATATAGCATCCATACCTCATTGGCAAATTGCAGCCAGAGCAAGGCTACTGATAGTATGGTCAGGTCGATAATTATTGTCGGCTTATTACCAATTCTGTCGCCCGCACTACCCATTACAACACGACCGACAATGCTTGCTCCGCCAATAGTAGCCAGGAAATTCGTAGCAGTTGCCGCAGAAATTCCGAGGTCCACTGCATGCGGGTAAATATGAGTCGCGATAGTGAAAATGCATAACCCAAAAAGAAAGAACATGCCGGAAAGGAGCCAGAATTGCCTGGTATGAATTGCTTGCTGAAGAGAGAGTCCCTTAGCTTTTGAAACCAGGCCATCTTCCACTACTATGACACCATCGGGCAGCTGCCCCATCTGAGCCGGGTCTCGCCTGAGAAGTTGGGCAGCCGATACGAGAATTACCAACGATGCAAGACCTATAACAAGAAAGGCAGTGCGCCACCCATAGCCGAAGATGAGCCAGCTTGCCACCAGAGGCATAACAAGCTGGCCCACACCCGAGCCGGCGCTGATGATACCGCTCATCATTCCCCTCTTCTTAACAAACCATTTGCCTGCTGTAGATAGAAGCGGAACATAGGAGCCACTAATTCCAATACCTACCATTACCCCATAGAACAGATAAAAATGCCATATAGTGCCCATCTGAGACATCAGCAAATAGCCTGCGCCTAAAAAGAGACCGCAGCCGGCTGCTGCCAGCCGTGGACCAAATTTATCGTTTAATCTCCCTGCAATAATACCCCCAAGGCCAATTACAATCACAATGAGTGAGGCGGGACTGGAAGTCATTGCCCTCGTCCATCCGAACTCTATTGAGAGGGGGATGAAAAAAACTCCGAAGGTGCTAAGTAATCCATACGTCAATCCCATGATTAAGAAGGCGGCCAAAACTATAATGTAGCCATAGAAAAATCTGGATTTATTATTATCAGCCAAGTACAAATTCCTTCTTAAGCAAGAAATATAACCCTACTAATTAATCATATACATCGGTCAATAGTCAAACATCGAGGGCATACCAGATATAACACGGGACCATGAAAGAGTATCCGAGAATATTGAAGAGCTTTCGATAGGCAGGCTAATACACAATCTAAAGTCTTAAATACATTCCACACGCCCACAGGTTTATGATATAGTGTAAAATGAATTATGTTAGCCAAGGTAATAAGCTGTGCCGTCGTCGGCCTCGAAGGGGCTCTCGTAGAGGTTGAGGTAGATATTTCTCCGGGTCTGCCCTCATTTACCATCGTTGGATTGCCCGATACGGCTGTCCAGGAAGCAAAGGAGCGAGTCCGCGCCGCTATACGAAACTCCGGCTGCGCTTTCCCAATGAAACGCATCGTAGTTAATCTTGCGCCTGCCAACCTCAAGAAAGCAGGCCCGGCTTATGATTTACCTATTGCAGTTGGTATTCTCCTCAGCTCAGAGCAGGTACATGCCGATACCTCCCAAACTGTCCTGCTCGGTGAGTTGTCCCTGGATGGCAGCCTGCGTCATACGAGTGGCATTTTGCCCATGGTTGCACTGGCTCAACAGGAAGGGATGTCAAACGTTATTGTGCCTGTTACCAATGCCAGTGAAGCCTCTTTAATACAGGGTGTCAAAATCACACCCGCCGACTCACTAGCCCAGTTAGTCGGCTATTTACGAGGAGAAACAGCACCCCCGGAATATACGTCTGATGAAGTCCAGGATTGCCCCCCACTCGCTTCGTCAATTACCGACCTGGCATATATTAAAGGGCAGGAGCATGTCAAACGAGCCCTGGAGGTAGCTGCGGCTGGAGGCCATAACGTAATAATGATGGGTCCCCCGGGGAGCGGCAAAACACTGCTGGCGCGCTCCCTTCCTTCCATACTGCCACCAATGACCACCGAAGAAGCCCTTGAGGTTACCAAGATATATAGTGTAAGCGGTCTGCTACCACCGAATACCCCTCTCATCAGGCATCGACCCTTCCGTTCCCCTCACCACACCATCTCAAACGCCGGGCTGGTAGGTGGCGGGCACTGGCCAAGACCTGGCGAAATAAGCCTAAGTCACCGGGGGGTACTGTTCCTCGATGAGCTTCCTGAATTCGGACACACCGTGCTTGAAGTACTGCGCCAGCCTTTGGAAGACAGGACAATAACTATCAGCCGCGCCCAGGGGAGCGTAAGCTTCCCGGCGAACTTCATGCTGGTGGGAGCTATGAACCCCTGCCCCTGCGGCTACTATGGCGACCCTGTTCGGCAGTGCACCTGCCCACCCGGCCTGGTTTCCCGGTACAAGAAGCGTATCAGCGGGCCGTTCATTGACCGGGTTGATATATTTGTCGAGGTGCCCCACATCGACTATGAAAAACTGGCTGACGACAGGCTGGGGGAACAGTCAGAAAAGGTTCAGGCCAGAGTTGAAGCTGCCCGCTCTCTACAGAGAGAGCGCTTCGAGGGAACAAGCCTGACTCACAATGCTGAAATGATGCCGACCGAGGTAAGACAGTTTTGCCAGGCAGAGGAAGCAGCCCAGAGCCTGCTCAAAGCAGCGATGAAACAGCTTTACCTTTCCGCCCGTGCTTTCCACCGCATTCTCAAGCTGGCTCGTACTATCGCTGACCTGGAGAACTCTGAAACAATCGGAGCCACCCATATCGCTGAAGCCATCCAGTACAGACCAAGAAGCCAGCTGTAATAGCTGGCTTCCTCTACTCTCCTACCAGTCGTAAACCGCTTAACCCAGGAGCAAAAGCACACTACCTATAACCAGCAGAAATAAACCAACGGCAATAGCTATAGCCCCCCCCATTTTCAATGATTCAAACCAGGGTTCTATCCCATGCTCCAGATAATCCGTCACATCCATACCGACAGAAAGGTCATAATACTTCCTCTCGCCAATCTTCCCCCAGACAAACAAGGCTATCCCGACGACCACGAATACCCCACCCATGACCAACGCTATAAAACTATCGCTGCTAAGCACCTTCCACCTCCTCCTCAAGAAAGTCCCACTCGATTATGACAGAGCTAGCTTGTTATACCATTTTCGAGCAGGTTGACACAAGCACTATTTAACCTCGACAGTAGCTCCGGCACCTTCTAGCTTTTGTTTCATTGCATCCGCCTCTTCTTTATTAACGCCTTCCTTCACCGGTTGGGGTGCACCTTCCACCAAATCTTTGGACTCTTTCAAGCCCAAACTGGTTAGCTCACGCACTGCCTTGATAACGTTAATCTTATTAGCACCTATGTCTTTAAGAATCACGGTGAACTCCGTCTGCTCTTCAACGTCAGCAGGCGCAGCTTCGGCAGCAGGCGCAGCAGCTGCTGCCATTACAGGAGCAGAAGCGCTAATACCAAACTCGGACTCTAAGGCTTTGACCAACTCCGCCAGCTCAAGCACTGTCATACTTTTTATGGCAGTCATTATCTCTTCAGATGCTGTCTTCTTTTCTGTCTTTGCTTTAGCGCGAGACGATGGCTGTTTACTCGCCGCTTTCTTTTCACCAGTGTCCTGTCCGGTTTCTACTTCATTTTCCGACATTTTATTCTCCCTCCAGTTGTTGAATTCTTGCTTGTAATAACCCGGCAAGCCCCCTGATGGGGGACGCCAGACAACCGACAAGAGCATATAAAGGGATTTGCATCCCACTCAGCATCTTGCCTAATAGTATCTCTTTAGACGGCAATTTAGAAAGGGTCTTCACTTCTTCTGCAGTTAGTAACCTGTCACTTAAAAAACCTCCCCTGATACTTAGACTCGCTTTTGAGGTATTAATATAGTCGACTAAAACTTTGGCCGGTTCGACCATATCACCATAGCCAAAAGCGATGGCTACTGGACCATCAAATAAGCCGACCAAATCTTCTCTACCTGCTCTCTCCGCAGCAAACCGGGCCAGAGTGTTTTTTACCACTTGATACTGAATACCCGACTTTCCCAAACCACGACGTAAAGTGTGCATCTCTTGAGCTGATAGTCCACGATAGTCAGTTAGAATACCAACCTGACAACTAGACAAAGCCTCTTTCAACTTATCAATAATCTGTCCTTTCATTTCTCTAGACGCTTTCCGACTTTTTGACACTACCATGAGCACCTCCTAAAAAACATTAGCTCCCTGTGCCTACCACACAAGGAGCTGCTCGATGGGCTTCTCCAGACCGCTGACTCCGCACACACTTGATGCAGAGTCCGGCTGCTTGAAGCCCTGCTTTTCCTCGATAGGCACTGTAGTTTAAGCCTCGAATGGCACCTACTGTCTCAGGATATTATAACCCCGCAGGGAAAATATTAACGTACTATTCCGGCAACCCGAATATACTTACAGCCCCAACATGGATACCAACATTGCTCCCCACGTTGTGAGCCAAACCAAGCCTGGCATTCTTTACCTGTCTTGGCCCGGCTTTACCCAGCAATTGATTATATATTTCATAGGTCATTCTAATCCCGCTGGCTGAAAGAGGATGACCAAAACACTTCAGACCACCGTCAGTATTAACCGGCTGCTCTCCCTCCAGGGTAAAGCGTCCTGCCTCAATATCCTCAGGGGCTTTACCTCTGGAGCTAAATCCCAAATCTTCATAGATTAGAAGTTCAGTAATACTGAAACAGTCATGCACCAGAGCTAAACTTATCTCATCGCGCGGGTTAGTTACTCCCGCCTCTCGATAGGCAAATTTCGCCGCAGCTTGGGTCTCCGGGATATGGACGAAGTCAAATTCCGGCTGAAGAAACGATTGCCCGCTTCCATTAGCTACCCCCAACCCCTTAACCAATATATAGTCTTTTTTGAGGCTTTTAGCTATTTCCGGCGTGGTTACTATGGCGGCTGCCGCACCATCACTCATGCCACAGGCATCATATAAGCCAAGTGGCCAGGAAATTATAGGCGCATTCAGTACATCTTCCTCTGTTATTTCTCTCTGGAAATGAGCTTTAGGACTCAGCGTACCATTATGGTGATTCTTAACATCTATCTTGGCCAGTACCCGTCTGAAACCTTCGATGTCCCATCCATAATAATCACGATAGTGGTGGAAATATCTGGTGGCATATTGACCAAACTGGCTTGCCGGTGGCAAATCCCATTGCGCCATGCTCCGGTCAAGCGGTTCCTGAATGAGAAGGCCAAAGCCGCCATGATGGTCTTTAGTCTTCTCAGCTCCACACGCCAGAGCGATATCATAAACACCTGAGGCTACTCCATAGCACGCATTCCTGAGGGTCTCCTGCCCGCCGGCGCAGAAATTTTCTATCCTGGTAACCGGGATGAAGTCCAGCTTTAAGGATTTTGCCAGGTGAAGTCCAGTGAAACTGTAAACGCTACCATACCACGCTGCCTGAATATCCTTTGGCTCCATCCCTGCATCCTCAAAGGCTTCATAACAGGCATCTACTATTAAATCCTCGATACTCTTATCCCATAATTCTCCGAATCTGGTACAGCCCATACCAACTACAGCCACTCTATCCTTAATGCTCTCCATAAAGTTACCTCCTAATCTATCCTTAAGTCCTCAGAGGTCTGGACTTCCAGAAATAGATATATACTCCTTCCCGAAGCGATGTCTCCTGCCACAGACGATATTTCCTGAAGGTCATCTCCACTGGCAAACCCACTTTAATTTGCTCAACGTCTACCTCGGTCATATAGCACTGTATTCTGCCACCACCCTCACAATCAACCTCAGCAGTAGCTATGGGTAACTCGACACTGGGACTTATATAGTCCATAACATAGGTGAATATCTCCCCGTTTTTATCTGACATTCGGTACGGCTCGAACTGGTCCTTGGTGTGACACTTGGTACAAACCCTCTGCGGTGGGTACTGGACTGTCCCGCAAACCTTGCACTTAACGCCATACAAGCTAATATTTGCATCACGCTCTCTTCTTGCCGCCACCGCAGAATAAGCCGCATGTGGCCCGGGTATTTTTTCCATCGGCACAATGCCACGCCATCGCAGATACTTCAGGTAGTCGGTAACGACCCTCTTCGATGCCAGATGCCCCCTCATTCCCCGCCTGTCCCTGATTTTCTCGATTTGCTCATTAACCTGAAGGACGAACGCATCACTGCCGTTACCATAGCTTGCTAACAGGATACGGTCACCAGCCTTGGCTTCTTCCAGGGCTGCTATCAGCAGCATGATTGGGAAAGCAGTGCCCGTATTGCCCATAACATCGAACAGCGGGTTCTGCAGCTGGGTCTTGGCATCAAACCCCAGCTTCTTTGCTACCTCCGCTGCCCTCCTGGCATCAGGCGCATAAAGAACAACCCTGGCAAAATCACCAGGGCTATAATCGTATTTCTGCATCAAACCGGATACTGCTTCACAAATGACCGGCACGTAGCCCATTGTATTGGAAAACCTGTCCTCCCATGAGCGTACGAAATTATCATTCTCATTCCGCCACACATCCATGATTTCATCATAAACTGAATAGCTTGCCTCTATAGTAGCAGCAACATCCGTGTCCCCAATCAGAAGAGCGCCAGAGCCATCACCACAATTCTGCTCAATGCCTGAGCCAGGTGTTCCCAGGCGGCAATCAGAGGCTACCACCATTACTTTCTTGGCCGAACCTGCCTGAACCGCATCCACAGCCGACTTCAGGGCGCTTGTGCCCGCCCTCAGGGAATTGGCAAAATCAGCGGTATAAATATTTCGCCTGAGGTCAGCCGCCATAGCCACCGTAGTAGCTCCAAGATGCTCCTTATAGGGAGAGGTAGTGGTGGCAAGGTACAGGCCATCTGCTGTCTCCCGTTCCACCCCCTTCAAGCAATCAATAGCCGCAGCCACAGCCATGGTTATACTGTCTTCATCAAAACTACAGATAGACTTCTCACCCCTGCCTCCCATCGCCCGTCTATCCAGTCTGAACAAAGGCACATAAGCTCCATAGGAAGTTATACCAACCAAT
>SDBU01010283.1_pt1 | contig 10390 bp, 21 predicted proteins | sample 2277071 | NCBI WGS metagenome assembly SDBU01 (sample SAMN10397929, study PRJNA504765) | marine sediment metagenome | isolation source: marine sediment core GS08_GC12, 126 cmbsf | place: Arctic Ocean: Gakkel Ridge, Loki's castle | collected 2008 | reverse complement strand
TTTACGACTTTTATCTACCTGATTTCAATACTTTAATAGAATATGATGGTTGGTATTGGCATTATTCAGAACGAGCTATTGCTAACGGGACATTTGAGAGAGGCAAGGTTAAGGAGAGAACAGCCCAAGAAGCCGGCTATCGTTTAATTCGATTAAAGGGACAAGAATTGCGGGATTTGACTAGGGCGGAGATCCAAGAACGGCTAGGGGAGTTATTAATAAAGGAGTGACCACATGGGCAACTACAGGAAAACAGAAGATGGCCGACCTATCAGCAATTGACGGCGCAAATACTACAACTTCCGCCGTGGGCGGACTATGCGGAGCATAAAGGAGAGGGCTATGGGATACAAGATGTTGAAGGGCGATGTGATAGTTACCGGGAATCCTTTGATGGTGCGGGTTACGGCGCCAGGTTGTCCGCAGAAGGACCGGCCCGGCGATTTGAGGCTATATCGTTGCGTCTGCGCTGATAATAAGACATGTAGTTACTTTCTGGCGTTTGATATCGTTGAGGGCAAGGGGCGGGTCAAGTGCGTCCATCCCGGGGCCGAGGACGCGGAGGCAGACGAGTTTGTCAAGCTATTTGACAAGGGCGGGTGTTTTGAGTTGAAGCAGGAGGAAGAAGCAATGAGAAGAATCATCACAGTCGGGGACGTCGTCCGGTACAGGGGCCACGTGGACACGGTGAAGGCCATCTACGCCGGCACTATGAGGGGGGTGTTTGAATGCGCCGGCGGGACGTTCCAGCAGGCGAGGGCCCTCTTGGTATTGGAGAATGACAGCGGGCATTATCCCGTGGGGGACGACATCGAGCTGCTACTGCCGGAGGGGGCGGACGAGGAGGGGAGGTATCCGAGTGGTGAAACAAAGCCGCCGGGGGGCATGGAATACGTCTGCAAGATGTGCAACCCTTCAGTTGGTCCAGGCGCGCCGACAGTAACGCGGTGGTGCTTTGTGGGACGGACTGACATGCCGCACGTGCTGGTCAGCAAGACTGCACATGAGCCTTTTAGAGCGGTTCGGGGGGGATGCCGGCTGGGGATGGAAATATCGGCGGTGGAGGATGGGGAAGCGGCAAGGGGTCGGAAAATGGCCCAAAAGTGAGCGTTTTTCCGTCCTGGGGGATGCTTAAGGCCCTTTTGAGATGTTTTTGAAGTTTTCCCAAAACATTCTTGGACACCCTTGAATTTATGTTGAAAAGCAGTGGTATCTAGGGTGCCTACATGAATTGAGATCGCTCAGGGGGCTTCCTGTAGGGTGACGTTTTGATTAACATAAGATGCTTTTGGCAAAAGGTGAGAAAGGTGAAAGGTGGAGCGGGGAGGGTGGGAAAAGGAGCGTTTTCCCGTCCTGGGGGAGGCTAATGGGCCTTTTTGGGTTACAGGGATTCAAGGTCAAAGCGGACATTAACATAAGCGGGGTTACATAACGGGGCAGAAAGAGGGTTTTGCAACGAAGATTACCCCTTTTGCTTACGAGGCGTCTTGTGGTCAAATTTGGTATTTTTGGGCAAAAGCGAAGACAGCCCGTCTATCGGACGTGGCAAGGTCACCAAAGGAGAAGACGGTGGATTACTTCTACGAGGGGGACAAAATGGAATGCGAACGAACGGAGCAATCGTTGATATTGCTATGGAGCGTGTATTGCGGCGAAGCGCAAAGGCTGGCGATGCTTGAGAATCCCAAGACTTGCAGCGGCAGCATTGCGGCACGCTTCACGGTCATGCGGGGCTATTTGCTTCGTGACGTGGTGGCCTTCATTGAGGGCCGTTGGAGCAGGAAAGGTCGGTAAGTTGTTGAATGAATGAGGGAATCCGTCCTATCGGACGTGGCCGGGTCACCAAAGGGGGCACAATGCTAGAGAAGACAACGATAGGATATTTGAGGCTCGACCGTCCGCCGCGAGATTGGGAGGAGTTCCTGGGGCTGCTGGTCGGGCTGGAAGACGACGTCGTGGTCGGAGAGCCGATGATGACTCGCACCTCGTTTTGCGAAGACGTCGCGAAGGCGGATGTGGTGGAACAGATGTGGCATGTGACTCGGTGTGTCTTCGCGTTCGGCGACTTTGAGGCGGTGGTGCTGCGTTATGTACTGAGGAGCGACATATTGGACAGGCAGGTGGAATGTTCCGCGTTCGAGGCGTGAAGCTGGCGGATTGGGCCCAGTCACCAACGAAGAAAGGGACATAGCAATGGCAGAGACAGCAGGCAAACAGGCAGAGAGCAACCCAAGGAAGCTGAGCGAAGAAGAGCTTCAGTGCAGGTTCAGGGAGTTTCCGCACTTCAAGGCGCTGATGGAGTCCTATTGGCGGCACGTGCGCCAACTTCAGACTAAACCGACTTTGAGGCGTTATGTCATCTGAGGAAGGGGTGCGGGTGGCGTTTCGTGCCGTTTTAGGCACCTGAACTTCAGACTAAATACGTTATGTCATTTTGAGGCAAAGCAAGGGCAGCCCGTCCTATCGGACGGGGCCGGGTCACCAAGGGGGAAGGGGGCAAGAGATGGAGCAGGACAGGTTGGAGCAGGCGCTGCTGTTGCTGTGGACGGAGTATTGCCGACGTGCGCTACAGCTGTCAGTTCGCGAACAAAACCAGACTTGCGTCGAGAGTGCCAGGGTTCGCTTCGAGGTTATGCGGCGCTATTCGCTCCGCGAGATAGCGGCCTTTGTCGAGGGCCGATGGAGCGACAAGGGCCGGATCGGCTAAGAGCGTCGCTAGGCCGGCACGCCTGCGGCGCACGTTCCGCCGGCCATTGGTTGAAGCTGGCTCCGTAGTTGCCGGCTTAGGGATGCGGCTCATTACCCCAGGGTCCTTGCCCGTCGTCGAGGGGGCAAGTAAAGGGGAAGCCGCCTGAGCAGCCTTCACATTTGTCGCAGAGGTCTTGTTCTGAGGAGAAGGCTACCGGGGACATCTTCTGGCCGCCGCAGCAGGTGGGGGCGTCGTCGGGGTTGCTGGACGCGATGCCGCTCTTGATGAAGCAGCGGTTGCATTGGAACATGTAGACTGTCATAGCTGGCTCCTTAGATATTGCGCCGTCCAGCCCGGGGCCGCCTGCTTGAACGCGATCGCACTGGCCCTGGAGCGGAACGTCACTGAGTTGGGCGCCCAGGCGAGGCCGTCGCCCAGGCGGTAGAACAGGCCGAGAAGCTCAAACATGGTCAGCTCCTTTCAAGCTGTTCAGGACAAACTGCTCACCATGACATTTTGGGCAGACGAACAACCCTTCACCAACTGATACAAATCCATCACCTTGGCAATAGGTGCAGACTGTTTCAGGCATATAATAGGCCGGCGATTCTTCTTGTTCAGGATCAACGTCGGTGTATCCATCGGGTATGTCTTGGTATCCGTAGCGGGTCATGTTCAGCTCCTTAATGTCCACTGGGCTTCGAGAAGGCGTTCAGTTCTGTAGTCAAGTCGTCGTCAAAGTACAGTATACTCCAGGCATCTTCCAGTTCGGGGTTGTCGCTGATGAAGACCCAGTGGCAGTCCATGTGCCCACAGCCCAGTGTGGCGAATCCGCGCAGGCGGTACGCCTTACGGTTCTCCCGCATCCCTTCAACGTCTTTGGGCAAGGGAGACGGGGCGTCACATCGGTTGCATCGGGCAGTGGTGCCGGCGGTGAAGGTCTTGAAGTTTTCCATTTTGTTTATCCTTTGTTGTCTTTGTTACACTTATTATACCAAATAAAGCCCGATTTGTCAAGGGTTTTTGCTACCAATTTACCTGATTTTACCTTAAAATTTCCAGTGGAGGAATGACAATGACCAACGAACAGCTCGTCGTATTACTGAGAAGCTTCATCGCCCAGTTGGAGCAGGCCACCGCCAAGGCTGAGGCCCTGCTGCCTGACGACGTGGAGCGGCATGCCTTGAGAAGGTACATCGGCAACAATCCGTTAATGGCACCGCTTGATCGAGACCCAAAGTGTTGGGAGACCGCGATCCCTGACGGCGCGCCCTCTATCGCACTCGACTCGCTGCGGGAGTTTATCGACGACCTGGCGCTTCACGTTAGCACGCTGGAGGGAGAGTAACCCTGGGCTACAGGCTCGCCCGCGTGGCTGTGCTCGAGCCGTCGTATGCAAGCGTGTTGTGGCAGCATCTCCGGAAAAAATATGAGAGGCCGCAAATACCGCACAATCGGGAAAAATTCCCGGCATCGTACCCACAAAGAATATGGCGATATTATTCTGGGAATTTCGGGACAAACATACTAATCGGAGGAATACATATTGACCGAGATAATCGTTTGGGTCTACGAGAATGGGGAAGATGAGCCGCCTCTGGGCTACATCAGGAAGGGGCAATGCAAGGGCTGTGGACAATGCTGTAGTGATAGACACCAATATGGCTATCATTCGGAGGCAGATCCTGGCAGTCTTCCGCATAGAACACCCAAGGGAACGGTAGGAGCAGAAAGCGCAGGAGACCTTGTTGCAGAAGATTGGGATGGTCACTGGGTATACTGGTCACTCTTGGCTGTCCCTGCCGACGTTGACTGTCCTGCCTTTGATGGCACAGACAGGTGTAGTGTTTTTGGAACTGACGAGTGGCCAGAAATCTGCCGCAAGTTTCCCTTTTTGCCTTACGAAATGACCCATTATCCAGGCTGTGGTTTTTACTTTGAGCCATTACAGACAAGCCAGGGGGGACAATGTAGGTAAACATGCTTCAGATGTCAATGGTCAATCCAGCAGGGCTTATTTGAGACTCATACACTATCGCCTTGCCAGTAGGTGGCCAAGAGATGCTATAGAGAGGTGTTTTGTACTCTGTGATCCCATCAGTTGTGGTAACCTTTACGACAGTAGCTTTCACTGTTGAAGCTCCACAACAAAATATTACTTTGTCACCAACTGCAAATTTTGGCATTGTGTTTCCTCCTTTTATAGAATAGTGACGTTGTACATCTATCGGACGATCTCAGTGATGGTAGTCTTGGTAGCCGTATGGCTCTTAGTATTGAGCCAATCTTGACTTGCTTGGAGTACAAAGTCAATAGCTTTCTTGCTGCGGCTGTTGACGGTGTTGTCGAGCAGGCCGCCGGTCTGGCCGTTTGAGTAAGTGAACTCGATTTGGATTCTGGTGTAGTTTCTCTTTGCCATTTGCCTTTCCTTTCTGCTCTTTGTTACACTAATTATACCACAAAAGGCATCATTTGTCAAGCCTTTTACCTTAAAATATTCGAGGGATTTAGCTATGGAAAAAACCCAATTGGAGGGGCTGTGCCCAGGATGCCTGACTCAGCCGGTCCTCGACAGCGGCCTCTGCCCGCAGTGCCTGGCGCTCCTGTTCCTGATGGGCCTGGTCGTGGAGGAATGAATGACATGGACCCGATTGACGCGCTCGACTGTCTGCTGTCGACCGATGATCCCGACTACCGTGAAACTGCCGGCGTGGTGCGCACCGCGCTCCTCCGCCTGGCCGCCTACGATACGATAGTCGGCGCGATTATGGCCGATCATCCAGACCTGGCGGCAGCCGTGCGCCAGCGCGTTGAGGAGAAGTCGCCAGGAAAAGTCTAAAGACTCGGCTGATACGCGATAAGCGCTCCGGCCCGACAGACCAAACCTACAAAAAAATATGGTGATATTATTCTTAAGATTTTTGGATATTGAAACCTTAGACCCTAATCTAGTTGCCCCTAGTTGGTGCCCGATAAACAAAGCGCTTCGTCCAGTGTGACAGCGGTTCAAAAAATACAGATATAAAAACCCGTGAAAATATTCTATAGGAAAATTATCAGAAGATAGTCAAAAAAGGAAGGAAGGAAAAGAAATGGTGTGGTTGGCGGTTGCGTTCGTAATAGCGTCACTTGCGTTTATGGCGGCGGCGACATTCAACAGGTATTTGCCGAGGTAGTTTTGCGACAGGATGGGTTGGCATCTTGCGCCGTGGAAGCAGTCTTTTGATGGTTGCAGTGTGGGCGGTACATGTCCGCGGTGCGGCGTGAAAGTTCTGCAAGATAGTCAAGGAAATTGGTTCTAGGCGTCTAATAAAGGGAGGACGGATGAGGCGGCATATAGCATATCTCAGGTACATCTTACGGCACAAGTGGTTTGTATTTTTCGAGTGTTGCAAATTAGGCGAGCCTTGGCTTGGAGTCATTCACGATTTGAGTCGATTACATCCTAGTGAGTTTTTGGTTTATGCTGCTTCTGCCCCGTATAGCAAAGAGAATAAGCCGATTGACATTGCAACTGCCTTTGAAAGGGCCTGGCACCGGCATCAGCATCGAAACAAGCACCATTTTGAATATTGGGTACATTTTGACTATCATGATCACCAAAAGCGATTGTTACCTATGCCAGATAAATATCGTCGTGAGATGTTAGCGGATTGGTATGGTGCTGCGAGGGCGCGTGGCAATACCGGGACGCCGAAGGATTGGTATTTGAAGAATCGCGATAAAATTCAATTACATTCTGAAACACGCAAATGGATTGAGGGGCAACTGGGGGTTTTCAGCGAATAGTCAAAAAGGGAAGGGGATATGACCAACGAGCAGCTCATAGTATTATTGGAGGGATTCATTGTTCATCTGGGGCGGGCCATAGCCGAGGCGGAGAGTATACTGCTCGACAGCGTGGAGCGCCGCGCCATGCAGAAGTATATTGGGCCGGGCTTGCCAATCCCGTTCAAGTGCAATCCTGACCACTGGGAGACCGTGATCCCTGACGGAGCACCTGTCATCGCACTTGACCCGCTGCGGGATTTCCTTGAAAGGTTACAGTATCATGTTACCATATTGAAGGGAGGAACATGCGAGTGACAGTGAGGGCGGAGACGGGAATAGGGTTAGTGGCGGAGGCGGCGGCTATCACCCAGGGGAAAGAGACAGGAGAGTTGACGCCGGAGAAGTGGCTGAGGTGGCTACATGCAGAACACAGCATGATAAGGTGTTTTCTATTGAGCGTGAGAATAGAGAGTATTCCTTATTATGCCAGCACGCAATTACGGACACATCATATAGGGGTGGAGCCTTTTGTAAGATCACAGAGGCCGACAGCGGGGGGGTGCGGTAGAGTATGATAGAAGAAAAGCTCCGCAGGATGCGTTGGTGGATCACCTAATGGTCTTAAACGCCCAGGCCCTCATCAACATTTCACAGGTAAGGTTGTGCGGAAAGGCAGATGAGATAACGCGAGAGATATGGCAGCAAGTGACGTGGAAAATAAGGGCGAGTGACAACCCTTACATAAAGGCGATAGGGACAGTGATGATGCCGAGGTGCGCATATCGGGGCGGGATATGTCACGAATTAAAATCGTGCAATAGGAATCCGCGTTATTTGGAGGGGGCAAAATGAACATTTACATACCGTGGTCGTTCGTGACGTTCCTGTTGGGGTGGGTTTCTTGCGTTTCGTTCTTTTTGCTGCTGGCCAAGGCAGGAGAGAAGATGCAGGCGCGGAAGATGACGGCCACGCAGAAGAAATACAAAGCCGCGCTGGACGCGGCCGGCGAGGAAGCGGGGAACGATCTCAATCAAATGTTGGATGAGCTTCAGGGGCAGCTTGACGCATTAAAGGGCAATGGAGACGTTTAGAGCACTGGCTGTCGCCTTGGTCTGCACCTGGTACGGGTTGGGCCACCTGGGACGGGAGACAGCCTTCGCGTCTTGGTGGGACAAGCCCGCCATACCGTTGACGGTGCGGGACAGCTCCCTAAAGGGGCTGGCTCCGGGGACATGGGTCAGGCTGACGGTGATGGATCTTCCTTCCTGGGCGTGGCCGGGGCTGCGGGAAGAGATGATCGGCAAAAGTGTTCTGGCTGTGGTGGCGGACAGGCCGGGGGGTTGCGATTGCGACATGTGGCCGGAGACGTTCCGGAGATTGAGCGGGGGGCGGCTGTGGGTGGGCCGCCTGGAAGTAGAGGTATCATTGTGGTCAGTCCGGGCGGGTCCTTCTCCCCGTTCGGTTTTCCTCCTTAATGCGGGAGGGGCTGACCAACCCCTCCCGCAAAACTCTGTTTTTGCGGAAGGAAGGACATACTAGAATGTCATACAAGAAGACAGTAAGCATTGAGCAGAAAAGTTCAACAGTAGCAAGATTGCTATGGCAAGCAGCCGAAGAGCCGCCGGGAAATGGGGATATACGCGGTATATGTAGGGTATGTGGGGGGGATAAAAATCAAGGGTTGTTTTTTGAAAACTGGGTACGTCCAACATTCAACGATTGGGATAAACTTGTTTCTGGTACTATTATCTGTCATGTTTGCCAGTTTGTTTTTGAGGAACATTCCCAAATCCTTGCTTCCCATATGTGCAAGAAAAAGCCACAGCGGATGAGAAACTATTCACATTTTGTTGTGGACGAAAAGTGGATTCCTCTTTCAAAAAGCCACAAGAGAAAAATGGCAGAGATTTTGCTAAATGAATCGCCAGAAGTAGCAGTTGTTGCCCAGTCAGGTCAAAAACATATTATCTTTCGTGCTGTGCCAAGAATAGTTCAATTTGAAGAGGTTCAGATAAGAGATTTGGTACAACTGGGTAAATTTCTGGGATGGATAGAACAGCTTTACAATGGGGGAATAAGCAAAACAGAAATTGCTACGGGGCATTATTCACAACGGCGTATTTTGAATTTTGGTTTAACCAAATGGAGACAACTAGAAAAGCATATTAGAGCTAGAAGATCGTCAGCGTTATTTGAGCTGGCGATTTTCTTGGCTCAGAAGGAGAAAGCATATGCATCAAGCAGCGGCTAATTTATTGATGGCAATTTGGAAAGGTATACCGAGTAGTTATAAAAGCCGTTATCGTCGTAACATTTGGCAGCAATTTGAGGATAACGTCAGAAGCTCGGCATATACAAGCAATTTGGGCAAATTTGTTGACAGCTTGTGTTTAAGATTGCAAGTACAAATCCGAGGCAAAGATAGCATTGAACTAGAGCAGATTTTGAATAGTGGCAATGACCGTATTTTGCTCAAACTTTTGCGCGAAGAAACAACACTTCTTGTGCTGATGGTGCGTGTGGCAAATGAGCAGCGCAGGGAGGAGTGGAAGATAAAGCAGGCTGAGCGAAAGAGGGCTGAGGCAGCGTCGCAGGATCCGCTGTTTGGGTTACCAAAAGGAAAGAAGGAGGAAAAAGGTGCATAGCTATATGTTTGAGGGGGTAGTGACGGCGTTGACTTCGATTAGTCATATTGGGGTGACGCATGGGATCAATGCAAAGTTGCGGCGGGAGAAGGTAGTTCAGGTGGATGGGTCAGTGGAAGAGGTGCCGGTTATTTCCGGCAATAGCCTACGGGGGATTTTGCGGGATCGTGGGATGTTGCATATGCTGCAAGTTCTTGGTTATGGAGTAAATGCGGAGACAGGTGAGGTGCGCGGGCTGAGCCTAGCGGCATTCTATTTCCTGTTTTCTGGAGGGGCACTGACGAAGACAGGGACGCGAGGCCTGGATGTGGATCTGGCGCGGCGCTGGAGGGGGTTGATTCCGCTGGTGGCATTATTTGGTGGGGCGATGGGGAATCAGATTATGCCGGGTAAGGTGAAAATTGGCAAGATGATTCCGATTTGCAGAGAGACATCACATCTGCTGCCTGAACGATTTGTAAAGAAGGAAGAAGCGCTGGAAAGTATTTGGGAGTTTTGCCAGGAGGAGTCATATACTCGCCGCGACGATGAGAAGTCTGAGAAGCTGCGGCAGCTGATTGCGCCGAAGGTGCGAGGTTTGCTGGAGGCAAAGGCAGCGGAGCAGAGGGAGAAGGCGGGTACAAAGGATGATGTGGTAGAGAAGACTGGTCAGAAGCAGCAGATGCGGTATCACGTTGAGACTATTGCAGCGGGTACGCAGTTATTCTGGGATATCACTCTGGATGATGTGACTGATGTGGAGTTTGAGGCGTTTTGTGTGACGTTGGCGCAGTTTGCACGGTTCCCCTACATTGGCGGGAAGAGTGGGGTGGGACATGGCAAAGTGGCAGTGCATTTCGATGAGTGGGTGGAGATCAATCCGCGCCTGGCGCCTACGGGACGGGAGTTGGATTTTACCTTGGGGAATCGTTATCAGGCGCATCTGGAGGATTGTGGGGAGGAGATTAGGGAGTTGTTAGATGGCTTATCGTGACCAGTACGATTTGGTGCCGTTACGGGTGCGGGCGTGGCTGCGGGCGGGGGTGGTTTCGGATCGCTGGCGGCCGCTGGATGGGATTTTGCTTTATCAAGCTCATCGTGATCGGGATGGGCCGCAGGTGGCGACTATTCCGGGGGAGTATTCTTGCCACGGGGTGAGTACGCTGCCGTTGGGAATTGTGCATCCTGGGCGGCGGAATTGGTATTATCGCTGTTCGTGGGCTGTGTGGTCACATGAGGTGGAGGGGAAAGATTATTGGAATAAGCGGTTTGATGCACAATTTGCTCACCTGGTGGAGTTTGGGGG
>SDBU01010282.1_pt1 | contig 10391 bp, 12 predicted proteins | sample 2277071 | NCBI WGS metagenome assembly SDBU01 (sample SAMN10397929, study PRJNA504765) | marine sediment metagenome | isolation source: marine sediment core GS08_GC12, 126 cmbsf | place: Arctic Ocean: Gakkel Ridge, Loki's castle | collected 2008 | reverse complement strand
AACGGCGGCGAACTCAGGGAAAAGGGTGGAAAGAGTTTCATGGAGCTGATTCACCAGAGCGGTACGGTCCTTCACCATATCAGCACGAAAGCGAGTGAGTTCCCTGAGGTTATCGAGCACAGGGTCAGGGAGAGAAAGAGGTTTATGGTTTTCCAGGTAGAGGAGGAAGTAAGCCAGAGTAACCCCATAGCTTCTGGTAGCCTCGATGCCGATATTGAATCAGAGGTCTCCAGATACTGGAGCCACCGTATTACTTATCAGAGGTCATCAAGCGGGAGCCCTCATTCAATCTCCAGGGGTACTTTTGTCCCCAGCTTCGCTATAGAGGTCTCCCAAATGCTCTTTAATATGATATACCCGACATCAATATACGTGCTTCGTCACTGACATTAAATCTAGGCCTTGGTTAGCCTATTGTCACTCTGAATTGTTCCTCAAGCAAAGAGCGATGTGTTAAAATATGATCGAGAAATGAGCGCTCTAGGCATAACTCGCTGTGGGAATAAGGAATTCAAATGGGGGGAGCGGACTTATATTATGGGCGTTATCAATGTCAGCCCAGATTCCTTCTCAGGGGACGGGCTGGACAATGTTGAAGCTGCGGTGGCACAGGCGAAACGCTTTTTTGCTGAAGGGGCTGATATTATAGATATCGGAGGAGAGTCTACTCGCCCTGGCTCAGAACCTATCTCGGTTGATGAGGAGCTTCGTCGGGTAATACCAGTGATAGAGCGCCTTGACGCTGAAATACCTCTACCATTGAGCATTGATACCTATAAATCGGAGGTAGCCCATCGTGCTCTAGCCTCCGGGGCTCAAATGGTTAATGACATATGGGGCTTGAAACATGACCCTAAGCTGGCTGAGATAGCAGCGGAAAAGGGGGTTCCCATTATTCTTATGAGCAATCAGCGCGATAAGGCTTGTGAGGATATTATTCCTGAGGTCATCTCCAGCTTGAGAAAAAGCATCGAACTGGTGTTGAAAGCGAGGGTAAGATGGGAGAATATCATTGTTGACCCCGGCATAGGTTTTGGTAAGACCTTGGAACAGAACTTAGAGATTGTCTGCCGCCTGGATGAGCTGAAACCTCTGGAAAGACCCATTTTAATCGGCACCTCCCGGAAGTCAATGATTGGCTTGGTATTGAACCTTCCTCCTGAGCAACGCTTAGAAGGCACAGCGGCAACAATAGCTATAAGCATTGCCAAAGGTGCTGATATGGTGCGTATACACGATGTGGGACAAATGGCACGGGTATGTCAAATGAGTGATGCTATTATTAGGGGGAGATACCCCAGGTCAGAGGGCTAAGGTTGGTAACAGCATACCTCGGGTTAGGCTCTAACCTTGGCGATCGCCAGCGCAATCTGGAGAAGGCGATTGAACTCCTGGCACAGCAGGTGCGTATAGAGCAGGTATCCCCCTTCTATGAAACTGAGCCTGTGGGCTACCTGGCTCAGCCTCGCTTCCTTAATGCCGTTTGCCAGGTAAATACCTCCCTCAGCCCCGAGGAGCTGCTTATCACGGTCAAGGAGATCGAGGCAAATCTGGGCAGGGTAACAAGCTTCCCGAATGCTCCCCGCCCCATAGATATTGACATTCTTCTCTATGACGACCAAATTATCAATCTTCCGCAACTGACCATCCCCCATCCCCGCCTGGAGGAAAGAGCCTTTGTGCTTGTCCCCCTGGCAGAGCTGGCTCCTGAGTTGGTGCATCCAGTAAGTCATCACAAGGTCAGGGAGCTAGTGAAGAGGGTGGAGGGGTTGGCTGGGGTGGAGAAGTGGAAACAGGGGGTAGGAAATGTATGAAGTCTCAGTTCGACAGCACTTTGATGCTGCTCACTACCTGAGGGGATATAAGGGTAAGTGTGAGAGAATTCATGGTCATCGCTTCCAAGTGGTGGTCGGTGTAAGGATGGAGCAGACTGACGAGATTGGCTTAGCCTACGATTTCGTCCAATTAAAGCAGCAGCTAGGAGGGATATTGAGCCGATTTGACCATATTTGCCTGAATGAGATACCGCCCTTCGATAGTCTCAATCCATCCTCGGAGAACATCGCCCTTACTATCTATAATGAACTTCGGGCTCAACTTGAGGGGGTGGTTATCTCCAGAGTGGAGGTATGGGAATCCCCGGATTGCTGTGTAACCTATTTCCCTTGAAGATCTATCCCCTTAGCTCTGGTGGGAGGAGGTTGGGGATGGTATCTACAATAGGGTAGCGCTGGTCACATCTGGGGCAATAAAGGGAACCCGTAATTACCTCTTTTTCATCTTCCTGCTCAATATCGAGCTGGAGGTCACCTTTACATAATGGACAGGCTAGGATTTCTATAAGTTCCTTTTTCATCTTACTTTCCTCTATAAACATTCTACACACTCAGAGGCAGCTAGTTCAAATCCTTGACCCTGTTTAACAATTCACCTGTCATTGTTATGAAAATAGGCCTTAATCCGTTCGCCCTGAGCTTGTCGAAGGGTCGTTCATGGTTCGACAAGCTCACCACGAACGGCACCTGGCGCATCTATTTTCATCCTTCGTGGTGCCGATGGCAACCGGCATGATAGATTCTGAGCGGAGCTAAGAGTCTCCACATAAATTCCTCTCCCTTGAAGGGAGAGGTTAGGTGAGGGTGAATTCCCCCTCCCTCTATCTCCCTCCCGCCAGGGGAGGGGGAACTATAAGGAATTCTGTGGTCAGCTATAAACACTCTCAATCCTTGACGCTATAGTTAGGTGAGTGATAAACTTACAATGGTCTTGAGGCTATAGAGGGAAGGGTAGCCGGTACACTCGGTGCATATAGAGCTGTAATTAGTGATATCTGTAATACTTCTGGCAGCCGGTGAATCGGAAAGGATGGGCAAACTGAAACAGCTTTTGCCCTTCAGAGGGAGCACAATCCTAGAGCATGCTATCGATTGTTTTCTCCACTCTGAACTAGGTGAAGTGATTGTGGTATTAGGATATAAAGCTGAAGAAATAAAAAGGGAAATATCTGCTAAACCGGTCAAGGTGGTAGTAAACATGAATTATCAATTAGGTATGAGCACCTCAATAATAAAAGGGCTGAGCCTAGTAGACCAGAGCTCAGAAGCAATAATGATAGCTTTCGGAGATCAGCCCTTTTTGGAAAAAGAAATAATCGATAATCTTATCCGAGCATTTCAACACCATAGGCAAGGCATTGTCATTCCGATGTATCAGGGAATAAGGGGACATCCAGTTATTTTTGATATAAAATATAAAGACGATTTATCGGGGTTGACAGGCGATGTAGGTGGGAAACAGATAATTGATAAGCACTTGGATGATGTTCTTGAAATAGAAACCGGGGCTGAGAGCGTGATTGCGGACATCGATACTAGGGATGATTATCAACTCTACTTACACTAATCCTTAATTTAATTTGGTTCAGGGAGGCATTATGTTAAAGAAGGTCAAGGTAAGCGAAGCCATGGGGCTGACCTTAGCTCATGATGTGACTAAGATTCTCCCCGGTCAGTTCAAAGGGGCTGCTTTTCGAAGGGGGCATATTATCGAGGAGAATGACATCCCACAACTATTGAATCTTGGCAAAGAGCATGTCTATGTGTTGGAATTGTTAGGAGGGGAGGTTCATGAAGAGGAGGCTGCCATTCGCATAGCTAAAGCCGTGGCTGGCTCAGGTCTGAAATGGGCTGAGCCTAAGGAAGGAAAGGTAGATATAAAGGCAAAAGCTTCTGGATTACTTAAGGTAAATGTCTCCTTGCTGGAGAAAATCAACTCCACCGGTGAAGTGATAGTAGCAACCTTGCACAATAATACCATTTGCCACCCTCAGATGATGGTGGCAGGAACAAAGATAATCCCTTTATTTACCACTGAGGTGATAGTAGCCAGTGTAGAGCACCTTTGCCTAAGAGAGGGGAAGGTGATAGAGGTTATCCCCTTCAAAGAGAAAAGGTTTGGCGTTGTCATTGTAGGGAATGAGGTGTTTACAGGCAGAGTCCAGGATGGATTCACTGAGGTTATCCAAAAGAAGCTGGAAGCGTTCAACTTGACTATAAACTACAAGGCTATAGTTCCCGACGATGTAGACTCCATTTCACAAGCTATCACCGAGCTTAAGCTTAAGGGAAGCGAAGTAATATTAGCCTGCGGGGGTATGTCAGTAGACCCAGACGATGTCACCCCAACGGGGATAGAAAAGGTAGGAGCAAAAATAGTCTTCTATGGAATCCCAATCATCCCCGGCTCCATGTTTCTTTACGCTATATGGGAAGATATTCCTATACTTGGAGTTCCAGGCGGTGTAATGTATGACCCCATTACCCTCCTTGACCTTCTCCTCCCCAGGGTTCTAGCAGAGGAGGATATTTCCCACCAAGACATTATAAAGCTGGGACACGGGGGACTATGCCTTCATTGCCCTGAGTGCTCTTTCCCTGTCTGCCCTTTTGGGAAGTAAGCATTATCAAGAAAATCTTTGCCAAGAGCTGAGATTACTTTCCCCAAGATGCCTCTCTATTTTAATCTACCTAGCGATCTTTCCTATTGCTTTCAATTAAAAGTTTGTCTAAGATAGTAATTCTAACGATAATTGGGGTATAAGACTAATGAGGTTTTGTCATAGGCTTACCTTGATGGTCAGCAAGTAGTGAGGCGTTAGTTTGATGGATAAGCATGTGAGTGACTACTCTCAAGAATCAAGACCAGGAGCGCCACTGTCGCTGGAGAAAGGAACAAAGCGCGTCCCCTTATATGGTAGGTGTAAAGGTAAGAATGAGGGGGCGAGACGTCTGGTTCCACCGCGGGCCAGCTCGCCAGCCGTGGCAGCAGCAATGCGAGGCAACGCAGCCAATGATACTTCACCGGAACTCCTTCTCAGATCTGCTCTTTGGAAATCTGGCATCCGAGGATATAGGAAGCACTTCCTACATCTACCGGGCCGTCCAGACATAGTCTTTCCGCGCTACCGGCTCGCAGTTTTTGTCCATGGCTGCTTCTGGCACCGCTGTCCCAAGTGTAATATCTCGATACCAAGGACTAACGCGCCATATTGGGAGGAGAAACTCCGCCGTAACATAGAGAGGGATAAGCGCGTATTTAGCCAGCTAGAGCAAGCTGGTTGGCAGACGATGCGCCTTTGGGAATGCGAGGTCCACCGCTCGATCGAATGGTGTGTCAGTCAAGTACGCCAAGAACTCCAGCGATCGTCTACGAATCACTGTGTTTCGCCGATGTTGGAGACTGACCAGCAATGAAGAGCATATCGCTGTTTACGGGCGCAGGTGGATTGGATCTTGGTCTTGAAGCTGCGGGTTTTGAGCCTGCGATTTGCGTTGAATTAGATGAGGACGCACGTGCAACTCTACGATTGAACCAACCGGACTGGCGTCTACTAGAGGTAGGGGATGTCCATGCGCACAGACCCGAGGAAATCGTGGAGCAAGCTGGACTCCGACCAAAGGAGCCTGTCCTACTTTCTGGGGGACCCCCTTGTCAGCCGTTCTCAAAGGCTGCCATTTGGGTAAACGGCGAACTTGCCGGCCTTGGTGATACTAGATCAAAGACTCTAGAGGCATATATCGGCGTAGCAGAAGCAGCCCTTCCGCAAGTTCTTCTCCTTGAGAATGTGAGAGGACTATCGAGGCCCGGCAAGAATAGCGGGCTGGAACTGCTGGAGTCAGGGATTGACCGAATAAATTGTCGTCAGGGAACGCGGTATCGCTGGACTGTCGTCCATATGAACGCAGCTGATTATGGTGTGCCCCAAACTCGAGAGCGCACATACCTGTTGGCTGGTCGAGATGGTCGTATCTTTCAGAGCCCCCTTGCAAGACTCACAGCCTTATCGCGGGTGACAGCTCCCTAGAGCCATATATCAGTGCTTGGGATGCAATCGGGGACCTTGATACAGACACATGGGATGAGGCACTGAGTCTGAGGGGCAAGTGGGCAGAACTCTTGCCTAGCATACCCGAAGGCTGGAATTATCTATGGTATACAAGTCGAGGTGGCAGCGAGTCACTCTTTGGCTGGAGGACTAGGTTTTGGTCGTTTCTGCTCAAGTTAGCTAAGGGCAGACCATCTTGGACGCTGCCCGCGTGCCCAGGGCCTGCGACGGGGCCGTTTCATTGGCGGAACCGCTTGCTATCACTAAGGGAAATCTGCAGGCTACAGACTTTCCCTGATGATTATGTGGTGCATGGGACATATGCTTCGGCTCGGCGTCAGCTTGGGAACGCCGTGCCTCCTCTTGTTGCGGAAGTGATAGGGAGAGAGATATGTCGCCAATGGCTTGATCACTGCGACCTAGCCAAGCTCCACTTTCTCCCTTCGCGTTTCACAGGTTGCCCCGCACCCAGTCCAGTGAAACCAGTTCCCCAACAGTATCTGACTCTTGCGGGTGAGCACAAGCCACATCCAGGCGTAGGCAAAGGCCCGCGGGCTCAGGCTCTATACTATGCGACAGTTACAGATTATATTAGGATATAGGCTAAGGGGGTGATTAGCATGTCAGTGCAGCCTCAAGTGCGAAGAACACCTAACTGGAAAGCAGTATCACAGCTTCTATTTAATGCTGAGAATTATCGTCTGCCTGAGGACGGACATGGCTCTAGTCAGTCAGAGCTGCTACAGATTCTTGACCGAGATTTCGAACTCAGCGTTATTGCGGAGTCGCTGGCAGACAATGGCTATTTCGCTGAAGAGCCGCTTATTGCTATTCCAGGTCCACCCGATCAGTACATCGTTGTAGAAGTCAATCGGCGACTCGCCGCGCTCAAGCTTCTCGTGCAGCCGGAGATGCGCCATCTGTCCCTGACCCCAGACTACTGGGAAAGCTTGGCTAGGCGCCTTCGGTATGACATTTCCGAAGTCCCCGTGTTGGTATATTAAGATCGGGAAGAACTTACGACACTCCTTGGATACCGCCACATAGCAGGTATATTGAAATGGGATCCTCTTGCTAAGGCTAGGTTTATCAGTAGCCTCGTAGAACAAAAGGGGGCAGGAGCCGATTTTACCGAGGTCGCAAGGGAAACTGGAAGTAGGAAGCCCACGATTCGTGATAACTATATCGCCTACTGTATCCTCCTTCAAGCAAGGGATACTTTCGAGATTGATACTTCGAAGCTAGAGAAAAACTTCTCGGTCTTTTACCGGGCCCTTAGTAATCCTTCCTTCACGGAGTTTATTAGTCTGAATAAAGACAGATCTCCAAAAGATTTGCGAATGCCTATTCCGGCAAAGAAAGCGACTGCTTTAGAGGAGCTGATCGGCTATATTCACGGCACGAATAAGGTAGATGCGGTCCTAACAGACTCCCGCCAATTGACGAAGCTCGGAGAGATACTAAGTAGCAAGGCTGCTTATAATCACCTGAGAGTCAACCGGAACCTTGACCAAGCCTATCAATTAACTGGCGGTGAAGAACGCCGCCTCATAGACAATTTGAACAGCGCAAGCTTCTACCTTGACGATGCCCTACGCGATGCCCATCGATATAAGGGAAGCGCCAGGGTAGCACGGCTTGGTGAAGCGCTGCGCGGAAACTATGTTGGAGATCCTCAGAAGCTTTCCTGAAGTCCAGCGTGAACTGGAGGGCAGACATTGATCGAGGTGCCACCATCTCTAGAGCCAGCCGTTATCGCGGACTGGGCTGAGTCATCATGCCTGTTTGGAGATCGAGACTCCGTCTCCCAACCCGAAGTGGAGCAAGCACTTGAGGATGCCGGGATTCCAGATCCAGATGTGGTAGTCTCAGATATCTGGCAGGAGATTACCCGAAGACACGAGCTAGTAGATACAGTTCATCCTGTGATGACTCTCAAAGGACGACTGGAACGAACGATGACTTGGAGCGATACTTCTGCATATACGTTCCAGCTACTAATGGCTTCCCATTCCTTTTACAAGTCCACTAGGATCATTGGGGTTCGCTGGAATGAGACAACGAAGCTGTTTGAGCGCCTTTCGACCTCAGCCCTAGAGCGGTATTTGGAGGGGAGAGCTATTAACATTGGATTTCCGAGAGACTCAGGAATACCGAGGGGCTTTAGGCAATGCCTTGATCACCTTTGCCGAGAACTCAGAGAGTTACGAGGCCCTGTAGAATCATACAATGTCCCAACAAAAGATGATCATGTGGATGTTGTTGCGTGGCGGCCCTTTGCAGATATGCGTTCTGGTCAGGTGATCATCCTCGCACAGTGTGCTGCTGGCGCAGACTGGAAGAGTAAGGCAGGTGAGATTAGCTTAGATGTGTGGAAAGATTACATCAATTGGACAGCTAGCCCTCTAACAGCCTTTGCCTTCCCCTTTGTATGCCTTGACGACTTCGAATGGAGGCACCTATCAAAGCAGAGTAGAGGCTTGCTTTTGGATCGCCTGCGCATCGCCTCCATGTTCATGGCTGGTGGTGACTCATTCAGCACGGTCCAAACACAGCTCAAAGAGTGGTGCCAAGAGCAGCTAGTACGTCTGCCTTGGCTGGGTAGATAGCCTCAGCCAGCGGCCCTGCCAAGAAGCTCTTTTAGTCGGGGCACTAGGTCAGACCGTAAGAAGTTCGACATTGCTCTAAGTTGGCGAGCCAATTCACTTACTCTTTCCAAAGAAGGCAATGACTAGAATTAGCACTCCTACAATCCATTTCCATACATATTCCGTATGGGTCTAACACGAAGCGGAATACGACCCTCCAAGTATCATCTAGATCTGCGGTAAGATTAAAGATTAACTCATGCCAAGCTGGGATAATTGCTAAGATAATGCATATTCCCAGGAAAACATAAAGTATCCACGTTATTGGATTATTCACCTTTTGTTAATCCTCTCTGAAATCCGCTCCGTTACTTTCTCCTCCTGCCATTAAACTATTATACTATAAAGACTCTATTTCGAGAGTCCCTTTTCCATTCAGATGAAGAGATCGTGACTTGACAAAAGCGTCGTATCGCATATAATATAGTATCGGCTGCTCTAGCCAGGACAAAGGACAAGTGACTAAGACTAAGATACCAAGCTTTAGACCTGGGAAGCCCTCCCGTTTCTCTCGCCACCCAGAGCCAGGTTATATGGTAAGAGGCAGGATATGGGTGGAGAAGGACGGTGAGTTGTATATTGGGTGGGGGAGAGTAATGCTGCTAGAACGCATTGATAAGTTTGGCTCAATAGCAGCAGCAGCTCGGTCTATGAGATTAGGTTACCGCAATGCCTGGCTTTGGATAGAAGCAGCGAATCGTCTAGCACCGGCCCCTCTGGTCGAGAAAACCACTGGTGGGGCTGGGGGAGGACATGCGAGATTAACAGAGGAGGGACGAAAAGCTGTTGGTCAGTACAAGGAGTTGCGTGCTAAATTCGAGAAATTTCTAAAACAGGTTGGATAAATTTTTTTCTGAGACGTTATATCTAATGTGATATAGCCTTTGGAAAGAGCTGATTAGCTAAGGCTGCTTAAACAAAAGGAAGATAAATCAATGAAAAAGCTGCTTATTTTACTCTTGGTAGGGTTGTTAATTCTCATTCCCCTTGGGGGGTGTGGTAGAGCAAAGGCAAAGCCTATCGGTATGGCGGTTGAATTTATGGATCACGCCGCCTGTGCCTACATAGCTCAGGAGAAGGGTTGGTTTGAGGATGAGGGGCTGGAACTGAGCGCTTATGAGAGCTATGTAACTGGCATGGCATTAGCTGCCGCTCTAGCCCGAGGCGATATCCAGGTCGCCTATATCTGCTTAGTCCCAGCTATCTCGGCATATGCCAATGCTGGGGTGAGTATAAAAATTGTAGCTGGAACTCATAAGTATGGTTATGCCTTAGTTGTCGACCCCGACAAGATAAAGACTATCAAGGATTTAGAAAAGCCTGGCATCCGCATTGGATGTGTAAGGGAAGGCGGTGCCGTAGATGTGACCCTCCATCGTGTAATAGAGAAATACCAGCTTGATGAAGGTAAGGTATTAAGTAAGGTGCAGCGGATGAACCCACCCAAACAGGTCCTTGCCATTAAGATAGGGCAATTAGATGCTGCCTTCCTCCCAGAACATCACGCCACTATGGCTGAAGAGTTTGGGTTCAAGATGCTCCTGATGAGTCAAGATGTCTGGCCCCAGATGCAAGGGAGTGTTCTGGTAGTTAAGGAAGAGCTTATTATGGACCATCCAGATACAGTGAGACGGTTGGTAAAGGTGTCTCAAAGGGCGACGGATTGGGCAAATGAGCACCCAAATGAAGCGGCAGAGATCGTAGCCGAGCAACTATCAGCCACTGGAGAAAAAATCTTCCCTGCCGAGGCAGCAGAAGTCGCCGCCAAACTAGCAATTACCCCTGAGGTCATATATCGGTCTATGAATAGACTGGATTATACTACCGGTATAGACCCCGAGGTAGTTCAGGATACCATA
>SDBU01010281.1_pt1 | contig 10391 bp, 12 predicted proteins | sample 2277071 | NCBI WGS metagenome assembly SDBU01 (sample SAMN10397929, study PRJNA504765) | marine sediment metagenome | isolation source: marine sediment core GS08_GC12, 126 cmbsf | place: Arctic Ocean: Gakkel Ridge, Loki's castle | collected 2008 | reverse complement strand
GGCGCCCGCCGCGGCGGGCCCCCGGTTGCGGTTCCTCCGCCGAGGGCCTGCCTGTGCGGAGCACGCAGACAGGCGGCGGAGCCACACTTCTTCAACGGCTTGCGAGGCCGCTGTTGACGCTTCGGCATGCGCCATTCATTGGGCATTCGAGCTTCGTCATTCGTCATTTGCAATGAAACCTCTTCTCGCGATTACGCTCGGCGATCCGTGCGGGATCGGACCGGAGATCGTGCGCCAGGGCCGGGCCGACCCAGGCAGCATGATGGAGGCGATCTGTCTGGCAGCGCGACTGGCCCGAAATCGTCCCGTCCGATGACACACGCCAAGATACCCTCAGTCTCCGACTTGAAGAGGCTGTTCGCCGAGCGCGGGGTCCGCCCCAGCAAAGGCCTTGGACAGCACTTTCTCGTGGAGCCGCGGCTCATGGACTTCATCGTTTCGGCCGCCGAGTTAGAACGGGATGACGTCGTTCTGGAGCCTGGGGCCGGGACGGGCGGCCTTACTGCGCTCCTGGCCTCTCGAGCAGGCGTGGTCGTGGCCGTGGAGGTGGACAGGAAGCTCTGCGACGCGGCGACTGAACGTCTTGCAGAGTTCCCGAACGTGCATCTCATCCGCGGCGACGCGATGGCCAAGAACGGCAAGCCGGCGGCTCAGGCGCTGAAGGCCGTCAACGACGCCCTCGCTGCCTCGCCCCGCTCACGCTTCAAAGTGGTCGGCAATCTACCCTACTCCATCAGCACGGCCCTCATCAGCGCCCTGCTCAGCGGAGAACCGATCCCGGAAGAGATGGTTCTGACGGTGCAGCGTGAAGTGGCGGACCGGATTTGTTCGCCGGCCGGATCGAAGAGCTACGGCTACTTTTCGGTGCTGGTTCAGTCCCTGGCGCGGGTGAGCAAACTGAAGCGGCTCAGCCCCAGGGTCTTCTGGCCCCAGCCGGAGGTGGAAAGCTGCATCGTCAGGATAAGGCCGGACGCGCAACAGCGCGCAATTGTGGGGGACATTCCGAAGCTGCGCCGCATCGCAAGCGCCCTCTTCACACATCGCCGCAAACAGGCCGCCAAGGTTCTTCACAGCGCCGGTCTGGCCGAGACCGCTGACCAAGCCAGGCGCCTTCTGGCCGCGGCCGGGGTCTCCGAAACGACACGCGCCGAGCAGATCCGGGTCGATCAGTTCGTGAAGCTCACCCACCTAATCACGGGTCTCCCCACTTCTCCGCAGGCAACGTTCTGACCAGCATCTATAATGCCGCCGGACCATCCCGGCGGGTCTCGCCGCATCCCAGAACGGGCCGAGAGCCTGGACCGGCCGCCAACAAAGCTGCATGGCAAGTGCCGGCCGGCACTCGCCGACAGCAGTTTTTGACAGGGTTGGCAAACGGGCTGTGCATCATTTTCTGTTTGATCCAAGATGCAGGGGCGGCCAACAGGAATGGCGGAGAGAGCTCGCAAACTGCGCATCTTGACAGCGTTGCACTTGTTCTGATAGGATTCGGCTCGGCTATGGATTACGTTGCTGCCATGTGACTGACGGGCCGCTGAGGCGCGGACATCCATCCAGCCCTTTGTCAGGGGCGACAGGGGCGGGCCCCAGTGGCGCGGGCGGCCGGGAAAACGTCGCGATCCTCTGGGCGGTCAGCGCCTCCATCCAGGACAATTGGAGGCTCAGAGCCGGCGTCGCAGAGGATAGGAGGGAATGGAGGATGGCTCTTCTGCCGGGCATGGACCCGGACTCTCTCGCGAATATTTCTTGGTTCACCATCTATCTGGTGGTCATGACCACGTTTGTGGTAGTGCTCATGTTGGCCCTCGTGCTGCTCCTGGCCCATAAGTTGACTCGCCTTGACTCAAAGCTCGACCAGATTTCTCGCGACGCGGGCAAGTTCGTCCAGATGGGGATGACCTTTTTCAAGAAGGCAAAGTAGTTCCCGTCCGAATGGCCCACAATATCGCCTATTTCGACTGTTTTTCCGGTGCGAGCGGAGACATGATACTGGGGGCTCTCCTCGACGCCGGCCTGTCGCTTGAGCAACTCTCCGAAGATATTAGCAAGCTGCCCTGCGAAGGCGTGCGCCTTCGGTCCCAGGTGGTCACGCGGGGCGGCCTTCGCGCGACGCAGCTCCACGTGGATGTGGCCGCGGACTCGAGCCCGGCTCATCGCGGGCTTGGGGAACTGAGCGAAATCATCCAGGCCGCAAATCTGTCCGCCGACGTGAAAAGCCGGGCTATGCGCATTTTCGAAAGGTTGGCCGAGGCGGAGGCCCACGCGCACGGCGTCGCGCCCGAAGAGGTCCATTTTCACGAGATCGGGGCGCTCGATTCTCTGGCTGACATCGTGGGCGCGGTGTGCGCTCTCGAGCGGCTGGGCGTGGACGAGCTTTACTTCTCTACGCTTCGACTGGGCGGCGGCACGGTCAGAACCGCCCACGGCGAGTTGCCCGTTCCCGCGCCGGCCACCTCCCACCTCGTCGCCGGCCTTCGGTGTGAGCTTGGCCCTGTGGAGAGCGAACTGCTCACGCCCACGGCAGCCGCCATCCTCACGACCCTCGGCTCACAGGAGCGGCCTCCGGCCTTCCGATTGCAGAAGACAGGCTGCGGGGCCGGGAGCCGCGATGACCCCGCGCGTCCGAATGTGCTCAGAGTTCTGGTGGGTCAGACCGTTGACGAGGCAGAAGCCGACGTGGTCTGGGTGCTCGAGGCGAACCTCGATGACACCACGCCCGAGATATGCGGCCACGCGTTGGATCGGCTTCTTGCGGCCGGCGCCCTGGACGCCTACATTGTGCCGATTCAGATGAAGAAGTCGCGGTCCGGCTGGATGCTGTGCGCGCTCGCGACGGACGCTGCTCTGTCCCGCGTGGAGGAGACCTTGTTCAGAGAGACCACAACGCTCGGCGTGCGCCGCCATCGAGTGGAGCGGACCAAGCTGACCCGTGAGGCGCGTTTGGTTCAAACGGAGTATGGTCCGGTGCCTGTAAAGGTCGGACGCCTCGGCGGAGAGGAGCTCACCGCCTCTCCGGAGTTTGAGGACTGCCGCCGGATCGCCCTGGAGCGCAACGTTCCGCTGCGTCGGGTCGTGGAGGCGGCGCGCCGGGCCTTCTCGGAAGGCTCCTGAGCGGACTTGACTCTGGATCCGAAAGTGGATTAGATTGCTGGTTCAGGGATGGTCCGGGGGCGAAGAAGGGCCGTTGGACGTCCCGTGAGGTTATGATTTTCCAGTGCATTTGGAGGCATCGACATTTTAGCTTCTTACGGCAAGAACGTATGGCTTCCTCTGAGCATCGGGATGGCCGCGGCGGCCGTCGCGGGTTTTTTTGTGCTTCCGTGGCTGGGGCTCTTGTTCGTCGGCGGCCTGGCGTTTCTTCTATTCTTCTTTCGCGACCCGGAGCGCAAGCCGGGCGGACCTGACGGCGCGCTTCTGGCGCCGGCGGACGGAAGGATAGTGGAGATCGCCTCCGGCGAGGAGCCGGAGCACATCGGCGGCCCGGCCGCCAAGATAGCCATCTTCATGTCGCTTATGAACGTTCACGTGAACCGATGTCCCTGCGCCGCAACGGTGGAATGGGTGCGTCACGCGCCGGGTCGGTTTCACAACGCGCTCAAACCTGAGGCGAGCGTGGAAAACGAGATGGCCGTCATCGCCCTGCGCGACAGCCTGGAACGGCCGGTCCTGGTGAAGCTCATAGCCGGGGTGGTTGCACGGCGCATCACCTGTCCGCTCAGACCGGGCGACGCGGTCGAGCGGGGCCAGCGCATCGGCATGGTGAAGTTCGGCTCGCGGGTCGAGCTGTACATTCCCGTCAGCGACAGGTTCCACCTGACGGCGCGGCTGGGCGAACGGGTGAGGGCGGGCGAAACCATACTGGGGATGTGGAAGTGAAGCGGATTCCCATTCTGCCGACACTGGTGACGCTGGGCAACGTGTGCTGCGGCTTCCTGGCCATCGGCTACATTCTGAAGGCACAGGCTGATCCGGACGCATTCGGGCTCTGGATAGGCTGGGCCGGACGGATGATCCTTTTCGCCATGGTATTCGACGCGCTGGACGGAAAGGTGGCGCGGCTTTCACACAACACGAGCGATTTCGGGGCGCAGCTGGATTCGCTCTGCGACGTCGTATCGTTTGGCGTTGCTCCCGCGTTGATCGTGAAGGCGCTCGCCGCACGTCAGGAGTTTCTCCCACGGTTCGCCTGGGTCACGGGCATGCTCTTCCTCATGTGCGCGACGCTGCGCCTTGCCCGGTTCAACGTGGAGACCGACGATTCCGAGGAATCCCACATGTACTTCAACGGCCTTCCCGCGCCGGGCGCAGCGGGGTTCGTGGCCGCCATGACAGTCATGTTCTACGAGCTCCGCGAGGAGCTGGACGCCGAGCTGGCGGGGCTGGCTAAGGTGCTGGAGCCGATTATGGATACGTTGCTCTGGTTCATGCCGTTCCTAGCCGTGGGCTTGGCCCTGCTCATGATCAGCCGTGTGCGATACGTCCACGTACTCAACAAGCTGCTCCGCGGCCAGGAGCCGCTCGACTATCTGGTGAAGCTGGTCCTCGTCGGTCTTTTCGTAGTGCTCACCAGGCCTTTCAGTCTTCCCGTCTTGTTCGGGCTGTACCTGCTTTCCGCGCCTGTGGCCTGGGCAAAGGAACAGCTCTTCTCACGCATCCCGGCTGGATACAGGCATCGTACCTCGCAGCGAGACTGATCGGCTCGTCCCAACGGCGGGTTCGTCAGCTACATGCTCAGGTCTCACCTGCCGGGCTGATCCCCCCAGGGCTGCGGAAACGGCTGTGTACCATCTTTCGTTGATCGAAAATGCAGGGGCGCACGCCTGCGCCCCTACGACAGCGCCCAACAGGAACGGCGAACAGAGCCGCGGAGACCCTTGGTTTGATTTGCCAAGGGGCGGGGCGCTATAATTTGCCCGCTTTGCGAACAACCTGAAAGAGTCCGATACGCCCAACGCGGAAGGAGGATGGGATGACCAGGCGCACGGGAGTCGCTGCGATCTGCGTGATGATGCTGGTATCGGCGGTGGCATGGGCCGGGGTCTGCCCGCTGTGCCTTAAGCAGATTCCGGAGGGCCAGAAGTATTGCAGCCGGCACCAGAAGGAACTGCTCGCCGCTCGGGCCACCGCCCAGGAGGAGCAGACGCACGTGGACGCCGTCGTGGCGACGCGCGCCGAATACCGATCCAGCCTCGAAGAGCTCAAGAAGTTCTACGAAGGCCGCGGCGATGCCGAGGGCCTGAGGAACGTGGACAAGGAGTTGGAGCACCTCCTCCAGGGGCAGCGTTTCTATCGGAACTGGGAGGACACCCTGCCCCAGCTTTCGGCCACTCAAGAGGACCCCGAGGCCGACAAGCTTCTGGCCAAAGCGGACGAGCTCCGCAAGGGGATCAACCCCTTCACCCGCGCCAAGCGCTTCCGTGAAGCCGCCGTGAAATACCAGAAGATCCTTATGGACCATCCGAACAGCATGGCTGTGGACGACGCGGCCTACGGGCTCGGCGAGATCTATGCCCACGGCGCGGTGAGTGAGTACCGACGTGCCGTCCATTTCTACGAACTCTCCTACCTGTCCAATCCGGATACACCCTATGACGGCCTGTTCCGCGCGGCACAGGTCTGCGACGGCGAGTTGGCCGACTACGAGAACGCCGCGCGCTACTACTGGATGGCTTACAAGGCCACCGACTCCGGCCTTACCAGGAAACGTGCCGGATTCCGCCTCGAGCAGCTTCAGGGGGCAGGCTTCGGCAAGGACTACGTCCTGGAGAAAGTCGGCCAAAAGGAAACGACCGATACGTCCGAAAGGAAGTAGTCCTCGGCCCTCCGCTTGCCCGGAAATGAAGTCCGGGCTTCGTTCCTCGACACGGGTCAATACTCGGCGCGAAACGTTAGTAAATCACTGTCTTTGAAGGATTTGATGGAGACTCACATTGCAGTGCCCAAGGGGGGCGTGATAATATGGATGGTGGGGAATAGTGACCTTTCACGCGGCACGACACGTTTTAGGCGGCTTCCCCTGTAGATTTGCTGCCGCTTGGTCCAGGAGCGAAGAAGGAAACCGACATGGCTGAGAAAATGACCGAAATCCGCTGGCACGCGCGGGGCGGCCAGGGCGCCAAGACCGCGGCCACACTCGTGGCCGGCGTAGCGCTTGAAGAGGGCAAGTACAGCCAGGGATTCCCGGACTACGGGCCGGAGCGGGAGGGGGCCCCTATTCGCGGCTACACACGCATCAGCGAAGGTCCCATCCGCGTCCACAGCGCCGTGTACAATCCGGACATCGTCGTGGTCCTGGACGCCACTCTGCTCGACTCCGTGGACGTAACCGAAGGGCTCAAGCCGGGCGGCACCGTGCTGGTGAACTCGCCCGATAAGCCAGCCGCAATCCGCGAGCGCCTCGGGCTGAAAGACGGCCAGGTATTATACACTGTGGACGCCTCGCGCATCGCCATGGAGGAGATCGGCCGGCCGATACCAAACACGCCTATGATGGGTGCACTCATGAAGGTAATGCCCATCCTGAAGCTTGAGACCATCCTCAGTGACGTGGAGAAGAAGTTCAAATCCAAGGGTGAACGAATCGTGCAGGGCAACTTCCGCGCGATCCGGCGCGCCTTTGAGGAGGTTAGAAAAGGATGAAGAAGCTCCCCGGTTGGAAGGATTTGGCCATCGGCGGGGTGATCCTGAAAGCAGGTTCCAGCGCCGAGAAGAAGACGGCCGGTTGGCGGACTTATCGGCCCATCCGCGACAACGAGAAGTGCATCCACTGCCTGCGCTGCTGGATCTTCTGCCCGGATTCCGCCATCAAGGTAAAGGACGGCAAGGTGGCGGGCATTGACTACGACCACTGCAAGGGCTGCGGCATCTGCGCCCAGGAGTGCCCCAAGAAGGTCAAGGCGATCACCATGAAGCTCGAGAGCGAGATCGAGGAGTAACCACGGATGAACACAGATACGCACGAATGATTCAACGGCGCAGGAAGTTGGTCTTTGGCTTTCTGACTCATTGTGAATCTGTGTTGATCCGTGTTCATCCGTGGTTCCCAGTAAGGAAAAAACAATGGCGAAACTGCAGTCACTGACCGGCAACGAGGCGGCGGCGAACGCACTGCGCCAGGCGCGGCCGGACGTGTGTGCCGTCTATCCGATCACCCCGCAGACCGAGCTGATGCACAAGTTCGCGGAGTTCGTGGCCAACGGCGTGGTGGACACGGAGATGATCCTGGTCGAGTCCGAACACAGCGCCATGAGCGCGTGCATCGGGGCCTCCGCAGCGGGCGCTCGCGTGGTCACTGCCACGTCCGCCAACGGGCTCGCGCTCATGTGGGAGATGGTGTATATCGCCGCTTCCTGCAGGCTGCCCATCGTAATGCCTGAGGTTAACCGCGCGTTGAGCGGTCCCATCAATATCCACTGCGATCATTCGGATACTATGGGTTGCCGGGACGCCGGCTGGATCCAGCTTTACGCGGAGAACGGTCAGGAAGCATATGACAATACGCTCCAGGCCTTTCGCATCGCCGAGCACCCGGATGTGCTTCTTCCGGTGATGATCCCGTTCGACGGCTTCATCATCAGCCACACGAACGAGCCCGTGGCCATGCTATCCGACGACGAGGTCACGGCGTTCGTGAAGGAATACAAGGCCGCGCGCAGTCTCCTGGACGTGGACAACCCGTTCACCATGGGCCCGCTGGACCTGCCGCCCTGGTACTTCGAGCACAAGCGACAGCAGGTCGAGGCCATGCGGAACGCGTTGGGCGTTATCGAGTCCGTGGGGCGCGAGTTCGGCGAATTGTCCGGCCGGTCCTACTCGTTCCTCGAGGAATATCTCATGAACGATGCCGAGGTGGCGGTGGTCGCCCTGGGGTCAACCTGCGGCACGGCCCACGTGGCCGTGGACGAAGCGCGCGAGGAGGGCATAAAGGCCGGTCTGGTGAAGCTCCGCGTGTTCAGGCCGTTCCCGTCGGCCCGCGTTCGCGAGGCACTGAGCCGGCCTGCGGCCATCGGCGTTCTGGACCGCTCCATCTCCTTTGGACTCGAAGGCGGTCCGCTGTTCCATGAAGTACGATCTCACCTGTACGGCAATGGCCGGGCGGTCTTTCCCTTTGTATACGGGCTGGGCGGACGCGACATCCGAGTGGATCAGATCCTCGATGTGTTCCGCAAGCTTGACGAGGCCAGGAAGAGCGGGGTCGATGAAGGCGAGGTGGAGTTCATCGGGCTCCGTGAATGAGAAACACGAATTACACAAATGGGAAAAAGGTCGGATAGAGCCATCGCTGAAAAGGCCAGAGGAGATACTTCACAAAGACCTCTCATACTGCATAGTGTCCTGCGCGTTCGAGGTGCACAGCGTCCTCGGTCCAGGATTTTCGGAGAAGATATATGAGCAAGCCCTTGTTCTTGATTTCGAAGAGCGGGGGCATTTCATTCGAAAGACAGAAGAAAGTCGCGGTCTGCCACAAAGGTGCAAACATCGGTGAGTATTTCATGGATTTGGTAGTCGATGGCAGAGTCATCGTGCAAGTGGCTTGATACGGCGTTCGTCGTTATTGTTCGTGAGATTCGTGTTATTCGCGTTTCAAAAGGGATCCACATATGGCGATTAATCTCAAGAAACTGACTTCCAAGGAAGACCTTCTGGCGGGAGGACATGCGGCGTGCGCGGGCTGCACAGGTCCCACGGTAATCCGCCAGGCGCTCCTGGCCGCGGAGACGCCCGTGGTTGCGAGCAGCGCCACCGGCTGCATGGAAGTGGTGACGACGCTCTTCCCCCACACGGCGTGGCGCGTGCCGTTCATCCACAGCGCGTTCGAGAACTCCGCCGCCACCATGAGCGGCATCGAGACGGCGTATCGTGCCCTTCGCAAGAAAGGGAAGATCCCGGAGCGGGAGATCGGCTTTATCGCCTTCGGCGGCGACGGCGGCACGTATGACATAGGGCTGCAGTCCCTTTCCGGCGCCCTCGAGCGCGGGCACAAGATGCTTTACATCTGTTACGACAACGAGGCCTATATGAATACGGGTATCCAGCGCTCCAGCGCCACGCCGAAGGGCGCGTTCACGACCACTGCTCCGGCCGGCAAGGTCAAGTCCGGAAAGGAGCAGAATCGAAAAGACCTCACGGCCATCGTCATCGCCCACAACCCGGCTTACGTGGCCCAGGCCAGCCCCTCCAATCCGCGCGATCTCATGGAGAAGGTCCGCAAGGCGCTCAAGGCGGACGGACCCAGCTTCATGAACGTCATCGCGCCTTGCCATCGCGGATGGCGGTTCAAGCCGGAGCAGGCCATCGAGCTGGCGCGTCTGGCCGTAGACACCTGCTTCTGGCCGCTGTTCGAATGGGAGCGGACCGGCAAGTACACGGTCAACTATAAGCCGAAAGAGAAGAAGCCTTTGGAGGAGTGGCTGAAGATCCAGGGCCGGTTCCGCCACTTGTTCGAGCCGAAGAACCGCCACATCATTGACGAGCTTCAGGCGGGCGTGGACCGGAACTGGAACGACCTCCTCGCCAAGGAGGAGGCCACGAAGGAAGCCGCCGCTACCACCGTTTCATGAACCCGCGACCGCTGTGAAGACAGGGCGTCAGTCTCGGTCAACACCCGCGCCGCGAGCAACCGCACAGCGCTATCAGCGCGCTGAAGAGCTTCAAGTGCGCCGGTCTGTCCAGGAGCCGTTCCGGGTGCCACTGGACGCCGAGGAGGAAGCGGTCATCGGCGCTCTCGATCGCCTCGATCAGCCCATCCCCGGTACGTGCCGCTACACGCAGACCGCTGCCAATGCGGTCTATGGCTTGGTGATGCGAGGAGTTCACCTCGAGTTCGTCCGTTCCCAGCCATTGTGCCAGCTTCGTTCCATGCTCTATGCGGACAGTGTGAAATGTCTCGGCCCCTTCCGCAGGCTTATGATATTCGTACTTCGTCTCCGCAGCCTCAATATCCTGCAGGAGCGACCCGCCGGAGAATACGTTCAGAAGTTGGGTGCCGTAGCAGATCGCCAGGATCGGCAGGCCGCGCTCCATGGCCGCGGCCAGGCAGCGGAAGTCGAACTCCTCCCGTCTGCGGCTGACCGGCCTCGTCTCCGGATGCACTGTTTGACCGTAACGACAGGGACGGACGTCTCGTCCACCGGAAATAACAAGGGCGTCGAGCCTCGTCAGTAATACGCGGAGTGTCCCGTCATCCTTGCAGGGCGGCACGAGCAGAGGAACGCCGCCGGCTGCTTCGACCGCATCGAAGTAGGCGGCCCTCAGATGGAACGCGCCGCGCCTGAACCCACCCGTGATTCCCACACATGGCCTTGACTTCGCCAAGATCGTTTCCAACCTTCAGTAGGAACCATGGCACCCCGCCCCGAACACCGACCACCGGACACCCATCACCCTACACC
>SDBU01010280.1_pt1 | contig 10391 bp, 10 predicted proteins | sample 2277071 | NCBI WGS metagenome assembly SDBU01 (sample SAMN10397929, study PRJNA504765) | marine sediment metagenome | isolation source: marine sediment core GS08_GC12, 126 cmbsf | place: Arctic Ocean: Gakkel Ridge, Loki's castle | collected 2008 | reverse complement strand
CGCTGGGCGACCAGCTGTCTGGCCCAGTAGATGTCGGTGCCGTCTTCAAAATAAACATTAACGATGGAGAGAGCGAAGGTGGAAATAGAGCGGATATTTTTGACTTTGGGCAGGCCGAACATGGCCGATTCGATCGGATAGGAGATGAACCGCTCTATCTCTTCCGGAGCCATGCCGTGCCCTTCTGTGTAGACCTGCACTAGCGGCGGTGAGGGATCCGGAAACACATCTATGGGGAGACTCTGGAAGGCCAGAAGTCCCAGGACGGCCACGATAACCGTCGTCATGATGATGAATAGACGCTGCTTGAGAGAGAATTGAATGATTTTGGATATCATCGATCATCCCAGCTGTTTGTGATTAATGAACATGTGCTTGTCCAAAGGTCGCCTTGGTCAGTTCTGTTTTGAGATAAAATGCGCCTTTAACGGCGAGTTTATCGGTGGATGTCAAACCTCCAGTGATAACTCTTAAACTGCCGATTCTTAATCCAAGAGAGATATGACGGACAGTGAAGATATCCTCTTCTTCTAGGACAAACACGACTTTTTCTCCTTCGAGATTTTGGACGGCCTCATCCGGAATCACCAAAGTGTTTTTGGTTTCAGAAATATTTTCGACAATGCCCTGAATGTACATGTTTGGTTTGAGCAGGCCTTCAGCATTATTGACCTCGACACGGATTTTTACTGTCCTCAACTGTTCATCCATGAGATCGCTGATATAGGTTATTTTACCTTCGAACGTTCTCCCTGGGTAGAGTGGAGATTCAATGGTGACCGCACTGTTTTTGTTGATAAAAGGTAAATCTTTTTCATAGGCATCCAGCAAAGCCCAGAGTGTGTTGAGGTTGGACACTGTGAACACAGTTTTTTCGGGGTTGACATGTTCTCCAAGGATAACATCTCTGAAAACGACGGTCCCGCTGAGTGGGGAGAGGAGAGGGAGATTGGGATCGGCGATCTCACACATGTATTCTTCATCTTTGATGGCCTCACACTTTGAAATCAGGGCTTCGATGTGTTCGTGAGTTAAACCGTAGGAGTGAAGAGTCGACCCACGTGCCCCATATTCGGTGATGAGTTTTTCGTACTCGGCCTCCCGTCTCAAAAACTCCTTTTCTTCAAGAGCCTTTTCTTCAAACAACTTTTGAGCTCGCTCGAAGTCCTTCTGGCTAAGATTCAGCCGGGCTCGTGTTTCCAGAAAATCAGCTTGAGCTTGGGCGAATTCCGGAGAATTGATGGTGCAGACGGATTGGCCCTGCCGGACCTTTGTTCCCAAGTCTACAGAAAGGGCCGTCACTTTTCCTGCTACAAAAGAGGAGATGTGGGCGGTTTTATTCTGGTTGAGGACAAGGACACCTGGGAGCGAAATCCTTGATATGATGTCATCCAAAACAGCGGAACCAACTTTTATCCCCCACTCTTTCTGCTTTTCCAGAGAGACATGCACATCCTGGTGTTCGTCCTCTTCGTGCTCCTCTGCTTGATGTTCCGGCTTTGCCGGTGTTTCATCTTCTTCATGAACTTGTCCCTCTTGGCCGTGCTCATGAGTGTCTTCGTTCTGAGTGGTTGGGGTGTCGTTCTTTTGACCTCCGCAGAAAACCATAAGCAGAACAGTAAGCAGAATAATATATTTTTTCATTTGATGTCTTCTCCAATCGTTTTTTCAAGAGCTGCCTTATCCATATTCCAGGCAAAAAGAGAATCTTGGTAGTCAAACATGATGCTGAAAAAAGTCCGCTGCGAATCCAGATAGTCGATGAGCGAGATTTCTCCTTCTTTGTAGCTGACTTCGGAAATTTTAAGGCTCTCCTCGGCTTGATTGAGGAGACCTGTATGAAAGAGGTTGAGTGTCTGTTCGGACAAGTGAAGCTTAGTCAGTTTGGATTTGACTTCAGTGGAGATGTCAAGAAGTAGTGCCCTCAGTTCTGCTTCGTGTTGTCTTGCAAGAAACTCTGCTTCGGCGATTTCCTTGGCGTTGAAGTTCCACAGCGGGATATCCAGCGACAGTCCAAAACCTTTGTTCGTACCGTCTAATTCTTTATAGCTGAAACCGGTGAGTTTAAAATCGGGAAGTCTTTTCCATTTGATACGGCTCAGGTTGTTCAAAGCGGCCTTGACTTCAAATTCTTTTTGTTTGATCAAGGGATAGGAAAGCATTGTTTTGGTCACAAGAGATTCCGCTTCTTCAGAATAGGGGAAATAGTCCAGAACTCCGCGGATGCTAAAATTTGAAGGAAGTGAATTGTCAAGGAGCGAATGGAGGCTCTCTTGGGCGAGTTTTTTTTCAGTCCGGATTCTGTTCAATTCATTTTGAGCTTTAAGTGTTTCCACGCGGAGCTTGATGGCCTCTAATTCTTTGACTTCTCCGAATTGGACCCGTGTTTCGATGAGGCGCAGGATCGTGGTGACGGAGTCAAAATTTTCCTGAACAAGTTCCTCAATATTCTTTAGAAATAGAATCCTGTAAAACAAGTTTTTAATTTCAAGAATGAGTTCGAGCCTTGAGTAATCTGATAGGCTTTCAAATGCCTTCCAATCGTTCTCATAGACAAGGATACGGTGGCGCCGTTTAAACGGATTTTCGATCGGCTGGCTGATAGTAAATTCGCTTGTATTCCGGATCTCCAGACCGTCATAGGACTCTCCCTTTCCGGCCTGCACTTCGAATTCCGGATTGGACAGCCGTTTGGAGGCCAGGAAGGCTTCCTGTTTCGCTTGGGCCTGACTTTGCCGTGCCGCAATTCGTGGATTCTTTTCAAGCCCGATATGGATGATTTCCTCAAGAGTGAACTCTGTTTTTTCTTGTGGGAAACCGAGGGCTGGAAGAAGCAAGACAAAGATGATGAAAAAATTACATAGTGTTTTCATAGTTATGCTCTATTTTAAAGTTTCTTTCAGATAAAGCAATAGGCTATTTTTTTGTCTAGGGTTCCTATCCCGATTAGTTGGAACAGTTTATGCAGAGGATTATCAGGATCATGAGGATTCGAGTGTTTTTTTTCTAACGATTGAATAAGTGCTTTAACAATGAATCCTTAAAATCCTGCCAACTCTTTTAGAGATGATCCATAATTATCTATTCAAAACATCAAATATGGAAATATTCTTTTCTGAAAGGATCACACCCGTGGATCTCTGCAGCCGTGCCAGGGAAAGGTTGTAGTCCATGATCGATCGGAGTTCCATGATTTGTGCGTTGCGCAGATCTCTCTGGTACTGGAGAACAAAATAGGGAGTCGTCAATCCAACCTTGAGCCTTTCCTCTTCGCCTTCCAACTGCCTTTGGGCCAGATCGCGGGCAATCTTATAGGCTTGAACCCTTTGGTGGTTTGTCTCTACGTCTCTCACGGCATTTCTGATTTCCTGAAAAATCTGCTGTTCTTGATTCTTCAAGCGCAGCATGGCTTGCTTAAGATTGATTCTTGCCTGAATGAGAGTCGTCTGTGTGAAGAGGGTGTCCAAGGGGATATCAAGGGTAAGGGTAAGGGAGAGGTTGGCATAAACGAGTCCAAAGGCATCCTTCCAGGCATCTGAGGGCGAACCGGGGACGGTGCCGACAATGATTCCTGTAAAGGCGTTGTTGTTGAGGTAGATAATTTGATCGCCGGTAATTCCCGGGCTCCAGTACCGGGCCGAAAGGCTTAATCCGGGAAGCATCTGGTTTTTTGCCCAGCTGACATTTATTTCCCTGTTCTTAATATCCAGCTGTGTTGACTGCAAGTTCGCTCTGTTATCAAGCGCGGTGGCCAGGGCTTGATCCAGGCTCACCGACATCTTCTCGTATCCCGGCTGATCCGTGGGGAAAATGGTGAGAAGGTCGGCGTCATCTGTCTCGGCAGCAATATTGATAAGAGTTTTGAGATTGTCCTCATTGTTCTTGACCTGAGCCCGTGTTTCGATGATGTCCGCTCTTCGGGAGGCCACCGTAGACTCGGCGCTGAGAACATCTAAAGGCGCCATGGTGCCCACTTCTACGGCCCGTCTGTTATTTTCCAGAAGGTCCTCGGCCAGCTGGAGAGACTGCTCTCGAACTTTGAGGTTTTCGATGCTGTAGACCAAATTCCAGTAATTTTCTTCCACGCTGTAGACGATATTCTCAAGAGTGGTTTTAAAGTCGAGTTCGGACATGTCGAAGTTGTTCTGGGCAATGATGATCTCCCTGCGGCTAATCTTTGTGCCGAAGTCGCGCAGGAGAGGTTGGTTGAAGTTAAAGGAGAGTGTCCTCCCGTATCTGGGATTGATGGACTGGAAGCTTCTATTGGAATTTGTTTTGTCGCCGTCTACAGATAACGTGATCGTTCCTCCAGTAGGAAGAAGCTGGCTGAAATCGGCAGAATAGGTGTCGTTTCTGGTTTCAACAGCATCGGACGCATCGAGGAAAGAGTATGAAACTTGATTTGTATTCCTGTAACCGAAACCGAATGAAAGATTGGGAATCCACTTTTCCCTGGATGCTGTCAGAGCGATTTCGGACAATTGAGGGGTGAGCACATTGATGGCCACACTTAAATTGTTATCCAATGCCTTCAATATGCATTGTTCTAAAGAGAGAGAAATTGTCTTCTCGGCTGTCTGGCCTTGAAGTCCGTGTATACCAAACAGGATCAATATTAGGGTTATCCCTATTGTGCGGTTACGTTTTAACATTTTTAGTTCTCCTTGAGTTGAATTCACTTTAAGCTGGAGTGTCGGATCAGTCGATATTGTGCTGTATCAACTTTTTTTCTCCCAACGGTTTTCCTGCTTGTTCTATTCTTTTTATTCGTATCTTAAGGCTTCTATAGGGTCGAGCTTTGATGCCTTACGGGCAGGGTAGAACCCGAAGAACACTCCGACCGATCCCGAAAAGACAAAAGCCAGTATGATGGAGCCCATGGATATGAGGGTCGACCAGCCTGCCAGATTCGAGATGAGCTTTGAGCTGGCGACACCGACTAGAATCCCTAGTATGCCGCCAAAAATACTCAAGACGATGGCTTCCGTAAGGAACTGAAGGAGGATATCTCGTTCTTTGGCTCCCACGGCCATTCTGATGCCGATTTCACGAATCCGCTCTGTAACCGAGACCAGCATGATGTTCATAATACCGATCCCTCCGACAAGAAGAGAGACCGATGCAATTCCCGCGAGAAGAATGGTCAGGATCTTGGTCGATTCGCCTGCGGCCTCGGCGATTTCAGTCATATCGCTGACGCGAAAATCGTCATCGGCGCCCGGTGCGATTTTGTGCCGGATCCTCATGATTTCTTCTATCTCCAACTTGGCTTCCTGTGATCTTCCCGTAAACGAACTGACCTCGATAGAGTTGAGTCTGGAACGTCGACCAGTGAGTCTTTGGGCCGAGGTATAGGGGACGACTATCTGGTCGTCATGACTGCCCCACCCTCCGGCTTCTCCCTTTGTCTTCAACACTCCGATGACTCTGAAGGGAACACGGTTTATCCGGATTACCTGGCCGATGGGATCGGCGCCTTCAAAGAGGTTTTGGTTGACGTCACTACCGAGAACGGCGACTTTTTGCCCCGCCCGGACCATGTTGTTATCAAAAAAAATACCGATGTCGAGTTCCCAGTTCCGGATCATAGGATAGGCTGCGCCGACACCCTGGATGGATGTGTTCCAGTTTTTATTGCCATACTTGACCTGTGTCCGGGTGGAGACTTGGGGAGACATATATTCCACGGCCTCTGCCTCTGCGACCGCTTCGGCATCGGCCTCTGTTAAATTCTGAGAGGAGCCCGCTCCTCCATGAAGCCCTCCACGGGACCGGCTGCCGGAACGGACGGTGAGGAGGTTCGTCCCCATGGATGTGAACCGGTCTTCAACGGCGGCTTTCGCACCTTGTCCGATACTGACCATGGCGATGACAGCTCCCACGCCGATAATAATACCCAAGGCAGTCAAAAAAGACCGCATCTTATTCCGACTTAGGGCTTTCAGAGACACACGCGATATTTTGATAATATTCATGACTTACTCCCTTTCCTCTCTTTCTATAAGGCCGTCACGGATATAGATCCGGCGGTTAGAGATAACCGCAACATCCGGATCGTGTGTGACGAGAATGATTGTGATATTTTGTTCCTGGTTGAGCTTTTTGAATATATCCATGATTTCTATTCCGGTTTTAGTGTCCAGGTTCCCCGTGGGTTCGTCTGCGAGAAGCAGGGAGGGATTGTTGACCAGCGCACGGGCTATAGCCACTCGCTGCATCTCTCCACCGGAGATCTGGTTGGTCTTGTGAAGCTCCCGGCCTTCAAGGCCCACCTGAGCCAGGGCCTTCATGGCCATGTCCCTTGCTTTTTTTCTGGGCACATCGGAGTACACCAAAGGTAATTCAGTGTTTTCCAACGCTGTTGTTCTCGCAAGGAGGTTGAAACTCTGGAAGATAAAACCGATTCTTTTGTTACGAACCAGGGCCAGTTTGTTTTTGTCAAACATCGAAACTTCCTCACCTTCCAGGAGATATTTTCCGCTCGAAGGGTTGTCCAGACAACCGATGATATTCATAAGGGTGGATTTGCCGGAACCCGAGGGGCCCATAATGGCGACAATTCCGCCTTTTTTAATGCTGAAGGAGATGCCTTGGAGTGCATGGACCTCTGTTTCGCCGACCTTGTACACTCTTTTGACATTTTCGATTTGGATAATATTGTTGTTATCCATTTTTTTATCCTTTGGAAGTTAATTAGAAATTGACTAACGCCGCATAAACATCATACCGCCGCCGCGCATGGGATTACTTGAACGTCCCCTGCTGTTTGAGCTGGATGAGCTTTGACCGGTTATAATCTCCTGGCCTTCCGTGATGTCACCAGAGATGATTTCTGTATTGGTGTTGTCTGTGACGCCGGTGCGGATCATGATCATTTTGAGCTTTCCGTTTTCATCTTCAAACCATACTGAGGGAGGAATCTGCATACGCCGGGAACCCCGTGAACCGCCGCCGCCCATGCCCATCATCATGCCCGACATTCCTCCAGTGGGCCTCTGCCGTTCGGTTCTTTCGCCACTTTCGCTGTTTGCGGGTTTTTTCGACGGGGCGGCTTCTCGGCCTCCTCCCATTCCTGCAAACATCTCCTGGTAGAGCGCTCTCATTTCTTCGGCATCGAGTTCAGGAGTAAAACGCAAGGCGGAGTTGGGAATCAGAAGAACATTCCTTGCTTCTCCTGTAATCATAGAGATTGTGGCGGTCATCCCCGGCATCAATTTTAATTCCGGATTATCCACATTGACGATGGTGGTGTAGGTGACCACGTTCTGCTGAACTACGGGAGAATATCTCACCTGGCTTATGATGCCTTCAAACTCGTCTTCCGGGAAGGCGTCCACACTAAAGCGGACTTTTTGTCCTTCTTTTACACGACCGATATCGGCTTCGTCCACGCTGCATTCCACCTGCATCTTCGCCAGATCGTTGGCGATTTGAAAGAGCACGGGGGCCTGAAGACTGGCCGCCACTGTTTGTCCGATATTGATGTTGCGGTTGATAACCACACCATCGATGGGTGATCTGATGATCGTGTACGTCAGGTCGACTTTACTTGTGTCGAGCTGTGATTGGGCCTGTTCCAGCCTTGCTTCGGCCGATTTAAGGTCGGCCTGGGCATTAAAATAGGAAACTTCTGCTGAATCCATTTCTTCGAATGAGACAAGTTCCTTTTCAAAAAGAGCTTTAGTTCGGTCATATCTTCTTTCTGTATTTTCCAGCGTCACTTTAGATTTCTCAAGCGAGGCGACCGTACTGTTGAGGTTGGCTTTATTCTGCTGAACTCGTGTCTCAAAGAGTTCCGGATCGAGCTCAACGAGGATCTGTCCCTTTGTAACCAAGGAGTTAAAGTCCACATAGAGGTTTTGGATTTTCCCGGACACCTGGCTTCCCACATCGACAATCGTGACAGGATTTAATGTTCCGGTTGTCACAACAAGGGCCTCGACGGTTCCTTTCTTGATGGTTTCTTTTTTGTAAAGTTCGCCTTCCTCTTTACCGTTTTTGAACACTGTCATTGCCAGGACGACAGTGGTAATCACAACAATAATAAAAATACCTAATATGAGTCTTTTCTTCATCTTCTTTCTCCTTTATTTTATCCCTTTGACTTTTTTTTTCGTCTGTCCATTTCCCTTTTTCTTTGAGAGTGGTAGTTATTGATCATGGCCTCGTATTTGACCTGCTGTTCTTCAGTCAGGACACTTTTGATTTCGTTGTTGAGTTGAACGCGGATTTCCCTCAAGCTCTCATTCATGTCTTTCCGTAATGTTTTAAACCGCTCCTCATTGTTTTTAAAAATCTCTTGAATTTTTTCTTTTTGCTCGGCTGTGAGTCCCAGTTCCTGAGCCCACCGATCCAGAGTCGGATAGCGTGTTGAACTCGTTCTCTTGCGGTCAGTTCTTTCGTATTGGCTTTTGTGTTTTTTGTTGAAAATGTGTTTATTGAGCAGTACTCCACTGATGAGTCCGGCAGAAAACACAATAATCAAAGAAATTATTGTCCATAATTTATAGTGGTTTTTCATGGAAAGTACCTTCTTATAGTGTCTGTCTCATCAAGAGAGGAAAAGATGAGCATGAGATGTTTATTAACGTCTCCTTCTTCAGATAAAAAGGACTGTGTTTCTACCAGAGGGTTTAAATTCTCCAGCAGAAAGACACCTGTTTGGCTCAAATCCAGTTCTTCCCTAGGGGAGGGGACAAAGAGGAATACCGCGGCTGTGAAAAGTACCACAACAAGGATAGAAAGAGGAATAGCACGGAGTCCGAATTGCTTTCCTACTGTCCACGGTTCAATCATTCTTTTACCCTTCAATTTGGGCTGCAGACGTTCCCAAAAATAGGGTTTTGTCTCGGGAAAGCTCTCTTCCTTCAGAGTCTTGAGGACGATCCGGTATTCTGACTGTCTTTTTTGGCAAAGAGGGCAGTCATCCAGATGTTCTTCCAGTCGAATCCATTCTGAAGGATTCAGGCGCTCATCCAAAGACTTCAAAAGATATTTTTCCGATTGTTTACACTTCATGTCCCTCTCCTTTTTTAGAGAAAAAAGGCTCGAGTTTTTTCCTGAGCATTTTTCTGGCTCTGTGTAGACGGGAATCAACCGTTCCAGGCGAAATGTCAAGAATTTTAGCGATTTCACTGTAGGGGAAGTCCTGGATATCTCTCAATGATAGGATGACTCTGTATTTGTCCGGCAGTGCCTGGATCGCGGTGTGAATAACTTTCCGTCTTTTTGCCTCTTCCTGTTCCTTTTCCTCCGGAAGAGTTTCGTCCTCCTGTGCGGAAATTTTTCCCGCGATGTTTTCAAAAGGGATTTGGATCATACGGTTCTTTTTTCTGAGAAAATCCCTGCAGTGGTTGACTGCAATCCTGTAAATCCAGGTGCCGAATTCTGATTGTTCTCTGAATTTGTCCAGGGCATAATAGGCCTTGATAAATACCTCTTGGGCCAAATCATCGGCAGCTTGTGCGTCATGTGATAAACTGTAAGCCAAGTGATATACCTTTGTTTTATATTTTTTCACCAAAAAACCGAAGGCCTCCTCGTCGCCTTCCTTGCTGCGCCGAACCAAATCTTTTTCGTCCATTATTGTCCACTCTTCTTGACCTCCGTACACTCTTTAGACGGAGTAGAGAAGAAATTCTTCCTTTTTTCCCGGTCGGTTTACTCAGGAAGCCTAAACTTGCTCTATATTAGGACAGAACAGCGGGAAAGGCCAGACGAAATCTTGATGATTTAAGCGCAGTAGTGGTAGATATCTATTTTTTCTTTGCCGTCCACTCGCTGGGTCCCCGATCGCCCATGCTCATCTCCATTTCACCGGACATGGTATCGCCTTCGACTGTGCCAGTATAGGTCATGGTCATTTCCATATCCCTCATCGTGCGCGTTATTTTCCACTCGATCTTGTTGTCTTTGATCGTGCCTTCTCCGGTCACCTCGCCCATCCGGCCTTCCATGGTGACGGTGATTTTTTCACCATCCTGCTCGATTTTGATGGTTTGAGTCCGGGGGCCCTGTCTGCCTTCCGAGGTGATCTCCCATTCGCCCGAGACGTCCTGAGCCAATGCTGAACCCGCCAAAAGGAGCAAGGCTGCCGAGAAGATAAGGATGTTTCTTTTAATCATGCTGTCCTCCGTTTAATCTTTTAATCCTCTTTATTTAAGAGATATTCTAAACTACAATTAATTTAGACGCAAACCATATTGTTTTCTTCCATATATTATAACTTTAGGTTTTTTTTTCGACTAATTGATACAGTTCAAATATAGGATTCGAGGATTCGAGGATTCGAAGATTCAAGGGTTCAAGGATTCGAGTGTTTTTTTCTAACGATTTAATTTCTCAGCCTTAATATACGCCAGGTCCGTAGATAGTTCAAATATAGGATTCGA